>Ga0070713_100001258_pt1 | contig 16184 bp, 13 predicted proteins | sample LARL82metaG_FD_65465 | JGI IMG/M metagenome (GOLD analysis project Ga0070713, IMG submission 65465) | Corn, switchgrass and miscanthus rhizosphere microbial communities from Kellogg Biological Station, Michigan, USA - LAR L8-2 metaG | ecosystem: Host-associated > Plants > Roots > Rhizosphere ...
TTATTGAGGATCGGAGTTGGCGATCCAGCGTGAACGTGGGATCGCACGCCGTCCCTCATCGTCGTAGAAGAATTTCATCTCGTGATCGGACTTGACGCCGGGCACCGGATGATCGTCGATGGAGGTGAACCGCGGAGCGTCATACGAAATTGGCAACGGCGATTTGGTGGTGAACATGGCTTCGTTGAGAGTGCTGCCCACGGGAGCTTGAGCGACGGCGAAAACTCCGAAGGGATTGCCATTCACATAGGAAACGCCGATATAGTCGGCGACCATCGGACCATTGTCGGAATCAGGCAACCAGCCTACCTTCATCGGTCCAGCGATTTTGGCGCCTGCAGTCCAGGTCGAGCCACCGTCGAGTGAAGTGGTGAAGCCCACATCCAACTGGCAGGTGCTGGTGGTGCAACTCTTGTCCGGATAGTAGTAGTAGACGACGGTGATGTGCGCGTTGGCACCAGAAGTCGCGGGATCAACACCGATGCCGGGGATGAAGTGATCGACGGTGCTGCTGGTGGGATCGATGGGAATGCGAGTAACAGCGCTCCAGGTTTTGCCATCGGTCGAGGAACTCATGACAATGTCGTTGGAAGCGCATCCGGAGCGGAAGCGACAGTCGGACCAGACGACGAAAACCTTGCCGGCGGCATCGATGCTGACCGATGGCAAGTTCGGATTGCGGAGGCCGGCGGCAACGAAGTGGCTTTGAATGCTGGCGATGGCTTGGCTTCGTCCCCAACTCACGCCGCCGTTGGTGGAGCTGAATACATCGATGCCTCCACCTTCGAACGGAACGATGACAGTTCCGTTGGGCTGAACCACCGGCTCACCGCCCAGTCCGCCCGCATGGTCCGAGGAGGGAAGTCCTGGTCCCCAAGTTTTCCCGCCGTCTTTCGAAACGCTCATGAGGACATCGCCGCTGCCAAAGGCCTGATCCCACTCGGTGTAGCAGTTGCCATAGAAAGGACTGGTGGTGGTGTTGTCGCAGACGGTCCAATTCTTGTCATCGAGATGCGTGTTGTCGATGAGGATGGGCTTGCCCCAGTTCAAGCCATCGGTGGAGCGGCTGACGGCGACATCGCCGATCAGGGTGCAACAGCTGAGGCCCGCCAGGGGCAGCGTAGAAATGAGCCAGGCGCCATGCTTGGCGTCGAAGGCAACGGAAGGATCGGCGGCTGCGCCGTAAGTTCCGCCCTTATAGTTGAGCGTCAGGCCGGGAAGAAGGCCGTGCTTCCAAGTCTGGCCGCCATCCACCGAAGTCGCGAAGCCGACATCGCCGCTGCCCCACCCAATGCTGCCCGGCCGGCGCGCGACGTGAAAGGCGCTGACGATGGTGCTGCCCCAGGAGAAAGAATCAGGCTCGACTTCCGTCTTATGCACGCTGTCAGCATTCGTGAGAGTGTCGACGCTGATTTTTGCCAGCGAAGTTTGAGCGGGCAGCGGCGCCTGCAGAGCCAAGACGAATGCGAGCGCGAGAACTGAAATGATGAGCGCTGGTTGAGCATCGGAGCGGACAGGAGACAATTTCATCGGGGCGATTCCTTGGTTGCGGAAATTCGTTTCTTCGCAGGGGAAATAGGCCGTCTGCCAAGCCGCTGGCAGAATCTATCCCGCGCACTATACCCGAGCGATGGGACGCTGTCGATGTGAAGGAATTTTCACACACCCTGGCATCTTCGCAATGGTGTCGAGCTTCGCTCGACCCCTTCGGCTCCGCTCAGGGCAAGCTAGCCGAGGACGGCTGACGCACATGGTCTTATTTTCGGTCTCGGGCGTGATTGCTTGACCTTGATCGCGCTGGTCATATCTAATCCGAACGTTGCTCATTGCGTTGTCTTCCGAAGGAGAAGTCAGCATGCGAGTTGCGTTTGTGGGACTGGGAATCATGGGCCACGCGATGGCCACGAATCTGGTGAAAGCTGGCCACGAGGTAACGGTGTGGAATCGCACGCCAGGCAAACTGGTAGAAGGCGCGGGAGTGGCGCCAACTCCCGCGGCTGCCGCGCAGGGCGCGGAAGTTGTGTGGCTGTGCGTGTCGGACACCGATGCGGTGGAGAGCGTAATTTTTGGCGCGGACGGCGTGGAAGCATCACTGACGGAAGGTACGATCATCGCGGATTCGAGCACGATTTCTCCGACGGCGACAGTGAAGTTCGCAGAGCGTGTGGGCGCAAAGGGTGTGAGTTGGGTGGACGCTCCGATGACGGGATCAAAGATCGGTGCGCGGGACGGGACGTTGGTCTTCATAGTGGGGGGAGCCGAAGAGACGGTGGAACGGCTGAAGCCGCTGTTCGCAGCGATGGGGAAGAAGATTTTCCGGATGGGCGAGACGGGCAAGGGGCAGGCTACCAAGCTTGCTATGAACTTGCAGATTGCGATGATTTTTGAGGGATTTGCAGAGGCTCTGACGCTGGCCACCAAGCTTGGGGTTGATCCGCAACAGTTGCTGTCGTTGATTGAAGCCACGATGGTGCGGTCGGGAGTCGTGGACTATAAGGCGCCCTTTATCCTGCAGCGCGACTTCACTCCGAATTTTCCGTTGCGGCTCATGCACAAGGATATTCGGCTGACGCTGGAGGCAGCGAAAGAAGCGCGTGTGAAATTGCCGGGACTGGAAACGGTGGAAGAGATTTATGAGATGGCGTCGGAGGATGGGAACAAGGATCTCGATTATGCCGCGACATTGACTCTGCTGGAGAAGTGGGCTGGGGTGCAGGTAAAGGGAAAGGCTGCATAGAAGATCGTGGCGAAGAAAAGTTCGGTGAAGGAATTCCCGGGCCAACCGGATGAAGCGCTGTTTGCGGAGCTGCCACTCACCAAGGCCGGACTTGAGGATCGAGAAGCACTAACGCCGTTGATAAGCCGCGCGTGAGGATATTTGGCACGTTACCACCGTAATGCCTGAAATCCCCGCTATTACACAAGTATTACAGTCAGGGAATTCGTCTCTTGGTAGGTTAGCTATGGGGTTGATCAAGCTCATACCACCACGAAACGGGGACCTTCCTTGGATATGGAACTGCAAGATCTGGAAAAACGACAAGCGGAAAAAGGTGAAGTGAATTGGATTACGGCGGCGTTCATGGCTGCGTTTCACGTAGGAGCGGTAGCAGCGCTGTTTTTTTTCACGTGGAAGGCTTTATTCGTCGCGATGTTCTTGTGGTGGGTTTCGGGAAGCCTCGGCATCGGGATGAGTTATCACCGGTTGCTCACGCACCGGGGATATAAGAGTCCGAAGTGGGTGGAATATTTCCTGACCATATGTGCAACGCTCGCGCTGGAAGGCGGGCCGATTTTCTGGGTCGCGACGCACCGCATTCATCATCAGTATTCGGATCAGGAAGGCGATCCGCATTCCCCGATCGACGGCAAGTGGTGGGCGCACATGGGATGGATTCTCATGGGGAAGTCGATGCACCACGACACAACGACTCTAGCGCGCTACGTGCCTGATCTTGCCAAGGATAAGTTTCATGTCTGGATTACGAAATATCACTACGTTCCGCAGGTTGTGCTGGGAGTCGCACTGTATGCGATTGGCGGGCTCCCGTTTCTGTTGTGGGGAATTTTCCTGCGCGTAGTTGTTGGATTGCACGCGACCTGGCTGGTGAACTCGGCGACCCACTCGTGGGGCACCCGCCGGTTCGCAACCCGCGATCTTTCGACCAATAGCTGGTGGGTGGCGTTGCTGACGTTTGGCGAAGGCTGGCACAATAATCACCATGCGCATCCGACCGCGGCCCAGCATGGTTTCAAGTGGTATGAAGTCGATATGAACTGGTACGGCATTTGGGCATTGAAGACGCTGGGCCTAGCTTGGGACATCAAGCGGGTAAACCTGGGTGATGTGGAACGAGGTTTGGTGGCGACTCCGAATGGGCGGTTGATTACTGCGGCGATGCCAGAGGTATCCATCGCTGGCGACTAACGGCTCGATTTAGATTAAGAAGATCGGCCCCGGCCTTCGTGGCCGGGGCTTTTTCGTGGACGCGGCGCCTAAAGGCGCTATTGATCGGCGAGAGTTGCGGTATGCCTGAAGGCATACCCTGATACGAATCTTTTATTCCATGAGACCAAGCTTCATTCCTTGAGACCTTCAATTGGTGATACGAAACCTTCTTGTCTGGCCGAATTCTATCCCTGACCCAAATCTCGTCCCAGACCCGAATGCGACGACTGGATTCGAATCTTCTCCTGACTCGGATCTCCATACCCTTACACGGATTTGGCCGGTGCAGCGATCCGGGCCTGCGTTTGTCAGACGCGGATGATCATTACTTCTGTGGCTTTGATCAAGGCTGCTGCGGTTTGACCCTTCTTCAGTTGCATTTCGCGGACGGCTCCTGAGGTGATCAGGGAAGTGATGAGCTGTCCTCCTACCGATAGAGTGACTTGGCCGACCAGTCCGCTGACGCGGACATCCACGATGCGGCCCACAAGCTGATTGCGTCCGCTGATGCGCTTGTAGGTGACGCGGCGTTCGCCTTCGTTGCGGCCGCGAGAGCGATAGAGCAATCGATCCACCTCAGTCTGCGGAATCCGGTAATGTCCACCGGGCGTTTTCACGCTGCGCAATTTGTGGCGGTAGATCCATTGTTTGATGGTGGGATAGCTGATTTGTAGCTGGACGGCGGCGTCGCGCGGGCGGAGCAGAGTTTCCGTGGTTCCCGATCGTTGCCGGTTCTTGTCGTTTGTAGCCATTGGAAGAAAATCCTACCGCGCCCACACGATGCGGTCAATGAACAGACAAACAAATGCTGTGCGGCACTATCTATATAGAGTCGCATGATAGTCGACTATAAACTCGATTATCATATACACTTCTTTTTTCTTGCCGACTCCAACTGTGGGGAAGTGAAATGCAACAGGTGGCATTCTCGCGCGTCGCGTCGACCAGGGGGGTGCGATTGCTCAATGGTCTATGGAGGATTTGGGGCAATCGCTGGATCTGGGGGTTGCTCCTCCTGGGCATTTTGGTCCCCTTATCGTTCGCCCAAGTTTCGGCGAGCCTCTCCGGAAGGGTTACGGACCAATCGGGGGAGGCTGTTTCTGCTGCCACGGTGACCGCAGTCAACATCGACACAGGGATCTCGCGCTCGGCGCTGACTAACCAGAACGGTCAATATCAATTATTTGCGCTGCCTGTGGGTGTGTACGAACTTCGAGTCACTAAGGATGGGTTTGCGGAGGGAATTCGCAGCGGAATACGCCTGGTCGTCGGAGAAGAGGCGCGAATCGATGTGAGCCTGCGACTGGGGCGATTGACCGAGCAAGTCAAAGTGGAAGGGGATGCCCCGGTGGTGAGTGTGACGACACAGGACATTTCCGGGCTGGTGGGAGAGCGTCAGGTGAAAGATCTGCCGCTAAATGGGCGCAGCTACGATCTGCTGCTTACGCTAAATCCGGGCATCGTCAATTTCACGTGGGAGAAGACAGGGGGAATCGGAGTCTCTAATTCGACGACCGGCAATAATTTCTCGGTATCAGGAAATCGTCCGCAGCAAAATCTATTCCTTTTAAATGGTGTTGAGTTCACAGGCGCGGCGGAGAACAACATGCAGCCGGGAGGGTCGAGCCAGGAATTGCTGGGGGTGGATGCGGTCCGCGAGTTTAATGTGTTGCGCGATTCCTACAGCGCCGAATACGGGAAGCGTCCCGGTGGTCAAGTCATCATCGTGACCCAATCAGGGACGAACCAACTACATGGGAGCGCGTACGAGTTTTTGCGAAATAATGCGCTGGACGCGCCGAATTATTTCGATCAAGGTTCGGCACCACCTTTCCAGAGAAACCAGTTTGGAGGGGCCCTGGGAGGAGCTCTTCGGAGGGACAAGACATTCTTGTTTGGTAATTACGAGGGCTTGCGCCAGCACTTGCACCAGACGTCGGCGGCATTTGTTCCGGACGCGGCATCGCGTGCGGTGGCAGTGGCGAGCGTTCAGCCCTTGCTGAATCTCTGGCCAATTGCGCCTGCAGGTGCTCCAGACTTCAATGGGATCGCGCAGGTGTTCAGCAGTCCGCTGCAGACGATTCGCGAGGATTTTGGCACGGTTCGGCTCGACCAGATTATTTCCGGACGTGATTCGCTGGCCGGTGTTTATACGATCGACGACGGTGCCGACCAGACCGCCACTACGCTCAATCCGTACAGCAGTGACGTTCTAACGCTTCGTGAACAGGTGTTGAGTGTTGAGGAAACGCACGTTTTCTCCGCACGGACAATCAATGTTGCGCGAGTTGGATATTCGCGGGCAGGCTACTTCTTCACAGGCGAACCCACGCCGGGGACACCGGCTGCGACCGTTCCGGGATTTGTGTTGGGCCATCCGGTCGGCGCGGTGGTTGTCGGCGGAAGCGCAGCCTCCAATCCTTCGGCGCAGCTTGGCCTGGCGGGAAGCAATAACGGAAGCAATCTGACGATTGCGCGAAACCTATATACGTTTGAAGATCGGCTAACCCTGACTCGCGGGCGCCACCAGTTGAGCTTCGGGGCGTGGTTCCAGCCGTTCCAGTCAAACGAAACGATTGCCTTGAGCCAGTTCGGGCAGGCGACGTTTACCAGCCTGCAGACGTTTCTGCTGGGAACGACTTCCACTTTTCTCTATGATCCGGCCCCCACGGAGATGAATTGGCGATCGCTTTTCGGCGCTTTTTACGCGGAGGACATCATCCGGGTAAAGCCAAATCTGACACTATCTCTCGGCCTCAGGGATGAGTTCACGACGGGTTGGAACGAGGCGCATGGTCGCGCGGCGAATTACACGTTTAGCAACGGAGTGATTTCCAGCGAACCGCATATTGGAAGCGCACTGTTTACTACGAACAACGCTAAGTTTCTTCCACAGCCACGCATTGGATTGGCATGGAGCCCCGTCAACAACAAGACCGTAATTCGCGCGGGCTTTGGAATGTACAACGATCTGCAGGATGCGCTCGGGTATCGAACGGATCAGAACGCTCCGTTCAATCCGACCTACAGTATTAAGGCGCAAACCGTTTCGGGGCTTCCAATCGATCCGTCGGCTGCGCTTCCGTCGGGGGCGCTGTTGGTTCCAGGGGGTGTTCAGCCGGATATGGAGACGCCGACACTGATTTCCTGGTCGCTGCGAGTTCAACAGGAACTCTCTGCGAATACGTCGCTGACAGTGGGCTATGTTGGAAGTCATGGCTATCATGAGATCATCGGCGTCGACGCGAACGAGCCATTTCCAGTAGTTTGTCCCGCATCGCCTTGCCCGGCAACGTATCCCGCGACATTCCCCACAGCTTTGGCGGGTACTCCGGTTCCCGCTGGGTCGTTTTACGTTCCGACAGCAGTGAAGGCGAATCCTGACATTGCGAATACTTGGACGTGGTTCTCGCAAGGGACCAGCAATTACAACGCGCTCCAGGTTGACCTAAACCGGCGTTTCAGCCACGGGATGTCGTTGCGAGGCGTGTACACGTGGTCGAAGGCACTGGACGATGGTGACTCGGTGAACGGCACCGCCGCAGCGAACGCACCCGGGCTGGTGTCAAATCCATTCGACTTGCATTCGGACTATGGACTTGCCACGTACGATGTGCGGCATATCGCGGTCATTAGTAGCATGTATCGATTGCCGTTTGGCCACGGACAAGCGTTTGGCGGAAGCTTGGAGGCCTGGCGGGATGTGGCCGCGAGCGGATGGTCTGTAAATAGCATCGTCACTTTACAATCCGGTTTTCCGTTCACGCCGCAGCTTAGCTACAACCCATCCAACAACGGCGATACGCGCAATCCGGTAAGACCGTTTGCGAATCCTGACTTTACGGGCCCAGTCATACTCGGTAAACCGAGCCAGTGGTTTAATCCTGCTGCGTTTCTGGCTCCGGCAAATACTCCGGGGAACCTGGGCTTCTACGGGAACCTGGGAAGGAACACGCTGATTGGTCCGGGACTAGGGACGTGGGACTTCTCCGTAATGAAAGAGACCACGCTTCATGAACGGCTGGGACTGCAGTTTCGCGCCGAGATTTTCAACCTGCTGAATCGAGCCAACTTCAATACGCCGAACCTGATTACCTTCACTCCTTCGGGCGTTTCCGGTACTGCCGGAGCGATTACCAGCACTTCGACCACGTCACGACAGATCCAATTTGGATTGAAGTTAACGTGGTAGGGGAGCCTGCGCGCATACGCCCTACCGTTGCTGCGACGCGCTAAAATCAGTGCGGTACTTCCATGCGCATCTCCAGCCGCCGCGGAACGATTGTGTTCTTTCTTTGCCTAGGCATAGGCCTAGTCGCTCTGGCGGTTGCCCTCAATGTTGGCTGGATCATTTTGAACTGGCGCGAGGGAGTGCTGCTATTTTTCGGCATTGTCTTTTTTGCACTGATCATTGCAGGCATGGTCGTAAATACGATTTTCCTGGTTCGGGAGTTGCGGCGCAGTGAGCAGCACGACAGCTTCATCAATGCCGTTACGCATGAATTGAAGACGCCAGTGGCGTCGATCCGGTTGCATCTTGAAACATTGCAGCGCCGCGAGCTGCCCGAGAAGCAAAAGCAGGAGTTCTACCGGCTCATGCTGAGCGATACCGATCGACTCACCGAGACGGTAGAGCAGGTGCTGCGTGCTGGACGGGCCGGGGACAAGAAGGCGGGACGAGACAAGGCCGACGTGGACTTCGGCCAACTGGTCCGTGACTGTATGGACGCGACCCGAGCACGGCATCACCTGAGCGCGGAGGCGATCCGATATGAGGAAACCTCGAGCAACGGGCACGGATTGAGAGTGCAAGGCAGCGCGGAGGACCTGCGAACCGCCGTCATCAATGTGCTCGACAATGCCGTGAAATATTCTGGCGAAACGGTCGATGTGCGGGTGCGGGTGGAAACTCCGGATGAAAAGCGCATAGTGCTTCGCATTCGCGATCAGGGTGTCGGCATTCCGTCCGACGACATGAAGCGAATCTTCAAACGTTTTTATCGGGTAACCCATCGCTCGCTCGCACATGTGAAGGGGACAGGGCTGGGCCTGTTCATCGTGAAGGCGATTGCACAGAAGCATGGCGGGAAAGTGTTTGCCGAGAGTGAGGGAGAAGGTCAGGGAACGACGATTGTGCTGGAACTGCCGAGGGGGGCTGCGTGAGCCGGGTGCTGGTAGTGGAGGATGAAGCTCATTTGGCGCAGGGTCTACGCTTCAACCTGGAAGCGGAAGGTTACGCCGCGGAAGTCGTAGGCGATGGCGAGGCGGCGACGGAACGTCTGTTGGACAAGCAGGAGAATTTTGATGCGGTGGTGCTCGACATCATGCTTCCGGGCAAGGACGGATTCAGCGTGGTGTCGGAGTTGCGGGCAGCGCGCAACTACGTGCCGGTGCTGATGCTGACGGCGCGAGGGCGTCCGGAAGATGTTTTGAAAGGCTTTGCCTCAGGGGCAGACGATTATCTGGCGAAGCCGTTTGAGCTTTCGATTCTGCTGGCTCGATTGCAGGGTTTGCTGCGGCGAAGCCAGTGGACGCGCGGAGGGCAATCACCAGAGCCGAACGAAACCCGCCCTGAAAAGGGCGGCGTTGGAGCCTTCGGAACATTTTCCTTTGCCGACAAGACGATCGATTTTGGAGCCTTGGAATTGCGATCGGGAGAGACGACGATCCATTTGACATTGATGGAGTCGGAGCTCCTGCGACATCTGGTGCGCAATGACGGGAAAATTGTTTCGCGCAAACAGATTCTGGAAGAAGTGTGGGGACTGCACGAGGATACTGACACCCGTGCCATCGACAATTTCGTAGTGCGGTTGCGACGCTATCTTGAGGACGATCCGGGACATCCTCAGCATTTGTTGACTGTGCGCGGCGTGGGATACAAGTTCCTGGCGAATCCGAACAGAGAGTGAGGTGGCGGAAGTGTTTATCGCAGGCTCCTGACTATCTGCTGAAATTGCGGAATCGAAGCGTAGGTACTAACTCCCAACAGAAATCCGAGCTCATACCACTGGCCGTTGTTGTTCGTCTCGTAGATGCTCACCGAGTCATTCCAAAGACTGAAGATAAAGGCAAATGGGGCGATGAAGCCGTGCCAAGATCCGGCCCAAAAACCTGCTGGATTCGCTCCCGGCTGCTTGTAGGTTGATCGTGTTCCCGCGACATAAAGAGGGTTTGGCATACGTGATTATGGAAGTCTCTAGGCGCGACAGAGTTCGGACAGCAGAGTCTCTCGACGCTGAAGGGCAATGCAATCGAGGCGTTGTAGAACCGTCACGTAAATCGGAATGGAAATGGCAGCGAGCACAAGGAACAGCAGCGTGGCGATCCACAGATCTTTGTAGAGCCGCGCGATCGCAAAGGCCGCGATACCCAGCCCGACGATCACGATCTGAACGCCGAAGCTAGCTAGGACTGTTGTCTGCGAGACGTTCTGCCGGCCGAAGGTGGAGAAATCGCGTTTCTTGGGAGCATAGATCGAAAGCAAATTGCCGGCGGTGAAGTTAAGCGGGACCGCGAAAAGAAGTCCTGCAATCGTGGCGATCGAGACCGCAAGGTGCGGGACGCCGTAGAGATAAGAAACCGCGAGCCAAGCGAGGGCCGTATTAAAGACGAGGATGGCGGCATGGGTGAGGTTTTTTGCCAGCAGAATGTGGCGGAACGTGACCGGGGATGCGTAAAAGAACTGGATGCCCGAGGCGTCGCCGCCAAAGCTATTGAAGACGAGATTGGTTAGCACAAGGATCGCATAGGCAGCGGCGCCCGGGAAAGCGGTGTCGGAGGCACGGCTGAACGAACTGGAATGTCGCATAGGATTCATCGGCCCTAGCCGAAAGATCAGCAGCATGAACATCGGCATGATCAAGGTGAGGAGCATGGGGCCGCTGCGAGCGAGGTAGCGGATTTCCTTTTCGAAGACCGCTGCGACTGATTGCGAAAACCAAGGAAGGTTCCATCCCACTTGCAGAGGTTGAGCCTGAACCACCACGGGGCGCGCGTCGGCTTCGCTGAGATTTTCTCCGCGGAATTGTGCGCGCAGACGAAGGTGCAGGAGAAGTCCAACCGCCAGGGTCACCGCCGCTACCAGTAGCAGGGAAGCGAAGCCGGGGAAGAGTCGGGCATGCGAGATCTGGGCAATCGCGTTGGCGGCCAGACCCGGAGGCAACAGGGCTTGGACCTGGTTGGTGAGTTCAGCGGCGCGCCCTAACTCCGGGTGCGGGCCTTTTCCAAAATGTTCCACGGCGGGACCGATCAATTGAAAACTGAGCATCAGGAGAATAAAAAGCACGCCCATGATTTCGCGCGTTCGGCGCTGCGCCAGCCAGCGCTCCAGCCAGGCAAAAACGGTTTGCATCAGTATGAGATTGAAGAGCGCGAAGGTCAGCAGTACCAGAAGCGTCCAGGGAAATAGCACGGGACGCGCGAAGGTGACGCCAAGGAGAATTCCAGAGAGGCCCAGAGTGCTGAGTGCGCTGGCCGGGTCGAAGTATCCGTATGCCAGGCGGATCAGGAAATACGAACGATAGGTGAGAGGAAACCGTAGCAACTCGGCGGAGTCAGGATTGTTGGCGAACGCGGTCGACATTAGGGGGAAGATCTGCCAGAAGAGAAATACCGGCCACAACAGGATGGCAAGGTACTCGGCCTGGTCCTGCGAAACGAAGTACCAGGCAGAGCCGGCAGCCAGGGTGAAGCCGCCCAGCCCGCCCAAGGCGAACGCCAGGGTGACGATGGAACGGGAGAATAGCTCCATTTTTCCGCGGCGGCTGCGCAAGCGGTTCAGAAACATACGCCAACGGAGTTGAGCGATGGCGGCGAGCTGGGTTGAAACTTGTGGGGGCGTCATTTCGGGTGGCTTCAATTCTTGCACATCCCGGCCCGATGTGTTTGAGCGTAACGTGTTGAATCAGAGGTTGTTGCGGACAGTGGTCACAGCGGCAAAGGGTGATTGAGTGATTGCTATCACAAATTAGGGTGGTCTGGCTCACGGATGAACGGCTATTGCCGATGAGAATGTTGAGATGTAGAGGCCAACGAGGATCATGGATTCTGAGCAAACTCCGCTATGGGAAACGGTTACTCAGCCTTTGGCTAACGCGTTAGACTTCGCCTTCGGGTGTCACCATACGAAGCTGAGCCGGGTCTTCACCCTCGGAGGGCATACTTACAAGGTATGCTGCGGGTGCGGCGCCCATTTCGACTACTCGCTCCAAACCATGTCGATTAGGACTCACCACAAGCTGTTTCCGACTTTAAGACGACTACGCGCCGGGCGAATTCATCGCCGAAGGAAGTCGTTGCGAGGCGCCCGCCGATCCTGATCAGCAGCACCCCTCAGCCGGTAGCACTAGCCTAGCCAGGAAAGCTCTTGTTCCGTTCGGTGCGAGCCACCGACGATGCGGAGGAATATTTGCTCCAACGTTAACTTCTCGCCTAAAGAGGAGTCGCCGTCTCCCTGCGTGGCTGTGGGTTGGGCCTGAACTCCGGCGCGTAACTCCTCGAGCGAGCCTTGGGCCACCAACCGTCCCTGATGAATGATGGCGACGTGGCTGCACAGGCGCTCGACGATCTCAAGAACGTGAGATGTGAGAAAGATGGTGGCGCCGCGGGCGATCATGCCTTGCAGCATCGTCTTGAGCGTGCCGGCTGCAATAGCATCGACGCCTTCGAAAGGTTCATCGAGAAACAGAACCTTGGGTCCGTGAATGACCGCGGCCGCCAGCGCAAGTTTTTTCTGCATGCCGTGAGAGTAGTCGGTGACGAGTTTCTTGGGCTGATCGGCGAGTTGCATGAAATCGAGCAATTCGGCGGCGCGTTGAGCCGCGGTGATGCGATCGAGGCCGTACATGCGTCCGGCGAAGCTGAGAAACTCCGCTCCGGTGAGACGGCCGAAGAGCGCCATCCCTTCGGGCACTACACCGATCTGACGCTTCACGTCGACGGGATGAGCGTTGAGGTCGATGCCGAGGATGTCGATTCGTCCGGAACTGGGGGCAAGCAGTCCGGTGAGCATCTTGATCGTGGTGGACTTTCCTGCGCCATTAGGGCCGAGGAAACCGAAAAATTGGCCGGGGGCGACGCGCAGGTCAACATTGTCAACAGCCACGAGGTCCCCGAAGCGGCGGGTCAGGCCCTGAGTACAGATGGTGGGTGCGAGATCCATCAAAGCTCTGAATCTAGCACACCCTCCGGATTCACGCGCGGCTACTGCTTGTCCTTCGCGGGAGCATCTTTTTTCTCGGGCTGCTTTTTCTGCATGTCTTCGGTCCAGGGCGGCGTGATGCCGGCAAAGCGGGCATAAGCGATGGACTGTCCGAGATGCTCGGCGGCGTGGCGGACGATGAAGAGCAGAATACCGCGCTGGGTATTCTTGCCACCGAACCAGTCGAGGCTCTTGTCGAGGTCTGCGTCGGGCATGGCTTTGATGGCTGCCTTGGCGTGGGCGAAAGAGTCCTTCAGCGTGGCCACAACTTTAGCTTTGTCTCTGGTCGACTTTTCAAGGCCTTTCAGATCGAGGCCAGAGGGCGGCGGTGTACCGACGAGCTTGTAAAGGTTGAAGTTGGCGGCACTGACGTGAAGAAAGACCTCGGCGAAGGAGCGCACGTCAGGAGAAGGACGCCAGTTGAATTTGTCCGCTGGGATGGCTTCGGCGAGGCGCGTGAATTTATCTTCATGGATCATGACTTCGGCGAGAACCTCTGAGCGGTAGCCGGTTACGCCGGGGGTTCCGTCTTTGTACGGATTGACTTGGGCTGCGACGCGAACCGCGCCGGCGGCAAGGACGAAAAGACAGAAAGCTGAGAGCAAGCGTTTCATCAAGAGTCTCCTTGGATGCTTCGTCATTCTAGCGAGTTGGGGGTAGGTGTCTAGAACGAAATCAACATCAGGAAACGTAGGGCGGATGCTCATGCGCGAGATCCCTCACCTCGCTGGAGTGCGCGGGGTCCGGGAAGACGCATTGTCAACATATCGGCGACTGTAAATCTTTTAGCGGAAACGGGTGGTACGCCAGAGAGTGATGCCGCAGGTCGCCAGGAGGGCGAGCATCGCCGTCGTGAGGACTACGGCCCACCCCATCGAGATATCGATGTGAGGTAATCGCGCCATAAAGGCAAGGACGGCGAACAGGCCGGTCGTGATGAAAATCAGAAGCCAGTCCAGCGAGGTCCTAGTGTTTCGGTCGCGAGGCAAGTCTCTGCCGGTTCCTTCGGTTCTTACCATTTCCCGGCCTTCCATGCCGGCCTGCACGTATTCATCTTCGACGCGGTAGCGACGCCCTTCCCGCTGGGCGGCGTCTTGCCAGGAGGAGTGCTCCCGTTCGGATGCTGACGACAGGGCAATCGCCACCGCGCCAAGTGCCATCAGCAACGATCCTCCGGCGACTTGCGCGTACACCGTTTGGCCGGCACCGCGCAGTTCGTGAAAAACCAGAATGCCCCAGAGCAACCCCCAGAGTTGGTTGGTGTTGGAAAGGGGAATGCCGCGGCTGATGCCGACGTATTTTGTGGCGTATTGCTGGAACAAATCCCCGAGGACCCAGACGAAGCCGCCCAGCATCAGCCAGAAGAGCACTTCGCGGGCGCCAACGAGTTCGTGCCAGAGCGGGATCGCGCCGCGATAGGCGACGGCCAGCACGGTCATGGTCGCGAGTTCTCCAATGGTGAAGAACGTGATGAACGACAAAGGGTTCATGCCGGTTAGATACGCTTTGCGGTAGGGAATGTACATCGTTCCCCAGAGAATGCCGGCGCCGAGCGCGGCGAAAATTCCCAACGCAGCTTTCCCTGGTGCTGCCTGATGCGACGACGCAATCGCGAGCAGCGTGGCGCCGCCGAACATACAGACTGCTCCGCCGAGAACACCGAGCCAGCGTTTCCATCCAGCGTAGTGCAATTCGTTGAAGAGGAGGAATCCCCAGAAGATGCCGAGAAGGCTATTCGTGTTCCAGAGGGGAAAGGCGATGCTGAGGCCAACGTTGCGAATCGCGTAGATGGTGAGAGTGTTGGCGACCGCCCACATGCACCCTGCGAGTACGGCCCAGACGATGAGGTGCGGAGCCTGACGGACGTCGTTGCGAAGGTGCCACGTGCCGCGAATAAACGCGGGAACGCTCCAGCGCGCGAGGAAGACGCCGAGCACCATGATGAAGGACACGGTGATCGGAGAAATGTCGGGATTGACGAGTTTGATAGGAGCTTCGGCGCCGCCCAGCCAGGCTCCGGCGGCGAATCCGCAGAAGATGCCGAGAGCCTGCAGGGAGCGCAGGCGAGTGGCGTGCACGGGGCTTTGCGCTGGGGCCGCGGCGCGCACGCTGCCTGAGGATGCGGTCAACTGAGCTTATCCAGGAGGAAGAATCCGCCGAGGAGCACGGTGAGCGGAATCCAGAAGTGGAGGTCGGTAACAACGGCGCGAAACAGACTGCGTTCGGTCTGAGGTTGTGACATGTCAGCGGTCTCGCCTGATTTTGCTCGGCGCTTGTGGCGTCATCTTAGGCATTGAGAGGGCGCGAGTCAATGTGCGCGGGCGATACGCCCCCGCTAGGGACTGGCGGTACGCCGGCGCCACCAAAGCCAACGCCCTGGCTTGCGCCAGGGCGTCGTGTAGCAGAACTGCAGCAGTTTAGAACAAGTTCCAGAGGAACTGGTTGTAGACCTCGTGATGAAATTGGACTTCCTGGGCCTTGACGAAAGTTCCCAGAGCCCGCGGGCAACGATCGGCGGAAGCCTGCTTCAAGTCTGCATAGCGGGCTTTGACGTCGTCTCCGAAGATAGTGGTGGTCCACTCGGCTTTGCGGAAGTTGGCGAGTGCGTCGTAGATATTGTCGGGCAAATAGCGCTCGGCCTGGCGAAGGTTCTTGATCTTCGCGGTCTCGCCGTCGAGTCCGGTTTTGAAGATCGAGTACATCACCATGTAAGGATTGGCATCGGGTGCGACTGAGCGAACCTCGACACGCATACTCTTCTCGTTGCCGATCGGAATGCGAATCATAGATCCGCGGTCGACGGCCGAAGCCTTGATCTGGTTGGGCGCTTCGAAGTGGGGATCGAGGCGACGGTAGGCATTCACACTGGGATTCAGCAGCAGGCAAATGTCGTTTCCGTGGGTGAGGATGCGATCGACGAAGGCCCATCCCATCTTGCTGAGCTTCTCTTCGCCTTTCGCATCCCAGAACAGGTTCTTGCCATTTTCGCTGATCGAAACGTTGGTGTGCATGCCGCTGCCGTTCACGCCTACG
>Ga0070713_100001260_pt1 | contig 16183 bp, 12 predicted proteins | sample LARL82metaG_FD_65465 | JGI IMG/M metagenome (GOLD analysis project Ga0070713, IMG submission 65465) | Corn, switchgrass and miscanthus rhizosphere microbial communities from Kellogg Biological Station, Michigan, USA - LAR L8-2 metaG | ecosystem: Host-associated > Plants > Roots > Rhizosphere ...
TGCGTACTCGGCCAGCAACCTATTAAGTTTCTCGCGCGCGACCGTGGCTTCGTTGGCGTTGGGCGAGCCGAGCATCGCATGCAGTTGGCGGATACGTCGAACAACTTTGGGCGGCGGCATGTTCATGACATTGCCCCTTCGTCCAACTCGCCAACACAAGCGCGACGTGCCAATGACTTATACATTGGATGATGCTGTTACAGTGCGCCGCTCACGCTGCCGCTGCCGCACCAGCTGACGCCTTTCAATCGCAGCCAAGTATCGCCCGGCCCTGTCTCGCGACCGCGGATCCTCTTCCTCAAACCTGAAGTCGATACTTCTTCGTCCGGCGATTTTATTGGTCCGCCACCAATTGAACTTCCCGCTCATCGGCCGCCCCCATTAGCTGCGGCGGCGGCATATCGCTCTAGCGTCGCCTCATCAGCCGCCCGCTCTTGCCGCCAGCGGTCAGGCTTGGGGCAAGGGGGGCCGCGCGGAACTTGGGGGGTGGGGCAGAAGAAGCAGGCCGCCAAGCGGAACCTGGAGAACCGAAAGAAGAAGGCCGTTCCAGATTTGAAGTCTCAAAATCTTCTTCAAGGCCGAAACCCCCGAAGGGGGTTGAGGCCCCCTCGGGTGGCCCTGCTTTCTTTCTTAAATCAGAGAGTCGGACTCTCTGAGAGTCTTGTTCACTCTCGTGAACCTTGGTCAGTCCGCTCTCGCGAACCTTGGTTAGGGTCTTTCGGTCAGGGGCAAGGTTCACCGTGGTGAACCTAGGTAGGACGGCCTGATAGCGATTCCGCGTCCGTTTTTTTAGGGCTCGGGTATAGCGCCCGTGCTCGATATTGAGAATGCCGAGGAGTTCAAGCTTCTCAAGTCCGTTGTAAACCGCCGTTTTGCCAAATGTGGTTTCTGCCTGCAGCGTCTCCCATCCCGGCCAGGCGATTAACTCATCATGCGCGGCATAATGGCTGGAATTGAAATGAAGGAACAACGCTGCGCATAGGACCTTATCGCCTGCCGTCAGCTGCGGGTTGGCGAGTGCCGCTGCCAGCCAAGTCTCGCGGGCTTGCGGGAAATGCTAGCTTTTCGTTCGGTGCGCGCCATGAATAGCCCTTCGCTTTTGCTCGGGGCTGACTCGTCGCAGGCGGGCTTGCCTCGAGCGGGATAATTGCGGCGGATGATGAAGATGTGGTGGACATTCGATTAGCCTCGGGGAAACACCGCTTGCGTGCGGGGTGCGGACGGGGCTAAATCGAAGTGTCACCATCGACTCAGCCCAACTTCACTGCAGCCGCGCCCCTTTATGGGGACGCGGCTCGTGGGGCTGCCTTGTGGGGTCGGCCTGGTCCGCCGCGGCGTTTCGATGGCGATTTCCGTGGCGGCCCGCCTGCTTCGGCCAGCAAGCGCTCGCGGCGGGCATGTATCGAACGCAGCGTTATGAGCCGCTTGCCGCCGTCGTGATAGGATTCGTACTCGTTCGAATTTATCCGACGGTAAAGCTCGGTCATTCCGCACTGCTCTATTTGCATCGCCGTCTTGGGCGAAACTGCAAACGGCTCAAGCGTGAAACCTTGGCTGGACATGGCAGCACCCATCAATCAGGCGAGCGGATTTGCGCTCGCACTAGGTTTTTGATTGAGGCCCCTCGAAGGGGCGCGCGTCCTCTGAGGAACGCGTGGGTTTCTGTGGTTGCCCACTGAGGGGGCAGCGCCAAGTTCGCTTATATCGCACGACGCACAAAAAAATTCAAGAAGACTTACGCAGTGATATGACGGCTGGCGCAGGTTTTTCACAGAACTGCGCCCACTCAGCCATCAAGCATGCGCGCTTTGCAAATAGATCCCCGCGCCGATAAGCGGCTTCAACTTTGTCACCAACTTTGTGCGCCAATGACATGTCGATGACCACCTTGGGCTGATTCGTACATTCATGCGCCCAGTCCATGAAACAACTTCTGAAGCCGTGAACGGTGAGCCCTGGCCGCATTCCCTTTATCAATTCCAACATCGCCATATTGGATAAGTTGAATACCCGCGACCCATGGCGCGGCATTTCGTGGAGGATTGCCAGCGCCCGTTCACTCAACGGGATCTTGTGCTGCGCGCCAGCTTTCATGCGGCTGGCTGGGATTGCCCACGTCTTGGCCTCGAAGTCGATTTCACTCCACTCAGCGCCAATGACTTCGCTAGTTCGCGCTGCCGTCAGAATCGTAAATTCCAACGCTCTGGCCGATAGGCTGTCGCGCTCACGGAGCTCAGCCATGAATTCAGGTATCTGCGCATAGGGCAGGGCAGGGTGGTGCTTGTCACCCTTAAGTTTGGCCACGGACGGCAGGGCGTGTTTCACGCGCTCCCAGGCGGCGGGGTTGGTGTAACCATGCACCTGATTGGTTGCTGCCCAATGGTCCAAGACCGCTTCGATGCGCATCCTGGTGCGCGAAGCCGTTTCGGGTATTTCGTGCCAGATGGGGCGCAACGTCTGCACCACCATTGCTAGGTCGATAGCGGTTGGTTCGAGCTGGTGGAGCGGTTTGGCATATTTGCGGAGCGTCATCTCCCATTGTGCTGCGTGCTTGGGATTGCTCCACTCAATTCGTTTGAATTCCAGGAAGTGCTCCACGCATTGAGCGAATGTCACTCTCTTGGCGGCCTCGAGCCGTGCGGCAGTCCGCTGAGCGTTGCGGGCCTCGATAGGGTCAATACCTTCCAAGCGCAGCTTACGGGCAGCGGTGGCTTTCTCGCGGGCTTCGGCAAGGCTGACGTCGGCGAACGGGCCGAGCCCCATATATCGCTCGCGATTGCCAGCACGATAACGGTAGACCCAACTGCGATTGATTGCTCCATCGGCGGCAGCGGTGCATTGTAAGTACAAGCCACGGCCGTCGCCGTGCCAACCGATACCGGCAGTCTGAGCGCCACGAGAGGTAAGCATTTTCGAAGCCCCTGCTTTCCTCCGCCTAACTTGCATACCCCCGCGCCTATCCACGCGGTAAATGCGGTTTGCGGCGAAAGCATACGAAAGGCCGCGAAGCGAATCAAGTTAAAGTTAAGCTTATCCCATGGGCATAACTTGCAAGTTGGCGAAAGGCTACGAAAGGCTACGAATAGGTCTTGGAACGGTCACTCCCTCCGCCACCGCCCTAGGAAACATTGCTCTCCGCTAGCGCGTGTGGCTCATTTGGGCCCGTCGTGGCACGGTTTTCTCGCGTCCTCTGGACCTACCGAACGGTCGGTCTGGCTCCTCCCTTCTCCGCTGGCCAATTTTCTCCAAGCATGCGCCGACGAGAATGGCGTAGACAACTCTCAAACTGATTCTGGGGATGAGGCTGCGTGATTAGAAGCTAGCCGATCATCCCTGACTACGACGGACGCCGGGTCGTGTGGGGGCGCCAATCTGGCCGCACGTCGGCACCGATTAAACCAGCCGTGCGGCAGGAGAACGTTTCGCTGCGCTGTAAGAATACCTCCGCTGGCTGCGCACGCACACAACAGGCGACATGACCGGGCTCGATGATTACGGCAGCGGGCACCTTTTTTCGACACTCCTCGATCACCCGACTGCAGCGCGGCGCGAAAGCGCAGCCCGGCGGCAGGTTGGCGAGGTCCGGCGGGGAGCCGGGAATGGCGACGAGGCGCCCTCCTTTCGCCGTGCCATCCCCGCGCGACATCAGCAGGCCCTGCGTGTACGGATGCGCCGGGGCACGAATGATCTTTGCGCATGGCCCCAGTTCGACGATGCGGCCGCCATACATCACGGCGATACGGTCCGCCACTTCGACGGCGACGCCGATGTCGTGAGTGACGAAGATAACCGCAAGCCCGAGTTCACGCTGCAGCTCGCGCAGCAGCAGCAGCACCTGGATTTGCACCGTTGCATCGAGCGCAGTCGTAGGCTCGTCGGCGAGCAAGACCTTGGGCCGGTAGGCGAGCGCGAGCGCAATCATCGCACGCTGGCGCATGCCCCCCGACATTTCGTGCGGATAATTGTCGAGGCGGCGCTCGGGCGAAGGAATGCGCACCCGCTCGAACAGCTCGAGCGCCCGCGCGCGTGCGGCGCGGAAGGAGACACCAGTGTGGCGCACTACGGCCTCGGCGATCTGGTCGCCGACGCGATAAACGGGATCGAAGGCGAGGCCGGGATCCTGGAAAACCATGGATACGATGCCGCCGCGGTAGCGGGAAAGCTCGGCGGCGGTCATCTTCAGCACATCGCGGCCATCGATCCTGATCGCGCCGCCAATGCGCGCCGATTTCGGATGCAACCGCATCAGCGCGCGCAAGGTGACGCTCTTGCCCGAGCCGGATTCGCCGAGCAGCGCCAAGGTCTCGCCTTTCTCGACCTCGATATCGACGCCTGCCGCAGCGCGGATGGTCTTCGCGCCGACCGCGAAGTCGACCGTGAGCCGCTGCACATCGACCATCGGCGCGCTCATCGCCTGTCCTCACGCCGCGGCCAAACGCGGATGGCCGGACTCCGGATTAGCAAGGTGGCACGCCGCCAAATGTCCGGCGCCCACATCGTGCGGCGCGGGTTCGGAATGAGCACACAGCGTAGCGACCACCTTGCAACGAGGGTGGAAACGGCAGCCGCTCGGAGGATTGATCGGATTGGGCGGGTCGCCCGAGACCGGCGCTTCCTGGGTGCGATTGTCGGGGTCCATCGACGGCATGGAGGCGAGCAACGCCTGGGTGTAGGGGTGCCGCGGCAGAGCGAGTATCGACTCCGCGGGCCCGACCTCGGCGACCTTGCCGAGATACATCACCATCACCCGGTCCGACATGAAACGCACGACATTGAGGTCGTGCGAAATGAAGATGAAAGTCAACCCGAACTCCTCCTTTAGGTCGAGCAGGAGATTAAGCACCTGCGCCTCGACCGACTTGTCGAGTGCGGACACCGCCTCGTCTAGGATCAGGAGCCGCGGCTCGAGCGCGAGGCTGCGTGCGATGTTGACGCGCTGGCGCTGACCGCCGGAAATCTCGTGCGGGTAGCATCCGGCGAAACGTGACGGCTCGAGCCCGACGCGATGGAGGAGATCGTGGGCGCGCGCAATCGCCGTGCGCCGCGACAAGCCGTGAACGCGAGGTCCAAAGGCGATGGTGTCCTCCACCGTCAGCCGGGGATTGAGCGAGGAGTAGCTGTCTTGGAACACCATCTGCGCTTGCTGGCGGAACTCTCCGAGACTGAGTGCGTGTGAGCCCACCTCTTCGCCATCGAACAGAATGTCGCCGGCGTCAGGCACGATGATCTGCATTATGAGACGCGCGGTCGTCGATTTGCCGCAGCCGGATTCGCCGACGATGCCGAGCGTCTCTCCCTTCGCCACCTCGAAATCGATGCCGTCGACGGCGCGCACCACGCTACGCCGCTGCGAGAAAAGCCCAGCCGTGCGACCGAAGTGCTTGATCAAGCCACGCACGCTCAAGAGCGAGGTGCCCGGACCGCCTCGATCTTGGGGATCGGCCGCAAGCGTGGCTATCCGCGATCTGTCGCTCTCGCGAATCATGCTCATTGCTTGACTTCCATCGCCGAGCGCAGCCCGTCGGAGAACAGGTTGAAGGAAATCGAAGTGAGAAAGATCATCACACCCGGCAGCGCCGCGACCAATGGCTGCGTATAAATGGCCGTGCGCAGCGTATTGAGCATTAGCCCCCATTCCGGATCGGGCGGCTTGACGCCAAGGCCTAGGAACGACAGGCCGGAGGCGAGAATCATGGACACGCTGATGAGGCCCGTCGCATAGACGAAGATCGGGCCTAGGACGTTGCCGAGTACGTGCACGCGCACAATCGTGACGGGGCCGGCGCCAGAAATCCGCGCGGCTTCGACGTAATCCCGAGATCGAATCTGCGTGGTGACGCTTTCTGCGACACGGGCGATCTGCGGCACGAATACGATGGTGAGCGAGACGATCGAGTTGAAAATACCTGCCCCGAGCGCGCCGGATAGCGCGATCGCAAGCAGTACAGACGGGAATGCGAAGAATACATCAATGATGCGCATGAGCAGTGTATTAATCCGGCCGCCCAGGTAGCCTGCGAATATGCCGACGCTAGATCCGATCACAAATGCGCAGATGACCGGCGCCACGCCGATAAAAAGCGAAAGCCGGCCGCCGTAGATCAGTCGCGTGAGCATGTCACGACCGAGCTCGTCGGAGCCGAGCGGGTAGCCGGGAAAACCGATCGGGCGCAGCCGGCGGATCATTGATCCCTTGTAAGGGTCGGCGGGCGCGATGAGCGGCGCCAGGATCGCCGCGGCAACAATCACCAGGATGATTGTAAGTGCCACCATCGCGGTAGGGTCCCGCGCCAAGCGCGCCACGACGCCGGTCCAATAGCCGCGGCTGGCTTTGACCGGGACCCTAGTTAACGCGTCTGCGATCGCCGCCATGCGTCAACTCCGTTGGATGCGCGGATCGAGCGCGGTCTGGAACACGTCCACCACGAGGTTGAGCATGACGAAGAACATCGCCAGCACGAGGATCGTGCCTTGCAGCAGCGGTAGGTCGCGCTGGAAGATCGCTGCATTCAGGAGAAAACCGGTCCCGGGCCAAGCGAACACCGTCTCGATCAGGATCGAGCCGCCGAGCAAATAGCCGAGCTGCAGGCCCATCACGGCGAGCGCCGTCGGTGCCGCGTTGGTCACCACGTGCTTGAATACGCCCCATTCGCTCAGGCCCTTGGCACGCAGCGCCTGCACGAATTCCTGCGCCAGGATCTCGGCGACGAGAGCGCGCACCGTGCGGGCGATAATGCCCATCGGGATCACCGACATGGTGATGGCGGGCAGGATGATGTAGCGCAGGTGCTCGAGATCCGGTCGCCAATTTCCCGAGCCGTCCGGTCCAGCGCCAGTCGGCGGCAGCCAGCCGAGCTGAGCCGAAAAGATAATCACCAGCACGATGCCGAGCCAGTAGTGCGGCACGCTGACGCCGAACACCGATAGCGCGGATGCGGCTTTGTCGAGCGGAGAATTCCGGAAATATCCGGCCACGAAGCCGAAAAATGTGCCGAAGGTGAAGCCGATCACGGTCGCCACGGACGCAAGGATCAGCGTGTTGCCGACGGCACGCCGTACCTCCGCCAACACCGGGCGGCCGGTTGCAATGGAGTTGCCCAGATCGCCGTGCAGCACCTTCCAGAGCCAAATGCCGTACTGGATCGGCAAGGGCTGATCGAAGCCGTAGGCGCGGCGCATCTCGGCCTGCTGCTCGGCCGTGGCATCGATCGGCATGACGGCGGTGAGCGGATCGCCGGGCGCGAGATGGACCAGCAGGAAGCAGATGATGCTCACGCCGATAGCGACCGGCAGGACGTAAAGGACGCGTCGCAAGATGTAGAGCGGCATGATGGCGTGCCTAACTCACCGCACTTGGGTAGATCACTTTATCTCGTTATCGTGCCCACGTACGGAGGGTTTTGCTGTTGGCAAATCCTCGCGTCATTGGACCTGCGCCGGCACGCGGACGCTACGCGGCCATGCTGCGTCATTCGCCCATAGTGATGGGAGAGAAATCCTGGAACCAGTTCTTGGCCTGCACGAAATTCTTCACCTTTGGGCTCAGCGCGCGGGCATTAACATCATGCGTCACCATCAGGAACAGCGCGTCATTGACGAATTTCTCGTGAACCTTCTGCAGCACGGCAGTCTGTTGCTCCGGATCGAAGGCGTTGCGGACCTGGTCGAGCAAACGGTCCATGTCCGGGTCGCAGTAATGTCCCCAATTGGTTCCTGTCGGCGCCTTCAAGTTACATTGCATGTGCCGGACGAAGGCCGTGAACGGGTCTTGGATGAAATAGGTGAAGTTGAGGCTCTGCCCGCCCTTCGCGCTGGGATCGGTGGCGCCGGCGCGCCAGATGTTGATGAGTTGGTTCCACTCGACGACCTCAAAGTCCACCTTGATGCCAACTTCCGCCAAGTTTTGCTGGATGAATTCGTTCATCGGTAGCGGCTGCATTTGCCCAGAGCCGGATGGCGAGATCAAAGCCTTGAGCGTGAGCGGCTTGTCCGGTCCATAGCCCGCCTCGTGCAACAGCCTCTTGGCCTCCGTCGGATCGTATTTGAGCATGAAGGTGGGCTTGCCGAACCATTGGTGGCCTGGTGGCATGAAGCCTTCCGCCGGAATCATCAGACCCGACAACAACTCCTTCATGCCCTCGCGGTCCACGGCGAGATTGGCGGCCTTGCGTACCCTGATGTCGTTCCAGGGCGAGCCCTCAGCGCGCGAGAGATGCCAGGTCCAATTGTGCGGATAAGCATTGATCACGATTTTGAAGCCGGCCGATTTCAGCGACGCGACGGCATCGGGCGCCGGTGCCTCTATCCAATCGACCTGACCCGCGCGTAGCGCGGCAACGCGCGCGTTCGCCTCCGGCAGCGGCAGTAGGACGAGCTTGGCGAGTTTAGGGACGCGCGTCTTATCCCAGTAATCCTTGTTGGGAACCATCTCCGCACGTTCGCGCGGAGCGAACAAGGTCAGCTTCCACGGGCCGGTGCCCGACGGCGTCTTGGCGAAGGCATCCCAGCTCTTTCCGAGCTTCTCCCATTGCGCCGGCGACGACATCATGATCCAGGCCAGCTGATAGGGGAGGGTGGCATCCGGTGATTTGGTGATGATCTCGAGCGTGTATTTGTCAACTGCTTTGTAAGAGGCGACGGACGGAATCCGCGAGCGGCCCTGGGCCGACTGACGCTGGTCGTATTGCGGGCTGTCGGTCTTGAGCAGCTTGTCGAAATTCCAGACCGCTGCCTCCGCGTTGAACTCGGAACCGTCGTGAAATTTCACACCCTCGCGGATCTTAAAGACCCACCTCGTCCTGGCGGGATCTGTGGGATCGGCGCCGTAGCTCGTCGCGAGTCCCGGCACGATCTCGGACGGTTTGTCGAAGCTCGAGAGGTCCCAGTTAATGAGCCCATCATAGACGGTATAGCCCATGAACCGCATACCCTCGCCGCCTTGGTCGGTCTGCCCGGTGGTGAGCGGGATATCGGATGCGGTCATGCCGATGCGCAACGTGCCTTGCGCCGATGCGGCGCTGGCGCTTGCGATGGCAAATGCGGCCAGAGTTACTACCCATTTGATCGATGTCATGGTCAAAACCTTACGTATTGCGGGCTTCACCAGCTGCTCACTCGAGCCCGATGGTAGTGAGATCTTGGAACCAGTGCTGCGCCTGCACGAAGCTTTTGATTTTCGGCGAGAGGGCATGCGGATTGGTGTCGTGCACGACCCACACGAGCACGGCGTCGTCAACCACCAATTCGTGCGCTGCGGCCATCAGCTCGTCTTGCTTTGCGGGATCGAAAGTGCGCTTGGCTTCGTCGATGATGGCGTCAACCTTCGGATTCGAATACCAGCCCCAATCGACGCCGACTGGCGCAACCTGGCTCGAATGGAAGAAGCGCACGATGGCGTACAGAGGGTCGGACGTGACATAGGCGATGTTGTTGGCAGTGATTCCCGCCGCCATCTCGTCCTTCGCGCCCTTGCGCCAATAGGTGTAGAGCTGCTCCAGTTCCACGACCTTGAAATCGATTTCGATGCCGATTTCCTTGAAGCTCTGCTGCAGGAACTCGTTCATGGGCAGCGAGAGCATCTGACCGGTGCCGCCTTGCGCGATGACGAAGGTAGTCTTCAAGGGTTTTTCCGGCGAGTAGCCTGCCTCTTTCACCAATCTCCTCGCCTCGGCGAGATCGTACTTGATCTGAAATTTCGGATGACCGAACCACGGGCTCGAAGGATCGACCTGGCCGACAGCGGGCTTGGCAAGGCCGTTGAGGAGGGTGACCACGGCGTCGCGATCGATCGCGAGATTGAGCGCCTTGCGCAGCCGGATATCGGTCCAGGGCGAGTCCGGCAGCATGCTCAGATGGTAGTTCCAGACATGCGGTGTGATGTTTGCGACGACCTTCATGCCGGCCTGCTTGAGCTGGGGCACGGCATCGGGCGCCGGAGTTTCGATGAGATCGACCTGGCCCGATAGCAAGGCTGCCACTCGCGACAGCGCCTCCGGGATCGGAATGAGAATCATCTTGTCGGCCCTGGGAATGCGGGCCTTGTCCCAATACTCGGCGTTTTTCACGAGCTCGGCGCGTTCGCGCGGAACGAGCCGCGCCAGCTTGAACGGACCCGTGCCCGACGGGGAGCTTGCAAATTTCTCCCAGTCCCGGCCGACTTTCTCGTATTGTGCTGGGCTTGAAATCAAGAACCAGAGCATCTGATATGGGAAAATCGAGTCGGTGTCCTTCGTGGTGATCTCGATCGTGTAGTCGTCGAGCTTGCGATAGCTTGCAACCGAAGGCAGACGCGGCTTCACCTGCGCGCTTTGGCGCTTGTCGAACTGCGGCGCTTTTTCGTCGAGCACCTTATCGAGATTCCAGATGACGGCGTCAGCGTTGAAAGTGCTGCCGTCGTGGAACTTGACATCACGGCGTAATGTGAAGCGCCATTTCTTCGCGTCGGATGGATCGACGTTCCATTCCGTGGCGAGACCGGGAACGAGCTTGCCAGGCCGCTCCGCCACATTCATCTCCCAGGCAACGAGCGGATCGTAGATCGTGTAGCCGGTAAATTGGTAGGCGCCGGCGCCGCGATCGGGCTGGCCGGTGGTCATTGGAATGTCTGCCATTGAAATCCCGTATCGGACGACCGATTCGGCGCCGGCGGAGACCGACCACACAGATATCGCCGCGGACAACACAAGGATTGGAAATCGCATCAACCGTGCTCCCATTCATCAAAGCCAGGAATGGGGGTGCAAAGTCGGTGCCAGCGGACGGCTCGCCGGCGCTGGCCAGCGGCGGGCCGGGCCGCCGTCCAATTGTGCAGCTTGCGGCGGATTGCTTACTTTATCGGCAGATGAGCATGCTACGAGGAGAGAGCAGCTCCCAACAGCGCGGGATCGCACGTCGCCGCTTCCGGGCGCATGGTGCGGCTGCGAATGACAGCGCGACTCCTCTAACGCATGCCGACCAAAGTCAGGTCGGCGAACCAGGACTGCGCGGAGACGAATCCCTGCACGTTCTTGCTCATCGCCCGTGGATTGAGATCGTGGACAATGAACAGCCACGGCGGATTGTCGACCAGGCGCTCGTGCGCGGTTCGCATGGCAGCATCGATCGTCGCCGGGTCCGTGGCCTCCGACAGCTTGGCTAACGCGGCATCGAATGCGTCGTCCTTCCACTGCTCGAAATTAAATCCGTTTGGCGCGAAGTTGGCCGATGAAAAGTATCGCGCCATGATGCCGACGTCCGAGGATGGCGAGCTGACATTGAGCGCCATTGCGCCGTGCAAGGCTGGGCTGTCCGGGACCTGGCGAACCGCGTTGAGCAATACCTGCCATTCGACGGCGTCGAACTCGACGTTCACGCCGCAAGCCTGACGGAGATTTTCCTGCAAATACTCGTTCATCGGCAGCGGCAACATCTGACCCGATCCGGAGGTGGAGATCATCACCTTAAAGGACAGCGGCTTCTGCGGTGTGTATCCGGCTTCGGCAAGAAGCGCCTTCCCCTTCGCGGGATCAAAGCCATAGCGGTTCACCGGGTTGCCGAAATACGAATCGTTCGGCTTGAGCCAGCCGACCGACGGCTCCGCGGTTCCGTTGAGCAGCGTGATCAACCCTTCACGGTCGAAGCAGTAGTTGAGCCCCTGGCGGACGCGCACGTCCTTGAACGGACTGCTGGTCGCACCGATGTTGTACATCCACGGCCAAACGTGCGGGTAGGAATTGGTGACGATGGTGAAGCCTGCCGCCTTCAGCGATGGAATCCCGTCGGGCGGAGGCACCTCGATCCAGTCCACCTGTCCTGATCTCAGCGCCGCAACTCGGCTCGTCGCTTCGGGAATTGGCAGCAGCCGGATCGTGTCAAGCTTCGCCTTGCGCGAGGCGTCCCAGTAGCCATCCCAGCGGGCGAGCTCCGCCACCTCGCGCGGCACGACCTTGACGAGGCGGAAGGGTCCGGTGCCGGCCGCCGGCAACAGCGCGACGCGCGCCCAATCGTGTCCCGCCCTTTCGAAGGACGCCGGCGACGTGAACAAGATGTAGACCGCCATATAGGGGAAGTAGGAGGCAGGCTGCTTGGTGCTTAGCGCAACGGTGAAGTCGTCGATCTTGCGGTAGTCGGCCATGATCGGAATGCGAGCGCGGGTCATGGCCGCGGCAGGAATCTCGAATTGCGGACTGTTGTTCTTGAAGTAGCGGTCCAGATTCCAAATCACCGCGTCGGCATTGAAGTCCGTGCCGTCGTGAAACTTCACGCCACGACGCAAGTGGAAGATCCAGGTCTTTTTGTCGTCGGGAGCCTGCTCCCAGCGCTCGGCGAGACCCGCGCGCAATGTTGCCAGCCGATCCGAACGGCTCAGATCCCATGAAACCAATCCCTCGAAGATCGGATAACCGAGGAAGCGCATGCCCTCGAAACCGTTGTTCGGCATCCCGGTGGTCGTCGGAATGTCGGAGGCGGTCATAGCGATCCGCAACACCTGCTCGCCTCGCGCCGGCGATAGTGTTAGCAACGATCCCGCTAGCGCCAACACCCAAAAGTGGCGATAGGTCATCATGGCTTTTCCTCCAAATGATGCCGCGGACGTAGTAGTGCCTTTCGTGAACGGCACATTCCGGGGAAACTTGCTGACTGTGGAGCGGCCTCGTCCTCGGACTGACGCCCTAAATTGAGCATTCCATAATCCCATGCAAAGCAAAAGAGGTGCCAGGGTCGTCGATCATCGCCACCAGCGGCCTCGGTGTGCGTGGGCAAATACCGGTTCCTTCATCCGTCGATAAGGGGCCGCTGCCATGCGGGATTTGATCCAACCCGACGTCCGCTCTGGGTCATAAGCGGACATCGCCGACGAGGCGGATACTGTGCCGCTTCGGCCCTACCGAAATAGGCTGCACCAGCGCGGAGGCGTCACTCGCGCGCACGACGCGATTGGTGTCCGCGTTACCTTTGATCTCATCACCGAAATTTAAAGCGCGCTATTGCGGGCTACGCTGCCGACCCCGTTCTCGTCTGCCTGCCATTGGCGCGTCGCACTTGCAGCCTAAGCTTTACGATTTTCACGATGTTGACTGGAAGCAGCACGGCGTGCAGCAAAAATACAGGATAAAGATGTCCTGCGATGCCATAGAAGATGAACAGGACATTGCTTGCAATCGCAAGCCCACGCAGCGGCACGATGGTATCCATGCAAAAAGTCGCGAGCACGGTCAGCGCTGCCAGGTATCCGACAAAATCGATCCAAGTCATTGGGTGGCCTCTGTGGCTCAAGTGGAGGCGACGAATCGGGGCTCGGCCGGCGGCCTCTCACCCCAGACCATGACTTACGCGAGCTAAGGTTGCCGTTGATTTTTGTCCGCTGCGGCAGACGTGATTGCGGCTGCCGCCGGACCTTTCGATCCGTTGGCGAAGTGGTGGCTTAGGTTTGCAAATCCCAAGACGATGAGGGCCAAGGCGCCATACGCAATCACCACGCCCCGCGTCCAATTTCTCACCACGCGACGGTCTTCCGCTGTTAATGAGTCTCGGAACGACTTGTGCATCACGGGAGTCTCCATCGGTTCGAGAACGATAACCGCCCTTGACCGATCTCCCGAAGATGCGGCGCTTCAGAGCACTTTTACGCGCGCCATCTCTTTGAAGCGCGCACCGAACTAGGGCGTTCGATGTTGTATGAAACACGCGCCAACTTTGGGCGAGTCATTACGCGCTTGATCAACATGATTTCACATCGCCGACGGCATGGATGTGATGAGCATCACGTTTCGCGTAATTCTCGACGCATGAAGTTTCATCTGCATCGCTGCGCGCAGCATGGCGACGCATTAGGCAACCTGCCGTAAGTTGCAGCACGGCAACTCAATTGAGAGCAAAAAAAAGATGCAGCTTATTTCCTGCGACGTGTCTTTCGATTCCGGGCTTGGCAGCCCGGTCGTTCATTGCAGCAAAAGTGGCCCATGCATGTCTGCTTTGGGTCGTTAGCGGTCGGTCAGTTCGCACCAGTCTGTCTAGACACCTGCTGCACTCCGAAGGCGGATATCGTTCAGGTCTGTGGAATGCGGCCATTGCAGCCTCGCGTTGCCTGGCACAGCCGCGTGGCTAATCTCGATAAGACCGTAGCTATAGTTTTTTCCTATTCCGACCGAGTTGTGACAGGAGTCACAGCTTTCTCCTTGGATACCGTGGTGAACCTATTGAGGCTTGGAAGCAAAGAGAGGGTCAACCCATGAATTACTTGCTCTCAATCTTGATCGTCGCCGTGCTGGCATCGCAGACTCTGATCTGGCATTCGCTTGGCACCATTCGCGATGCGATCCAGCAGACGAACGCGATCGTCTTGGCCACCTGTGGTAGCGATGACAGGCCGTGTCAGGTTGCGGCTCGGCGGGGTCAGGTCGAGCTTGGTGAGCTCCTGGTACGTCCACGCGTAACCGATGGATTTTCGTGTGGGCTTAGCCGCTTTAATCCCTGCTGGATGAAAACGAGTAACGAAGTTATGGACTAGAGCTGTAAAGTCGAGGGATTGCGTCGATCAGTTTTAGTTAATGCGTTCAACTCGCACGGTAACTGGGCCGGGCCGATCAAAAATCGAAGCGTGGCCAATGTCGGAGTCCGGCACAGGCTTTTCGGTTTGTGCTCACGACGAGTCTTCGGCGGCGATGGCTTTGGCGATTTCGCTCTCGATAAGGGCGCGATCAGTCACCCCGACCCTGTCGCGACGGCTCGGTAGGAATCGCCGGAAATGCACGAAGCGCTCGCGGCTAACCTTTTCAAGGCGCTCGAGCTCGGCTAGCGGATCAGCGTGGTCGTCGACACGCAGATTGAGATCCGGCCATTCTTCGTCGCCGCAAATCACTAGCGCGGCCGATTGCTTGCCGCGCTTGTCACCGCCCGCCGCCTCTCCGGCGCGCAACGCTGCGATGAGCCGGCGAGGAAAGGAGAGTGCGGCCGGCGGCCAAGACAGCCGAAGGGCAAAGAAAATTTTCCCGCCGCGGGTATGGGTACGGTCGCGAAAGCTCTAATGTGTTAGTCGCTTTGCTGGAGAGATTTCCGATTCTTCATGTAGTGGTGCAGCCGGTTCCACCGAGAGATTACGTCATAGTCATTAACGGGGAGAGGCAGGTTGCTACAGAGGAGAGCAAATATGCAGTAGAACGGGGGAGAAGAACTAACGTTCGCGTAACAAGAGTGGGCCGGCCACCATGCATCTGGGGCCCTAAACTGGTAGAGGACGACGAAGAGATTCAGTGCCCATTTTGACATTGAAAAACTTCGTCTGAAATCGGTCGCTTTCGAAATCGCTGGACAAAATACACCCCTCGTTCCGAGTAAGTTTTCGGAGAAGCGACTCCGCCACGAAACCGCTGCCCCGCCGCAAACCCAAGACAGGTATGGTGATGATGGCCCCGGATCGTTGGACTTCTCGACCTAGCGGCGCGTGCGCGTCTTATTGTAGTAAAGCGAATACAACGTTAGGACGTGTCGCAAATGTCGTTCGCGAAAGATTAGAATATGATCCAAGCAGTCGCGTCGGAGAGACCCGATCAGGCGCTCAACATATGGGTAATGCCAAGGCGACCTCCGTGATGTCGGGCGATCTCGAATTCCCATTGCTTGGACTCGAACTGTGAACGGCTGCCCGTAGGCACCATCATTGTCGCGCACCAAATAGGTGGGCGCGGTGTTCTACATGAATGCCTCTGCGATCCGCCAGCCCCCGCGCCGCAGCAAACAGAACCTTCGCTTCGGGTGAAGCGCGCTGCCGAGTACCCTGCGATTCACATGTTACCGAGCAAGGAGACCTTTCATGATCCGCGGTTACAGTGATCATGCCGCCAATGAGCGGACGTTCCTGGCGTGGGTTCGCACAGCCATCGCCATCATGGCCTTCGGGTTCCTTGTCGAAAAATTCGACCTGTTTCTTGAGGTTGCAGCTCCCTCACTGGTCGGCCGTGCGGTCTCATTGCCAGGTCAGCGATTCGGCAACTGGGCCGGGTTGGCACTTATCGTTCTTGGCACTGCCATCATTGCAATCGCCGCGATCCGTTTTCTGCTTACCGCGAAGAACATCGACAGCGAAGAGCTACACCCGGGCCCCGGATCGCGGATTGATGTGGCGCTTGCCTTTCTACTCGTATCTCTCGGCTGTGCCCTGTTCATTTACCTGTCTCATGCGCTTGTCGCCACGCAATAAGGACGG
>Ga0070713_100001263_pt1 | contig 16172 bp, 11 predicted proteins | sample LARL82metaG_FD_65465 | JGI IMG/M metagenome (GOLD analysis project Ga0070713, IMG submission 65465) | Corn, switchgrass and miscanthus rhizosphere microbial communities from Kellogg Biological Station, Michigan, USA - LAR L8-2 metaG | ecosystem: Host-associated > Plants > Roots > Rhizosphere ...
CTGCACATCATCCCGCGCGACGGAGTACGCCGCCGTCTGCACCTGCGTACAGCCGGGCAGCAGGTCGATTTCGAATTGAGTGGCGCGCGGTTTGCCAAAGAACAGCCGATCCAATGGTCTATCGATCAGCAGAGATTCCTTTTCATGCTGGAGACCGAGACCACGGGCAGCGGCGAGGTGCAGCTTCTGGTCGGGAATTTGCCGACGCACAGTTACAAAATTATTTGTGGTAAGGAGACAAAGAAATTCCACCCTGATGGGACGAAGCCTCTGCGACTCAGCATTCCTGCGGGAAGCTCAAAGGCTGTAGTGGAGATCATTCGGAGCTAGCCGCGGCAGAAAACCTATTGCTTGGGTGCGCAGGTGGATTCGCGAAGAACGAAATGAGTTTTGTATTCGTAATTCGTAGTGCTTTTGTTCCCCTGAATTTCTTCCAGGAGGGCCTGAAATGCGAGGCTTGCCAGTTCGCTTGGTGAAAACCTGATTGTCGTCAAAGATGGTTGGGTAAACCGGCAAAGAGTCAAATCGTCGAGCCCTATCAGCGCGATATCTTTTCCGGCCTGCAGACCTCTCTTACCTAAAGCTTTCAATGCGCCGATGGCCGCAACATCGTTGCAGCAGAGAACTGCAGTTGGGGGTTTGGGTGAGTTCAAGAGTATCTCCATACCGATCGAACCACCATCCAATGTATGTTCTCCTTCCACCACCAATCCCTTGTCGAACGTTACCCCCGCGCTCTTCATGGCTTTCCGGAGCGCATCGTAACGCGCACGCATACTGCTCCAGTTTAGCTGTCCACTGATGTATCCAATGCGCTGATGGCCAAACGCCACAAGATGATGTACTGCCTCACGCATGCCATTAAGGTAGTTGATGCGAATATTGCGGGCTTTGGCAAGGATGCGATCGGAGCCGATATAGACGATGGGCAGATCAAGAGAGCAGTTCTCAAGATAGTGCTCCATGCCAAAGGTCATCACGGCGATTCCTTCGACTTGCCGTTGCTGCATCCTGGATGCGCACACTGCGACATCATCAGGATGAGTCTCGGTATCTGCGAAACTGATCAAGACCTCATATCCATGTTCGACGGCGGCTCTTTCAAAATAGACAATGATCTCCGAGAAAAAAGGATTGCCGCCGCTGAGTTCAGATACGATCAGGCCAACCGTATGGCTTCTACCGCGGGCCAAAGCACGAGCCTGATAATTTGGGCGATATCCTGATGCCTCAATAACCTTCTGCACCCGGCGAGCGAGCCTGGGGTCGACGGTTTCGACGTTATTAATGACCCTCGACACGGTTGAATGTGACACGCGTGCAAGACGAGCGATTTCCCTGATATTCAAGGCTTTACCTCACGCATATAGTACAAGACTGATGCTCGATTCCACTAGTTTCGGATCAAGTGCCGGTGTGTCCATTGTAGGGACCCGCCCTCGGTCTGACGCGGAACATCCCTTGATAAATGTCGCAAATTAGAGCAGAAGAATTTCGAAGAGGGATTAGCACGACATCACTCAGCGTTTCCGTGGCCAAAATCGAATAGTGTAGAAGCCGCCGATTAAGAGGAGCAAAATGCCTCCCCATATGTCGGGATGATATTGGGCGAGTACAACTGTAGATGGGTATGAGAAGTCGCTGATCGCTGTGATAAGAATAATGACCCCATAGACAGTGAGCAGCACTCCAATAAAAAACCACACGGGAAGCATATGCTGTTCTCTACTCATAATTGATGCCTCAATTTCATACGGCTACCAGAAGATCCATTGCAACACGGCGAAGAAAACCGCGACACCGGCACCCCAGAAGATGGGACGTCTGTAAATGGGTAAGCCAGCCTCATCTGACATCTTCGTATATCCATAGACCAGATTTTGGAGTTGGGAAGCAGGTTTAGGACTTGTGAATAAGCTGACAGCCACGGTTGTGAGAACGCAGATGATCCAGGACCAGAGAGCGCGATAGAGGTTCTCTGCCATATCCTTGGCATTGGGAGAGAGCGCAATGGTGGAAAGATAGGCGGGGTGAACTTTGACTAGGGTATACATCACGACCGAAGAGACCGTGCCGACGAGTAATCCCCAGAATCCTCCCTTCGAAGTCGCTCGCTTCCAGAACATTCCAATGATAACGGTGCCAAAGAGGGGAGCAATGAAGAAGCTCACCAATGCCTGCATGTAGTCCATGATGCTTTTGAACTGAGTCACGAAATATGCGGTGGCAATGCTCAGAATGACGGCCAGGATAGTACACCACCGCCCAACCAGAACATAGTGCGCATCCGATTCTGTCTTACGGATATAGGGCTGGTAGATGTCATACGTCCACACGGTCGCGAAGGCGCTCACATTTCCAGCCATGCCTGACATGAAGCCCGCGATGAGAGCGGTTACGCCTAGGCCGAGAAGGCCTGGGCCGCAGTACCGTGCGAGCATTAAGGGAAGGACTTCGTTGTAGCTGTGAAGGCCTGGTTGCAAGGCGCTTTCAGGGACCAGTTTGAACGGCAGTACGGCGAGTGCCAATAGTCCTGGAACGATGACAATCAACGGCACGATCATTTTGAAATAGGAAGCAATGATTGGGGCAAACTTTGCAGACCTGAGGTCCTTCGCGGCCATTGCACGCTGCACGACGAGAAAGTCCGTAGTCCAGTAGCCGAATGCAATCACGCCACCCAGCCCAAATACGATGCCTGTCCAATGCACGCCCATTGGATTCGCCGAAAAGGACCCCAGTGTGCTCCAGAGATGTACATAGGTGTCACTTTGGACTCTCTCTTGGATCCTTGCGACCATGCCAGACCAACCACCTGTTTCGATCAGTCCCATGATGGGGATAGCCAAGGCACCAAGCCAGATGAGAAAAAACTGGAGCACTTCGTTGAATATCGCCGAATACAGGCCGCCAAGAGTTACATAGACTGCGACCGTAAGCGAAGCGACCCAAATGCTGAAGTGAATGTTCCACCCGAGAACAACTTTCAAAACGAGGGCCATCGCATACATATTGATCCCAGACATCAGGATCGTCATGAAGGCAAACGAAATCCCGCTGAGGGCACGAGTGCCTTCGCCATAACGGAGTTGAAGGTAACCAGGAACTGAATGGGTCTTTGAGATGTAGTAGAACGGCATCATGACTAAGCCGAGAAAGACCATGGAGGGGAAAGCCGCGATCCAGTAAAAGTGAGCGGCGAGAATGCCGTATTGGTAGGCAGCGGCTGCCCAACCCATCAACTCAAGCGCACCCAGGTTGGCAGATAGAAAGCTTAGGCCAGCAACCCAGGCCGACATATCGCGACCCGCGAGAAAAAAGTCCTGTGAGCTGTTTGCATAGCGCCTGAGATAAAGTCCAATACCCAGAACTACGACAAAGTAGACAACAATGATCAACAGGTCTGAAAAGGAAAGCGAAATAAGACGGGCAGGCGTTTCCAGGAGCGTCGCCATGACAGGGGCGTTCAACAAACTCATAGGTGTACTTTCATGCGGCTATTGGCTTTCTCGGCTTGGGCTCCTGATATTTCCACATCAGCCCATTTCTGCATGTCCGGATTCGCGTGATCTGCTGCTATCTTTGCCTGAAAGGAGAAATCGTCCGTAGTCTGGAGAATCATAAACAAGCGATTCCCAATAAGATATATTTCTTCACTTAGTATGCCCACGTCTTTGATGTTCTCGACAACCGCAGGCCAGATGTTCTCCTGCTTGTGATACTGCTTATATTCCTCGATCAAGATGGGATCGGTCTTGAGGTCGAGCGTGAGGCAATAAGTCTTCATTTAAAGGCGCTCCTGGCAATAGGGCAGTTGTGGGTTTGGAGAACAGGGCTTTGACGGGTCAGATGAAATTACTCTGTCAAGACTATCTCCTCGCATTGACGGAAGTAACGAATGCTGTCTAACACGAGAGAATCAAGTTTGGTGGGATCGGGCCTGCCATGCATCGCCGGGTAAGGATCGCCTCCAGGTCCCAGAGGTTCAAATGTCACAAACCTTCCACTCTGGTTATACCCGAGGAGATACAGGGCCCGGATGATCGTGCAGGTGTCGATGGACCCTTCACCGAGGGCGCAACGGTTGCTGTCGGCGAAGTGCAGATTGACCAGGCGATCACCTGCTTCCAGTATGGCCTCACCGATGTGGCTTTCCTCGGATTGCATGTGATACACATCACCATTGATGTGCGCCACTCCGGGATGGGAGACTGCTTCGATGTAGCGTTTTGCATCCGCGACGGTGTGGGTGATACTTGTTTCAGCGGCTCGAATAGGTTCAATCGCGGCCTTGACTCCGTATTCGACAAACCAGTCAGCACAGGTTCTTAGGGTGTCGGCTGAGCGCTCCATTTCAACGTTGTCGTAAGCACTTGGTCTGCCGACTGCTCCAGGCACAACCAGCAAATAGGAGCCGCCGATCTCTTTGGTGAAGGGGATTTCGCGCCTGAGATACTCGATTGCTGCCTGCCGTGAGAGGGCTCGGTTGCTGGACAAATCGTTGTCGGCGGAAAACATGCCACATACGCCTGAGACACGCAGGCCATGATCGGAAAGGATTCGGGACGTCTCATTGACTTTGTAGCCGAGGTCTGGCCCGTAGTGGTTGCCGTGCAACTCAATAAACGGTACTCCGGCCTTTTGAAGTCTTTTGGCTGAGTCGGACAGGCGCTCTCTCCCGAAGCCCCAGTTGCTCCAAGACAGGTTCAGGGGCGTCTTGAACTTTTCGGGTGACGCTTGTTTTAGAGCCCGGAAGCGCTCGTTGATTTGGTCATTCTTTTTTTCGAAGTTCTGCCGATTCATCTGTGCACGCCTCTCCTAAGGAGGGAACGGTATAGGCCCGTTCCCGGGTCTCGGCCAAAATCATCAACCTCTGTCGGCCGTGGGACGGCGCGTATGGTCACCGACTTCGGGCATATCAGAGTGGACATCGGGTCCGAAATATCGAAGCGTCACCAGAGGATCGGTGGGTGAAGGATTTGTGAAGGTCACGCCTGCTGTCGAGGCCTCATAGGATACGAAGACTTCGTCTTCCGTCATCTGTCCGAAGCGAATAAGGGAAGGGCAGTCGAGGCTCAACTTGTTGATCCATCCATGCCCTTGCGTCACGATGAGACCATAGGCGCCGTCATCTTTGATGGTGCAACTCGCACCTGGCATTACCGTGAGTTCTTTTGCGCTGAATTTCTGCTGGCCTTCGATCGTGCCGTAAACGATCCATCTGTCGACATAGTCGGTACTCTGAGAGCCATTGACCGGGATGGGCTCGATATAGTGATTGTTCTTGAAGTTCGTATCCGTGTTTCTAGACCAGTCGAGCAGATCAACCAGGAAGTTAAGGTCATGATGTTTTGCGGTAGGAACATCCTGAACAAGCAATCCCCGGTCTATCGAACGCCCATCTACCATGGACTGGAACATCGAGAGGACGTCGCTACCCCACTGGGGCTCATAGGTTAGCAACGAACCAGGCGCATGCAGGACGCGTGGGGGTACCAGCCAGCCGGATCCCGGCTTTAGGCGATACGCTTTCGCAAAATCCAGGATCCCGTTATCACCGTCTTCCCAACGCTCCAGGCACCGACGGATGTCGTCCTTTGTCGTGCCAGGCTCAAGTCCAAAGTACGTATGCGGGAAGTTTCCGGAGGTTGCGTTCAACTGGGGGGGGAAATAATATCCCTCCGGCTTACCTTCCCGTCCTACAAGCTTTGCCTGCTCTTCACTCTGGTGAAAGTGGTGGGGAATAGGTCCAAGATTATCGAAGAATTTGCTGTAGACCGGCCAGCGATGATACGTGTCCCACATCATGCGCCCGATAAGGCGAGGACCCTCAGCTTCAATGGCATCTTTGAGTGTGAAGCGTTCATCTTCTGAAACCACGTAAGTTAAGCCCTCATCGGGTGTGCGGTTTTCATTCATTGCGAAGGTTGTCGAGGCAATCCAGCGCTCGTCGATCCCTCCGCGATGTGCACCGTATGCGTAGAGATCGCGTGAATCAAGCTTTAGCCGGCGGCCAGGGATTAAATACGATCTCGGGACCCACGTGGGTGCAAGTCGCAGGATACCTTCGCCAGTCTCCAGTGCCCGTCGAGTTGACTGGCTGACCGATTTCTGTGTGCCTATCATTTTTGCTTCTCCGTTAGAGCTGACTTCAGTGTTGTCTGAGGTTCCATTTGAGAGACCGCTATCTCATTAGTGACGAGAGAACTTTATCCTCCACGTGTCCCCACTGTCAATATTTTTACTTGGTGCAGACGTAAGTAATCGGTATCTACTGAGTTAAATGTAGTTATCGGCCTAACTGTCTGTTTCGCTGATGTGGAAGAAACCTACGAGAAAACGATGAGAGACCGATCTCTTGACAAGAGTTGATCGATTGACATATATTGCCGCAGGTTGGATTCCTTGGCCCGTATAGGCCACTCGGATCGCTTCCGTTTCACTGGAGGAAACACAAATGAGCCAGACAAAATCAAGACCTGGTGCAACGAAAAGTGTTCTGTTCAAGAGGCTCATTGCGACCTGCTCGCTCACTCTTTGCTGGGTCCTATCCAGTGAACTTTGCAGGGCGCAATTGTCGACTACCGGGACAATCGACGGCACGGTCGTTGATCAATCTGGCGCCGCGGTGCCGGGTGCCGGTGTGGATGTGGTCAACATGGGAACCAAAGCCGTTGCGCATACTGTCTCCAATTCCGATGGCAAGTACACCGAGGTGGGTTTACAAAGTGGCAACTATGAAGTGACAGTAAGCAGCGCGGGGTTTAAGTCATTTAAGGTAACGGGTATTTACCTGGAGCCGGCAGCCGTCTATACCGTGAATGCGACTCTGGCGGCCGGCGAGGTTTCGACAACGGTAATGGTCACTGCGAACGCAGCAGCCGTTCAGACGAGCACCCCCGAGGTCTCCAACATCGTCTCCGGAGAAGAAGCGGAGGAACTTCCCCTGAACGGAAGGAATTACGAAGGCCTCGCCCAATTGATGCCGGGAGTCGTCAACCTCTCGCCAGACAGTGCACTGGGCCCTGGGGGTTTTGCCACCAGTAATTATTTGAACGTTAACGGCGCCGGATCAAGCGGCACTTTCTATACACTCGACGGAATCTGGAACGAGAACACCGGTAACATGACGCAGACGACCATCACCCCAATTCCGGATGAGATTGAGGAGATCAAGGTCCTGCAAAACAACTACGACCCCAAGTACAGCCTGATGGGGGCCAGTGTAGTGGTAGTGCAGACCAAGAGCGGCACCAGCGCATTCCACGGTGGCGCATGGGAGTTCCTTCGCAACACTGTTTTTGACACGCGCAACTTTTTTGTTCCAGCTAGTACCGGCGTCTCTCCTGAAGAGTGGAACATCTACGGATATCAGGTCGGTGGGCCCATCTTTATTCCGCACGTCTACAATCCTAGTCGGCAAAGGACCTTCTTCTATGGGAGTCAGCAGTGGTTGAGGCAGAAGCAGGGTGGGATTGTTACCGGTCAAACTCCCCTTGCGACGATGCGCGGCATCGGTACTCCTGGCAACGAGGCGCTGTTCCCGACGACCGGCGTTTACTCAACAGCGTTTCTCAAGGATCCCAAACTGCCGGGTAGTTGCAATGCCACTTCTCAGGCCGCATGCTTTGGGAAAGATGCGAACGGGAACTATATCATTCCGGCCAGTCGAATTAATCCATCACAGCTAGCGTTTCTCAACGCTCTTGCGGTGCTGCCAAATTACTCGACGACCAATGCAACGAATTACATCAATACCAAGCCGACGATCACGAATCAGGACGATGCCGAAGGCAAGATCGACCATCTCATCACGCCGAAGTATCGCATCACCGGCGAAATCTTTTCTGAGTCGCAGGACGCACACAACCCAAATGCTTCCCGCATGGGGTCGCCCTTTGAGACAAACTATGATGTTTTCATATCGGACAATAAGCTGGCTCAGGTCCAACTGCCCAGCTCTATTCGGCGTCCATGACGAACCAGACCAGTATCGCCACAAACATTTACAACATTACTCACGATTTCTCGGGCGTTATCTCCGGTTCGCAGATACCAGGCTACTCTTCGAATTTCCCCTATTCTGGAGGCTATCTGCAAAACCGCCTGCCTCATGTAACCTTTTCAGGAGGCTGGTCGCAATTCGGCACCAGCGCGAATAATACGATTCCTGCCGCGACCGACGTTGAAAACACGATTTCGGACGACTGGAGCTGGTTGCGAGGAAAGCACTTTTTCCAGGCAGGCGGCGAGCTCGTCCTAGGTAGTAAGCGGCAGTGGGAGACCGTGTCGAACACGACAGGCGATGCCAACTTCACTGGATTCGCCACCACTAACCCCATCGCGGATTACCTTCTGGGATATGCCGCTACCTTCAATCAAGGCAGCGACGGCATTCGTAAGTACATCCGCTACGCAATCTTCAGTCCATACGTCGAAGATCGCTGGAGCGCGACTCGACGCCTGACATTCACGATAGGTGCGCGATTCTTCCGTATGCCGTTCCCCAGTGCGCAGGCGGGCTACACCTCGGCATTCAGTCCCGCGCTGTTCAATCAAGCAAAAGTTCCCACCGTATCGACAGGCGGCGTTCTTTCCGGACCATTCGCTGCGAACTACACGAATGGCGTCATTATCAATGGACAGAATGGCGTTCCTCTCAACATAACTAATCAGCATAACTTTTATGTTGCGCCAATGGCCGGTTTTGCGCTGGACGTGTTTGGTGACGGTAAGACGTCCCTGCGCGGCGGGTTCGGCGTCGCCTATAACAGGAACGGAGGCATGGGTGCAGCTTGCTCGCAAAATTGTGTTGGCTACCCTATCCTCTCTCAGACGAACCTGGTCCAAGTCAACTACCCTAATGTTACTGGCGGAACCGCCGGTCCGATCACCGCTTCTGGTGTAAGCGGTATGCCTGCGGACTACCAGGTAGGCAGGATTGAAACATGGAGCCTGAGTGCGCAACAGCAGTTCCCGGGTAACTGGCTTTTCACGCTTGCTGGGGCTGGGAATATCGCCAACCATTTGTCGACTAGTTACAATCTCAACCAACCTGACGCTAGCGGCGTATATGACTTCAACCCCAACCTCAACTCGAGTTCGTACACATCGGCATACTATGCTCCCTATCAAGGATACGGCAGCATCACTTGGTACAACCCGATCGGAATCGATAACTGGACTGCTTTGGAAGCCAGCCTGCGCCATCCCATGGGGCACAACCTCTATGTGACGGTTGCGTATACCTGGTCTCATAACCTGGACAATTCCGGCGGCTTCCAGAATATTTATAACTTTCAATCGGCCTACGGAAACTCCTCTTTGAATACGCCCCACGTATTCACCGCGAGCGTCGTCTACTCCCTGCCGTTTTTCAAATCAGGGTGGAAACACGCAGTGTTGGGTGGGTGGAAATACTCCGACATGACAACGATACAAAGCGGCAATTTCGCGTCAATCGGATTAACGGGCACATTCGGAAAAGCCGGTTATACCCTTGGACCTATTACGCGACCGAATCTCGTGGGTCAGCTGACCTATCCGAAGACCTGGAAGCCATACATTTACGGGTCAAACAGCTTCTGGTTCAATCCCGGCACGACCGCAAATCCGGTATTTGCGGTACCTGCAAACGGTTATTACGGAACTCTTGGAAATGGAACCGAGCAGGGACCTGGAACAGTGGTCTCTAACATGTCCTTATATAAGGACCTTCAGCTTCATGAGAGTGTCAGGTTGCAGTTCCGCGCTGAATACTTCAATGTCTTCAACCATACGAATCCGAATGGCCCGGGCACGACGTTTGGCTCTGGGACATTTGGTGTAATTACCAGCGCAAAGGATCCACGCATCGGAGAATTGGCGTTGAAGCTCTTCTTCTAACAGCCGATCGCTCCGCAGAGTTTTGTCGAATACGTAGCATGCGGTTCATTTCGTCGCTGCTTTTTCCCCTGAATGTCGATCAACGCATAATAAGAGCTGAAGCAATCAGCAGCTTTGTTTTCGCAAGAACCTACAAACGGGAGATCGATGAATAGAAGGACATTCAACAAACTGGCCGGGCTTACCGCGATAGGCGCTCTAACGGGGAACGTTGGGCTGGATGCGGAACAATCCGCCGTCTCCCGCGAGGTGATTCTAGAAGACACAATGCTTCGGATTACATTTGACTCCAAATCGGGTGCGCTGACCTGCATGGAAGATAAGTCGACTCAATGGGTAATCCAACGGCGGCCTGAACTAGGGGTCTCCTTTCGACTGCATGCACCGCTTCCCAACCGGCGCGACAACTTCGTTCTTGGCCAGAATCAACAAGCTGTTTCGGTCGACAAGCTATCGGATCATCAGGTGCGCCTGAAGTGGGATCACTTAGCCAGTGAGCACGGTGGCGTGCTGCCGATGACGTTCACCGCAACCGTGACGTTGGATCATGGCGTGCTGACCTTTGACAGCACCCTGACTAACAATTCACCGCTGACGGTCGAGACAATTGATTATCCATACTTCGGGGACCTCAATCCTCCTGCGCGAGATGCGGAGGTTCAGGCCCGAATCATGAGATACGACAATCTCGAATCCACAGAAATCTATCCACATTTCGCCAATGAAAAGGGGTACTGGGGCACCGATTTTCCGACAAAAACGCTCGACTCTTTCAATAGCCTCTTCTGTCTTATTCAATCCAACAAGCAGGGATTGTATGTGGAGATACACGACCCGACATCTCCCTACTTCTTGCAATACACCTTTGAGCAGCATCCCGGCGTCATCAGTAACATTGCTCCCTTTTCCTCAGTTGGGTCTAATTCCATTGGGAAGGTGCATCTGGTTCCTTCGGAAGATGAGATTTCGGGTATCCCCGTGCATCTGGAGTTCCGCACTTGTCATTTCGTCTTTGCCCAACCTCATTCAACCAAAAAGCTTGTCCCGGTCGTCATACGCTGTTATAGCGGCGACTGGCATGCCGGTATTGATCTGTACAAACAATGGCGCTCCACATGGTACAAGGCGCCTCAGATCCCATCCTGGGCTCGCGAAGTGCATTCCTGGCAGCAATTGCAGCTGAACTCGCCAGAAGAAGAATTCCGCATTCGGTATGTCGATCTTGTAAAGTACGGCGACGAGTGTGTGAGGAACGGTATACAGGCGATTCAATTGGTGGGTTGGAACCGCGGTGGCCAGGATCGTGGCAATCCTTCACTCGATACGGATCCGGGACTAGGCACTTGGCAAGAGTTACACGATGCAATCGCCCAGATTCAGGCTAAGGGCGTCAAGGTAGTTCTGTTTGGTAAGTTCCCCTGGGCTGATATGACAACCGATTGGTACAAGAGGGAGCTCTACAAGTATGCAGCCGTCGATCCCTATGGTGTTCTCTATCAATGGGGAGGCGATAGTTATCACACGCCAACACAATTGGCGGCAATCAACAATCGCCAATTTGCTGTAATGGATTTCTGTGCTCCCGCCTATCGCGATGTGGCCGCAAAGGAATTCCAGAAGATATTAGACCTTGGTGCCGCAGGCTGGCTTCATGATGAGGTCTGTTTTCACGGACAGGTCAAATACTCGTTCAGTCCCGATCATGGATACGTTGCACCTGGTTACCTGTACTCCGGTGATATTCCTTTAGCCGTACAATTGCGCTCTGCTGCAAATAAGGTCAATTCCGAATTTCTCTTTGCCGGTGAAGGACCGCAGGACTGGCTGACACAGTACTATCCTTTTTCTTACTTCCGTGGCAGTCCGACTCCAGTAGAACAATATATCGCGCCCCATAACCCAATTATGGCTGGCGTGAATGGCTTTGATGACCGCGAGCAACTCAATAGAATTTTGTTGCACCGCTCCGTTATCAGCTATGAGCCGTACAATTTCAAAGGCCGACTCAGCGATTTCCCGTTGACGCTTGCTTACGGCCAGAAGGTCGACGCTCTACGGCGCAAATACAAAAAATGGCTCTGGGACGCTGAATTCAAGGATACCTTGGGAGCGCGTGTGACCCGCGCCGATGCGGCCTCCAACGGATCCTATCTCTATTCCGTGCTCGTAACGGATGCAGGCAAACGCGCGGTTGTGGTCATCAATCAAGACGCGGAAAAGGCGATCACGGTCGAAGTAGATGTTCCAAATCCTGTCAGCCTGGTAGTTGCCACGCCCGAGAGACCCGATGCTCAGCCAACATCCGGCACCGTGCAGATTCCTGCGCGTTCCGCTGCCGCTGTGATGGAGCTATAAACCTCTTCTAAGTCCTGAGACCTGCTTTCCAACAAACGAATACAGAAACGATGAGAGTAAATGATGAATCGAAGAACATTCAACAAGCTGGCTGGTCTTACGGCGATCAGCGCACTTGCTGGAAATGCAGACCTGAGCGCAGAACAATCTGCTCTCGGCGGCGAAGTGGTTTTAGAAGACAAGGCACTTCTGGTTGCTTTTAATGAAAAATCGGGTGCGTTGACCCGGTTGGAGCGAAGGGCAACTCGTTGGATAATTCAAAGGCGGCCAGAGTTAGGCATCTCATTTCGTTTGCATGCTCCACTCCCGGAGCGGCGAGACAATTTTGTCCTTGGCGAGAAACAGCAAGCTATCGCAGTCGAGAAACTCTCTGACCAACAGGTGCGTCTGCGATGGAAGGACTTAGTCAGTGAACACGGCGGAGTATTGCCGATGATTCTCACAGCCATCGTGACCCTGGAGAACGGCTCACTGACGTTCGAGGCCACGCTGATCAATGACTCACCACTTGTGGTCGAAACTCTTGATTATCCCTATCTCAGTGACTTGAATCCACCCACGCCTGAGACTCCGATGCAGAGCGAACATATGTGGTACGGTAACCTGATTTCCAATGAAATCTACCCCCGTTTTGTCAATGCGAAGGGTTACTGGGGCGTCGATTATCCGACAAAAACCATTGATTCGAAACAGAGCCTCTTCTGCTTGATTCAAACTCCCGACCAGGGGCTCTATGTGGAGATGCACGATTCTACAGTCCCGTATCTTCTGCAATACACCTTTGAGCAACATCCCGGAACAATCGACTCGATCAACAATCTAGTTCCATTGGAGGGAGAAATTCCCAGCCTTCCGATCCATCTGGACTTCCGGACCTGTCATTTTCTCTTCGCTCATCCGAAGTCGACAGTAAAACTGGCCCCGGTTGTGATGCGCACCTACAGCGGAGACTGGCATGAGGGGGTCGATCTCTACAAGCAGTGGCGACAGACCTGGTTTAAACAACCCCACATAGCCAACTGGGTTTTGGACGTGCATTCCTGGCAGCAGCTGCAAATCAATGCACCGGAAGAGGACTATAGCATCCCTTACCGCGACCTCGTAAAGTATGGCGAGGAATGTGCGAAGAACGGCGTGACAGCCATTCAATTGGTTGGCTGGAACCATGGTGGACAGGACCGCTATGATCCGTCGCAAGACACAGATCCCCGGTTAGGGACGCGGCAAGAATTATCTGATGCGATTGCCAAGGTCCAGGCGATGGGCGTGAAGATCATTCTGTTCGGAAAACTGAACTGGGCAGACTTAACGACCGACTGGTACAAAAAAGAACTCTATAAATACCAAGCCACTGATCCATATGGCATTCCGTATCAGACGAATGGCTACAGTTATTTCACTCCGACGCAGTTGGCCGGAATTAATAACAGAAGACGAGCCGTGATGGATTTCTGCTCTCCCGCCTATCGTGACCTGATCACGAAGGAGTTTCAGAAGGTGCTGGACTTGAAAGCTGCAGGCTGGCTCTTTGATGAAGTCTGTCACCACGGCCCGGTCGAATATTCCTTCAGCCCAAACCATGAATATACCGCTCCAGGGTATATCTATTCGGGCGATATACCGATGTCCAGGCAACTGCGCGCCGCGGCCGATAGGACAGATCCTGATTTTCTTTTTTCCGGAGAGGGGCCTCAGGATTGGCTAATGCAGTATTACCCTGTTTCCTATTTCCGCATCAACAATAGTTCTCGGCCGGTCTGTCGCTATATTGATCCTCAAGCTCCGCTGCTGGTTGCGGTTACAGGGTTCGATGATCGTGAAATGCTCAACCTGATACTGATGAATCGGTACATCATCAGCTACGAGCCGTTCTACTTCAAAGGTCATATCAACGAATTCCCTCTGACGCTTGCTTACGGCAAGAAGATTGACGCGCTGCGACATAAATACAAGGCGTGGATTTGGGATGCAGAGTTCAAGGACACTCTGGGTGCGACCGTAACTTCCAATGGCTCACACGGTCACTCCGTCTTTGTTTCAACAACAGGGAAACGCGCCGTTGTCGTCATCAATAAGGAGTCCAAAAAATCAATTGCAGCCAAGGTGGATCTACCCAACCCTGGGCGCCTCGTAGTTGCTACGCCCGAACAGCCCGATGCCCAGCCAACGCCAGGCGCACTGCAGATTCCCGCGCGTTCTGCTGTCGTTGTGATGGAGTTATGAAAACAAGCTGGAGGGTTCGAAGCCCGTCACCCAGAGATCGTAAGCTCAGAATAGGAGAGCCGCCACAACTATTGGCGGCTGGCTTAGCCGGAACTCCCCACTCCCATTATGGCAATTGATTGCAAAAGATTGACAATCCTGTCATTGCGACCTTATAGTTTTTGCCGGTAGCCGTATTTTTCCGAGAATAACAGGGAGACAACATTGTGAGAGAAGTCCGAGCCGATGACTGAAGTTCAGGAAGAGGGATCTCCTGCTATGGTGCAGTCATCGTGGTCTTCCCGGCGATGGGTTATTCTTTCTTTCCTGTTTGCTATCACTGTTATCAATTTTGTCGACCGCCAAACGGTATCCGTCCTTGCGCCCGTAATACGGGATATTTTCCACCTTTCCAATTCGGCCTACGGAAGAATCGTGGCCGCCTTTCAATTCGGCATGATGAGTGGCGAGCTGCCCATGGGCTGGATCATGGACCGATGGGGCTGCAGATTGGGACTGTCTCTTGCGGTGCTCTGGTGGTCGGCAGCTACAGGGTCGCAAGCGTTCGTCCGATCAGGTACTCAATTGGGCATTACCCGCTTCTGGATGGGGACGAGCGAATGCGGAAACTATTCGGGCGGCATGAAAGTGGTGTCCCAACTTTTCCCTACAAGGGAAAGGACTCTAGCCATTGGTATTTTCAATAGCGGCAGCATCGTTGGTGCGGTTCTCGCCCCGCCGCTCATTGTTTTTCTTGCGCAGCACTACGGGTTCCGGGCTGCGTTCCTCTTTCCCGCCGCTCTAGGCCTGGTGTGGGCAGTGGCGTGGTGGCTGACCTATCGTACGTTGCCTGCCAGAGCCGCAGAAGACAAGTCCCCTGAAATTCCGCTCAGTTCTTTGCTTAAGCAAGCGCCGGCATGGGCCGTGATGCTCTGCCGATTCTTCGTTGGTCCAGTGGTGCAATTCTATTGGTACTGGCTGCCGAGCTATTTGTATACCGCGCGTCATTTGTCACTGATACAGATCGGCGCACTGTCATGGATACCGTATTTCCTTGGTGGCATGGGTGGCGTTGCCGGAGGATGGGCCGCAGGATCGCTCCAGAAGTTGGGTGCCAGCACCTACAAGGTGCGTACAGTCACTATGTATAGCAGTAGCTTGCTATGCGTTGCCAGCCTCGCTGTTCCCTTTGTGGCAAGTACATATGTAGCCTTTCTGACGATCAGTATTGTCATCTTCGCGCATAATTTCCTCTCCGCGAATATGTACGGGGCCATTACCGATCTGTTTCCTGAAAGCGCGGTGGGACGCGCAACAGGTCTGAGCGGTGTGGCGTCAGGCCTCGCCGGATTGCTCTTTCCTCTGTTGACGGGAGTGCTCGTAGACCACATCTCGTACACGCCGGTGTTCATGTGTGCGGCAATGATGCCTCTCGCTGGCACGGTTGCTCTGTTTGCCATTGCCGGGAAACGTCGCTTCAACAAAGTTTCGAACCCGTTGTTGGATCCAGGGAGCACACACATCGATGAAATGTGAAATTTTCATTGTGCGAAACAACGAATTCTTGCACTTTTCCTTCGATTCAAAGCTCTATTAAGGATTTTATTAAAAGGCCGAACCCCGGTTGCGGAGTGAAAGAGAGACAGATATGAGATTGACATACTCTTTGCGTTCGGTACGTCCTAGGACAAAGCGAAATTCCCTTGGCCTGCGAACTGGATGGTTCTTAT
>Ga0070713_100001265_pt1 | contig 16164 bp, 14 predicted proteins | sample LARL82metaG_FD_65465 | JGI IMG/M metagenome (GOLD analysis project Ga0070713, IMG submission 65465) | Corn, switchgrass and miscanthus rhizosphere microbial communities from Kellogg Biological Station, Michigan, USA - LAR L8-2 metaG | ecosystem: Host-associated > Plants > Roots > Rhizosphere ...
ACATACATTACCTCTATATCGCCCGCCTGAAGCCTCTTTTCATCGGTTTACCAGACGAACCCCACAACCTAACACTACCCCATGTCATCGAAACTACACCAATTGAAGGACTCGTTTCGTGACTCGGAATAATCTCCGCCGACGCAAAACACCAGTGGACCCTTCTATTTGAATTCGCTCCCGTAACGAAAAGACGGTGATTCTACCAATTTTCTATGATCTTGCTTCGCGGCAAGGTAGAATTTTACTTGCCGGGCCCGCGTGCAGGAGACTTGGTTTGCCCTCCTTTGGCGAAAAATTGAAACTTGAGCGTGAGAAGCGTAAGGTCACGCTCGAACAGATTTCCGTCTCCACCAAAATTGGAATCCGCATGTTACGGGCGCTGGAAGAGGATCAGTTCAACCAGTTGCCCGGGGGCATCTTTAACAAGGGATTCGTTCGCGCCTATTCTCGCGTCCTTGGCCTTGACGAGGATCAAACGGTAGCCGAGTACCTGCAAGCTTCCGGCGACGTACCTCTAGTTAGCGTTGACGCCTCCTCTCATGACCCCGTTCTTTCCGGCGGCTTACCTCCTGGCCTACCTCAGATCGACAGAGCCGTCGACGCCCCACGCCGCGATCAACGCCGAGATCAACACAAAGAAGCCGAAGCGAAAGGAAAAATACGCACCCTGGAGGCCGGCGCCAAACTATCCGGACAACAGCTGCCTTGGGGAATATTTGCCGCTCTTCTGCTAATAGTCGCGCTTGCACTTTCTCTGTGGAGCCGCTACGAACGGGCAAGCTCGAAGCCGGCAAGCCAATCAACGCCCCGAGTGACTGAGTCCTCTCAGCCGTCATTACAATCGACAGGCGGCGCATCAAATTCTGTGGCCGGGCCGGTGTCAAGCCCAGCGTCAAACACACGATTACCCGAGGCCCCAGGAAAAGATCGCGGAACCGGCTCATCTTCAACCGCTGTAACCACTGGGCCGAAACCGGAGTCGCCTGCTAACCCCGCCGTCGTCGTTCATAACCCTCAGGACGCCACTACCGTATCCGCCCCCGCCGGTGAGCTTTCGCTAGTCATACAAGCAAAGGAGGAATCTTGGATAACCATCACGTCGGACGGCAAAACCGTCTCATCTGAGCTTCTGCCTGCGGGCGGCGAGCTTACCGTCCACGGCCGCCAGCAGATCACCGTCAAGGCCGGAAACGCCGGCGGCATCGAGTTTCAATTCAATGGCAAGAAGATCACCGCAGTTGGACAAGACGGGGAAGTGAAAACGATTACTTTTGGTCCGCAAGGAATCACCTAAAGATCCACCTTTAGCGCTTTAGTCTTTTTTAACTTTTCTCTTTATTTTCTTCCATTTATCTCCTGCCCGTGGCCATTCACTGGCACCTATTCCCCGATCGATGTCAGCCCTCACCCTCTCCCCCAATTCCGTTGCTTTCCGTGGGTAATCTCTGTTACCGTTTTGATGATAGCCGCACCCCGATTTAAGAGTCCCGAGCTTCATGAGTCTCCCCTTTAATGGAAGTAAAGGCTCGAAGTCATCTCTAGGAGATACAGCTTGCCAGCAAAGAATCGTTTTCTGTTTACCTCGGAGTCAGTAACCGAGGGACACCCGGACAAGATCGCCGACCAGATTTCCGACGCCATTCTCGACGCCTGCCTTCGTGATGATCCGAACAGCCGCGTCGCCTGCGAAACCCTCACCTGCACCGGCTTGGTTGTCATCGCCGGCGAAATTACTACCAAAGCTTATGTTGATTTTCAGAATCTCGTGCGCGGCGTCGTGCAATCGATCGGCTACGACAATGCCGTGTACGGCTTCGACTCCAACACTTGCGCCGTAATTTCCAGCATCAATAAACAGTCCGGCGATATCGCTATGGGTGTGGACACCGGCGGTGCCGGCGACCAGGGCATGATGTTCGGCTTCGCCTGCAACGAAACTCCTGAACTGATGCCCCTCCCAATTTCACTCGCCCACAAACTCTGTCAAAAACTTTCTGAAGTCCGCAAGAATGGCACCTGCCCTTACCTTCGTCCCGATGGGAAATCACAGGTCACAGTGGAATATGACGCGCAGCACAAAGTGAAGCGCGTGGATGCAGTCGTCGTCTCCACGCAGCATTCCGAAAGTGTCGGCAACGATGAACTGCGTGCCGATATTTTGAAGCACGTCATTCAGGCCGTGATCCCAGCCCACCTGCTTGATGAGGACACCAAGTACCACATCAATCCCACTGGACGCTTCGTCATTGGCGGTCCCATGGGCGACTCCGGTCTGACCGGACGCAAGATCATAGTCGACACTTACGGTGGTATGGGTCGCCACGGTGGCGGCGCATTTAGCGGCAAGGATCCGACCAAAGTCGATCGCTCGGCAGCATACATGGCTCGCTACATCGCGAAAAACATCGTGGCTGCGGGTCTGGCAGAGCGTTGCGAAGTACAACTCGCTTACGCCATCGGAGTTGCTGATCCAGTCAGCGTCCGAGTGGATACTTTCGGAAGCGCGAAGATTGATGACAATCTCATTTCTAACCTGGTGCGGGCAAATTTCAAGCTCAAGCCGCGCGAGATCATTGAGACGCTCAATTTGCGCCGGCCCATTTACCGCAAGACCGCGGCCTACGGCCACTTCGGCCGCAGCGATTCCGATTTCACCTGGGAAGCGACCGACAAAGCCGCCAAACTGGCCTCTGACGCAGGCTTGAAAAACGAGACCGTTGGAGCCAGAAAATAGAAAAAACTCAGAGGTTCGAGGGCAGGGGTCAGAAATTAAAACTCGACAGCCCGAACTAAAACCAACAATTGAGACAAACCAGGAATGAGTTAGGGGGCCGGATTTCACCTCTGCAATCTGACCTCTCACCTCTTACCTTTCATCCGGGGAGAAAAATGGCCACAACATCAATCAGCAGCGACGTAAAAGGATTTGAACTTGCCGATCTGGGCAAGAAGCGCATCGAATGGGCGAACCAGTCGATGAAAGTTCTGCAGATCATTCGCAAAGAATTTATCAAAAACCAGCCGCTCACGGGCATTCGCGTTTCAGCCTGCCTGCATGTGACCGCCGAGACCGCAAATTTAATGATCGCGCTGCGCGATGGCGGAGCCGACGTTGCCCTGTGCGCCTCGAATCCATTGTCAACTCAGGATGACGTGGCCGCGAGCCTCGTCCGCGACTACAGCATTCCAGTTTTTGCCATCAAGGGCGAGGACAACGACTCCTACTATTCGCACATCATGGCCGCGGTCGACCACAAGCCGCAGATCACTATGGACGATGGCGCCGATCTGGTCTCCGTGCTGCACACCAAGCGCACCGCCGAGCTTGAGAACGTAATCGGCGGCACCGAAGAGACGACTACGGGGGTGATTCGCCTGCGCGCCATGGCCAAGGAAGGCGTACTGCGCTATCCGATCGTCGCTGTAAACGACGCCGATACCAAGCATCTGTTCGACAATCGCTACGGCACCGGCCAGTCCACGATCGACGGCATAATCCGCGCCACGAATTTCCTGCTCGCCGGGTCAAAATTCGTGGTAGCCGGCTACGGCTGGTGCGGACGCGGTCTCGCTTCGCGTGCACGCGGCGCCGGAGCCGAAGTCATTATCACTGAAGTCGATCCGACGAAGGCGCTTGAGGCCGTGATGGATGGCTTCCGCGTGATGAGCATGGAAGAGGCCGCCAAAATCGGCGACGTCTTCTGTACCGTTACCGGCAATAAAAATGTGCTCGCCAAGCAGCACTTCTCAGCCATGAAGGATGGCGCCATCATTTCGAACTCAGGCCACTTCAATGTTGAGATCGATATTCCATCGCTCGACAAATTGTCGTCCTCCAAGCGCACAACTCGCGAATTTGTCGAGGAATACACCATGAAAGACGGCCGTCGCATCAACCTGCTGGGCGAGGGCCGCTTGATCAATCTGGCAGCCGCCGAAGGCCATCCCGCCTCGGTAATGGATATGAGCTTTGCCGACCAGGCTCTGTGCTGCGAGTACATGGTGAAGAATCATGCCTCGCTCGAAAAGAAGGTTTACACCGTACCCGTCGACCTCGACAAGCGCGTCGCCAAGCTCAAACTGGAATCGCTGGGCATCAAGATCGACCGCTTAACCTCAGAGCAGGAAGAATACCTTGCCAGCTGGAACGAAGGAACCTAGGCTCGTCAGTGATTGTTAGTCGGTGGAGTGACGGGCGTCCGCGCCCGTCCGCCACAGAATCAAGTGCGTAAATGCGGAGCAGGTCGTCTTTTTTTCGAGGATACCCTGCGACGCGCTATCCCCGAATCGCGTACAACTCCTTCAAGTCGCGCTTACAATATTCACATGTATCACTACAATCCCACGACTGCCCTTGAAGAACTGACCGAGGACGCGATCCTGCCCAACCCAGTCCACGTGCGCGACATGATGCTGCGCCACAAACTCAATGCCGACCAGTCACTCGAACTGAATCGCATCTTCCTCGAATACCAGAAATTCTTCGGCGAGGCGCAAAAATTGGGCAAGGAAATCTTGAAGCGGCTCTCCGCTTAAGTCTTCCCGCTCACGTAGGGGCGGACGCCCTCGTCCGCCCCAGCGGCCAAAGGCCTGAATCGAACGAGTCAAATTAATTTTCCCAGCCGACCAATTTAAGCTTTGCCGTGGATCTTCGCCCACCACCAGCGCACGCCAACAAGCAGAAAGCGCCAATCATGGAAGAATTCAGGTGGTTTACCCTCGAAGGCATGCCCGATAAATTGGAAAATCCATCCGACAAGGAACAGAGCCAACGCGTACAGCCACAACCGGTGATAGAAGATGCCACCGATGAAGAGAGGAACCGAGAGCAGGATGGTAGGAATGCCCAGCGTATGGCAAACGCGATTCACCGGATGCTGATGACTGGACCCATATTGCGCGATCCACTGTTCGTTGCTCCGTCCGCCTAGCACGCCGAGGATGATATCACGGCCGGCTCCGAGAGAGGCACGCCGAGACACCCCTTCTTCTTGATGCGGACCCTAACGAACGAGACGAAAGAAAGATCGCCCAGTCTCGTATGGCCAAGCGACCGAATCATGGAGAAACCGAACGATGGAGCGACGGGCGTCCTCGCCCGTCCACCCAACCCTAAAGCGGGATATTCCCGTGCTTCTTCGGCGGATTTTTATCGCGCTTGTTCTCCAACATCTCCAACGCCTGAATCAGCTTCTTGCGCGTCTCCCGCGGTTGAATCACCGCGTCCACGAATCCGCGATCCGCGGCCACGTAAGGATTGGCAAGACGGTCGCGAAATTCTTCAATCTTTTGTTGACGAACCGCTTCCCGATCCTCCGCCCCATCCAACTCGCGTTTGTACACAATATCCACAGCGCCTTCGGGCCCCATCACCGCGATCTCAGCGCTTGGCCAAGCGTAGTTCACGTCAGTGCGGATATGCTTCGACGCCATGACGCAATATGCGCCGCCGTACGCCTTCCGCGTAATCACAGTCACCTTAGGTACGGTCGCCTCCGCAAACGCATAAAGCAACTTCGCCCCGTGCCGGATGATTCCGCCGTACTCCTGCTGCGTGCCGGGCAGAAAGCCCGGGACGTCTTCAAACGTCACCAGCGGAATATTGAAGCAGTCGCAGAAGCGCACGAAGCGCGCGCCCTTCACCGACGCATTGATGTCCAGCGTGCCTGCCAGCATTGCAGGCTGATTGGCCACGATCCCAACCGGCTTTCCGTTGAAGCGAGCGAATCCCACGACGATGTTCTTCGCATAGTGCTCGTGAACTTCAAAAAAGTAACCGTCATCCACCACCGTATGAATCACATCTTTCATGTCATACGGCATGTTCGATTGATCGGGGATCAGCGTGTCGAACTTCTCGTCCAGACGATCGATCGGGTCGGTGCAAGGCTTACGCGGCGGGTCTTCCAGATTATTCGACGGAATAAAACTCAACAGTTCGCGCACCATCGACAGGCACTCGGCATCATCGTGACACAGGAAGTGCGCTACACCTGAAGTTTCATTGTGCGTGTGTGCTCCCCCGAGTTGGTCTTTGGTGACGTCTTCGTGTGTCACCGTCTTGATTACATCCGGCCCGGTGATGAACATGTAAGAAGTCTGGTCCACCATCAAAATAAAATCGGTGATAGCCGGCGAATACACAGCACCACCAGCGCACGGCCCCATGATGGCTGAGATCTGCGGCACCACTCCGCTGTAAAGAGTGTTGCGCAAAAAAATGTCGGCATAGCCCGCCAGCGACATCACGCCCTCCTGAATGCGCGCGCCGCCCGAATCATTCAGTCCGATGACCGGCGCCCCCATTTTGGCCGCCAGATCCATGATCTTGACGATCTTTTGAGCATTGGCCTCCGAGAGCGATCCCCCGAACACGGTGAAGTCTTGCGCAAAAACAAAAACCAGTCGCCCTTCTATACGGCCATATCCAGTAATGAAACCGTCACCGTAGTACTTCTGCTCATCCATGCCGAAATCGTGGCAGCGATGGGTGACCAGCTTGTCCGTTTCCTCGAAGCTGCCCTCGTCGAGCAGAAACTCAACCCGCTCGCGCGCCGACATCTTTCCTTCTTTATGCTGACGCTCCCGGCGCTGCGCGCCGCCGCCTTCCTGCGCCATTTGATCTCGCTTTTTCAGCTCCGCAATCTTCTCTTCGAGTTTCATAGAGAGCCATTATAAGGTGAGGGGAATGCCACGGAGCAACGGAGCGGTGCAGCGATGGAGCGCCGGGCGTCCTCGCCCGGCCCCGATGCTTCCGACGCAAGCGGGGGACGGGCGAGACGCCCGTCGCTCCATGGTGTTAAGCCCGCGTAGCCGCGGAATCAAACAGATTCAGAAATTCTATTTTCTTATCCGGAGGCAGAAACGACGCCTCAAAAGAATTGCGTGCCAACTCACGCAGATGTTCGTCGGTGAACCCAAACGCCTCCTGCACCATCGCATACTCCTCGACCAGCGACGTACGAAACATGGCGGGATCGTCGCTATTGAGCGTCAGCATCAATCCTTGGTCGAAATAGCGCCGCACCGGATGTTGCGCGAGTTCGGCGCAAGAGCCCGTCCGCAAATTGCTGGTTACGCAAATCTCAATCGGAACTTGCCGCTCGGCCAGTTCTTCAATCAATTCCGGATCCTGCCCCGCCGTAAGGCCATGTCCAATACGCTCTGCCTTGAGGTTCAGCGCGCCCCAAATCGATTCCGGCCCGGCACTCTCACCGGCGTGTGCTGTGAGATGAAGACCATGTTCCGCCGCACGCGGATAAACCCCGGCAAACCACTCCGGTGGCCCCGCACGTTCGTCGCCGCCAATACCAAACGCAACCACGTTGCGATCACGGAACTGGATGGCTAGATCAAGCACGCCCTGCGCTTTTTCGGCGCCAAACTGCCGGATCGCGTCGAAGATCCACAACACAGAGATGCCAAAATCTTTCTCTCCACGCTGCCGGCCGCGCTCGAGGCCATCGAAAATCGCAGCGAAATCCTGCTTGCGCCAGAGGCAAACGCCCACCGACACAATCACCTCCGCGTGGAGAATATTTTGTGCTTTCAGTCGCTGCATCAGCCGGTAAGTAATCAACTCGTAGTCTTCCGGAGCGCGGAGATGGCCCGTCACGTCTTTGAAAGCTGAGAGGAAGCCAGCGAAGTCCTTGTAGTGATAAAGCCGCTCCACTTCGGCCAGCGAAGCACCTTCCATCCCGTGCCGCTGGCGCAGTTCAAGCAGCGTGGATGGCGCGATCGAGCCTTCGAGATGCAAATGCAATTCGGCCTTCGGTAGCGAGAGGATGAAGCTGGAGAGATCCGAAGGCATGCAGAGATTCTAATAGATTGGGTAGTGTGGTGATCCCATCATCCGACTACCCGTTCTTTTTTGCAGAACTCGCTATGATGCCGACTGTAAAAGATGTAGATGCACAGCCCCAGCGCGAGCCAGATTACAAAGCGCAGCCACGTAATTAACGTAAGCCCAAGCATCAAGCCACCGCACAAAAGCACCGAGATCAGAGGGAACCACGGCACAAACGGCACGCGGAAGGCGCGTTTGCGATCGGGTTGCTTGCGTCGAAGAAAAATGACGCCCAGCGAAACCAGTACGAACGCAAACAGCGTTCCTATATTTGCAAGGTCGGCGGCATCCCCAATATCCACAAGCCCGGCAGGAATTCCAACGGCAAAACAGGCAATCCATGTAGACCAATGTGGCGTCTTATATTTCGGATGGACGGCAGAGAATAACTTCGGCAACAATCCGTCGCGCGACATGGCGTACCAGATACGCGCCTGCCCGTATTGGAACACGAGCAAAGAAGAGATCATTCCCGTCAGAGCGCCAATCACGATCACCGACCGGAATATCGGGTGCACTCCCAGATACTTCATCGCATAGGCGACGGGCGCTTCGGCGGCTTCCCCGGAAACGAAAGTCGTGTACTTCATCATGCCGAGAAGCACCAGCGCAACGCCCACATACAACAGCGTGCAAACAATCAGCGACATGATGATGCCGAAGGGCAGATCTTTTTGCGGATTGCGTGACTCCTCGGCAGCCGTCGAAACCGAATCAAACCCGATGTAGGTAAAAAAAACGATTGCCCCTCCGGTAACAATTCCGGCGAAACCGGATGGCGCGAATGGCGTCCAGTTAGCAGGCTTGACCAGCATGCCACCGACAACCAGAAAGGTCAGGATCGCGCCAATTTTGACCATCACCATAACGTTGTTGGTCTCGGCCGATTCTTTAACACCGCGCACCAGCAACAGCGTGAGGATAAATACAATCAGGAAGCCGGGAAGATTGAAGTAAGCGCCCGTCCATTGCCCGCCAGCCCACACCGGACTAGCCCACCGATCCGGCAAATTAAGTCCAAACGCCGCCAGTTGCGCCTTTGTATAACCTGCAAAACCCACGGCCACCGCGACATTGCTGACCACATATTCCAGAATCAAATCCCAGCCAATGATCCACGCAAAAATTTCGCCGAGCGTCGCGTAGGAATAGGTATAGGCGCTTCCCGCAATCGGGATCATCGACGCCAGTTCGGCGTAACACAGTCCGGCAAAACTGCAAGCGATCGCAACCAGAAAAAATGAAATCGCAATCGACGGACCCGCCGGAGGACGACCATGCATCAGCGCGCCCGCAGTGGTGCCCGTGCGAAAGAAATTCACGATCAGGTCCAGAGCTTGCGCATGCAGGATCGACGGTGCCTGAAAATATTCGCCCGCCGCCGCCGTTCCCGTCAGGACAAAGATTCCAGAACCGATGATGGCTCCGATCCCGAGCGCCGTCAGCGACCAGGGTCCCAGCGTTTTGCTGAGCCGGTGCTCCGGGTTCTCCGACTCCAATATCAATTTGTCGATGGATTTGCAACAGAACGCCTGCTTATCCGAAGTACGAATAACGGCGTCGGCGGGCTCAATAGCTGATTGCGACAAGAGTTGGTTGTCCCCTTAACATCGAAAATCGGGCATGGGCGCTGGCCCATGCCCCGTAGTACTCACAGCTCAGGCGAACCGCTTACCGCTTCGCCTGACCGCGAGCCAGCTTTTTCACCTTCGGCTTTTTCGATCCGCGCGCATAGTCGCGGGGCTTCTTCGGCTTTTCTGTTTTGCTCTTCTTGCGGGAGGCTCGCTTGCTCTTCTTGCGTTCTTCCTTAGTCAACTTTGCTGTGTTTGCCATGATTACGGTTAATTTCCTCTGCTGTTTTAAGTTTTCTCAATCTTTGCTTTTCGAGCTTTGAAGAGGCACGCTTCAGCCGTGCTGTTCTCTGCTAAATTGATCGCCCCTAAGTGGATCGCCCTTAGCTCGGGACAATCTATGCCTTCTCCAACTGCGCGTACCTCTCAACTAATTTCTTCAAACCGAAGCGAGGGAATTGTACCGTAATCTTGGCGTCTTCCCCATCCCCTTCCCGCTGATACACCGTTCCTTCCCCATATTTCGGGTGCTTAACCTTCTGCCCCGGACGGAATCCGCGCCTGCCCGTGGGCTCCTCAGCCACCAATTTCGGAACGCTGAACTTCTTGCCCCGCGATGCGAAAAATTCCGCAATGTTATCGATCGAGTTGTAATTTCGCAGCGGCGTCTGAGTCTTCGGTTTGACTCGCGCCGGGTTCCAAGCGGCGCTCTGGTCTTCATCTTCGTAAGAATAGTGAGTGCTTTCGACTCGATGCGCGTTTGCAGCGGACCTGCCCTGAGCGCCAGTTGAAGGGGCCCCCGTCCGCGAAACGCCAGCAGTGGAAGACGCTCGCCGCCGCGATCCGCCTATCTCTTCCACCAACTGCGGCGGGACTTCTTCCAAGAATCGCGACGGCACGCTGGCCTCCGGCATATCTGTACCGTATCGTCGACGATAAACGGCTCGTGACAAAATCAGCGAATCCATGGCCCGGGTCATGCCCACGTAGCACAGCCGCCGCTCTTCTTCGATCGCATCCGGTTCCAGCATTGTCCGCGAATGCGGAAACAACCCTTCTTCCATCCCCGCCAGCACGACTAGCGGAAACTCCAGCCCCTTCGCCGCGTGCAGCGTCATCAGAGTGATCTGCGCATGCTCATCATACTGATCCGCATCGCTGACCAAAGCGGCGTGATCAAGAAACTGATCGAGCGTCTCGCCGCGATCGCGCGAGTCCATCGCCGCATTCACCAGTTCACGCAAGTTCTCAATGCGCGAGAAAGCCTCCGGCGTGTCTTCTTCCTCCAACTGCTTAATGTAGCCAGTGCGGTCAATCAAAAATTTAAGGATCTCAGCCGTATTTGCAGCGGCACCAGGAGCGCGAAACCCCTCGACAGGCGCCTCGGCAATCACCTCGTCGGCGACTATGTCCGCCACTTCATCAACTTCATCGATGGAGCGACGGACGTCCTCGCCCGTCCCCTCATCCTCGGCAGCATCGCCAGCCGAAAAATCAAAGCTGAAGTTGAGAGGATCGAAGTCAGTGCCCTCATCGCCGTGTGTGGCATTGGCATTGGCAAGTGTGGTGACGGAGCTCTGCCCCGTCTCGGCCGAGCGAAGCGCGCCCGCATTCTCTCCCAGAGCAATATCAGCCGTCTCCTCCACCCGCTCCACAAACGTCCCCGCCAGCATCGCCCGCCCATCCTCGATCAAATCGCGAAAGCTCGTCAACGCCGCCAACGCCCTCGCCGGCAACAATTCCCGCTTGATCGCCTCGCCGACCGCGCCCCACATCGACAATCCTGTCTCCAGCGCCAGCCGCTCAATCATCTCAATCGTCGTCTTACCGATTCCGCGCACGGGAGTATTGATCACACGCAGAAGCGAAACCGAATCATCCGGATTCTGAATCACTTTCAAATACGAGATCAGATCCTTAATCTCCGCCCGCTCATAAAACGAAAAGCCGCCCACGACGTGATATTTCAACTGGTACCGCCGCATGGCCTCTTCGAATAATCGCGATTGCGAGTTCGTCCGGTAAAGCACCGCCGCTCGCGGAGTTTCTCCATTTTCAGCAGCCTGCCGAACGTAACGATTGATCGTGTCGGCAGCGAAGAGCGCCTCGTTTTCGCCGTCCGGAGCCTCGTAGTAACCGATCTTCGCCCCGCCTTGCCGCGACGTCCAAAGACTTTTGCCCTTGCGGCGGACATTGTTCGCCACTACCGCCGAAGCCGCGCCCAGAATATTCTGCGTCGAGCGATAGTTCTCCTCCAGTCGTACAATCTTCGCCTCCGGAAAGTCGCGTTCAAATTCCAGAATGTTGCGAATGTCGGCCCCGCGCCACGAGTAAATCGACTGGTCTTCATCGCCTACAGCGCAAACATTGTGCCCATCGCCCGCCAGCAATCGCATCAGCTCGTATTGCGGCCGGTTCGTGTCTTGGTACTCATCGACCAATAAATATTGAAATCGCCGGTTGTAATATTCGCGCACCGCAGCCACCGATTTCAGCAACCGCATGGCTTCGAGCAGCAGGTCATCGAAGTCCATCGCATTCGCCTTCAGCAACTCCTTGCGATACTCCTCGAAAATGTGCGCGATCTTTTCATTCTTTGGATCCGCCGATTGCAAATAAATTTCCTGCGGATCGAGCATACGATTCTTAGCCCACGAAATCCGCGAAAGCACGGTCCGCGGCGTCAGTTGCTTGTCGTCAAGCCCCAAACGTCGCATGACGCCCTTGACGACTTGCTGTTGATCGCTCTCGTCATAAATTACGAAATTCTTGGTGAGGCCAATCGGCGGCTGCCCCGGCACGGTCGAAGGAATCCGCAAAGCCTCGATGTCCCGCCGCAGCACGCGCACGCAAAAAGAATGGAACGTAGAGATAACCGGCTTGGCAACACTGAGACTGCCAACCAGTTTCTCCACCCGCTCCGCCATCTCCGCCGCCGCCTTGTTAGTGAAAGTAACCGCAAGGATCGACTCCGGCATCACCCCCATCTTCTCGATGAGGTAAGCAATACGAAACGTGATGACGCGAGTCTTCCCGCTACCCGCCCCAGCCAGAATCAGCACCGGGCCTTCGGTGGTCTCGACGGCTTCGCGTTGTTGCGGATTTAGTTGGTCCAGAAAAGACAAAAGAGAATAGCTCCGAAGAATGCGGTGATTGGATTCTAAATTAAATAAATAGGATGAGTGCTTCCATAGTGCCTGACCGCTTGACGGCCTAGTATGAAAATATGGAGCAAGCAAATAACCCAATGAACGCAACGGTGGCAATCGTCTCAACGCCAACCCAAGCTGCGTATTGTCGGGCTGAGGCTAAAACGTGCCCGCTTCCCATTGGAACGACCGAAACTCGGCCAGCTTGCGGAAATCCCGCTCGTTGATGGTTATGACTCGCGCTCCGATCCGCCCTGCACTCATTGCGATGAGCGCATCATTCGTCAACCTTCCTTGTCCGATCCTCTCGTATCCATACTTGGCTGCCACGCGCGCCAGCACTCGGCCGGTTTGGGTCCAGTCACCGAGATTCGGAACCAGTATTCGCTTTGCCCGCTCGAAATCGTGCTCCAACCGCTCGATCGAGTCACCAATTGATCCTACCGCCCCGGCATAGAGCTCTTCCAGCACCACCGAACTGAGCCATAGCAGAGTGTCCGTCGACAATCGGCGTTGCGCCAGGACGGCGTCGTCGCCCCGGCGTATTCCTGAAATGTAAACGGAAGAATCGAACAAGGCGGCGCGCATTTAGCCGTCCAGTTTCCCGTACACATCCTTGATCTCGCCGCCGCTCCTGAAAAAACGTTCATTGGCTTCGAAAGCCAACCGGTTGCTTTCATGCTCGTTAATCGCGAAGTCTAGCGCACGTTCTATTGTCTCAGTCTCGGTCTTCGCGCGCAGAACTTTTTGAGCGCGCTTGATTTTTACCGAGTCCAATTGGAAGTGCTTATGCACGCGGCGATTGGTGTTGGCCATGACTTCTCCTCTACCAAAATAGTATATCATGTATGTACACAGAAATAACTTTTATGTACATCGAAAGGAGCTGGGCGCTGGAAGGCAGAATCGAGTGCCGGCACACGAAATGTCCTCAGCGGTGCACTGCTATAATCAAAGATTGCGCTCATGAAAAAGAACCCACTAGTAGCCACGACCGAAGAATCTACCGACAATACCGCCGCCCGCCGCCTCATCCGTTCCACCACCGTCCTCTGCGTGCGCCGCGACAACAAAGTTGTCATGGCCGGAGACGGCCAGGTCACGCTCGGCGAATCCGTTATCAAGCATGGCGCGAAGAAAATTCGCCGCCTTTATCAGGACAAAATTCTGGCCGGGTTCGCCGGCTCGACCGCCGACGCCTTTACCCTGTTCAGCCGCTTCGAGACAAAACTAGAGCAGTATCACGGCAACGTCGGCCGCTCCGCCGTCGAACTCGCAAAAGATTGGCGCACCGACAAGTTTTTGCGTCATCTGGAAGCATTGCTGCTCGTTTCTGACAAAGACGCAACCTATCTGCTCAGCGGCCAGGGAGATGTCATCGAGCCCGACACCGGCATCGCCGCGATCGGTTCTGGGGGCCCGTTTGCCCAAGCTGCCGCGCAGGCTCTGGCCGACCACACAAAACTCGAGCCAAGGCAAATCGCCGAAGAAGCCATGAAAATTGCGAGCCGGATGTGCATTTATACCAATGACAGGATTACGATTGAGGAGTTGTAAGTAAGTTCTCAGTTTCCGGTTCTCACTTCTCGGTGAGACCGACTGGTTCTTGGGCTTTTGCTGAGAACCGAGAACTGAGAACTGAGAACTTTTTATGGCCATTTATTTACCCGGAACCGCCGAAGAAGAACAGGTCACTCTCGACGAGTTGACGCCCCGCGAAATCGTCGCTGAGCTCGACAAGTACGTTGTCGGACAAAACGACGCCAAGCGTGCCGTCGCCATTGCCCTGCGTAACCGCATGCGCCGCCAGAAGCTCGCCCCCGAGATGGCCGAAGAGGTCATGCCGAAGAACATTCTGATGATCGGCCCCACCGGCGTAGGCAAAACTGAAATCGCCCGCCGCCTCGCCAAGCTCGCGAACTCGCCGTTCCTCAAAGTCGAAGCCTCCAAGTTCACCGAAGTCGGTTACGTAGGCCGGGATGTCGAATCCATGATTCGCGATCTAGTCGAGATCGCTATAGAGATGGTGCGCGAAGAAAAACTCGAAGACGTCGCCGATAAGGCGGAACTAAACGCCGAAGAACGGCTGCTCGATATTCTTCTTCCTCCCACCTCGCCGCGAGCGACCGATAGCAGCGCTTCCACTAGCTCCGGCGGCGTGGTCATCGAGGCCAGCACCAATCTGAGTGAATCTTCCAGCCGCACTCGAGAAAAACTGCGGCAGCAGTTGCGCGAAGGCAAACTCGACGACCGCACCGTGGAAATCGAAACTCGCGAGCGCAATTTCCCGTCCTTCGAAATCATCTCCAACCAGGGCGTCGAGGAGATGGACGTCAATCTCAAGGACATGTTGCCTAACATCTTCGGCCAGCGCACCAAAAAGCGGAAGATGAAAGTCAATGAGGCCTTCGAATACCTCATCCAGGAAGAAGAGCAGCGCCTGATCGATATGGAGCAGGTGACGCGCACCGCCATCGATAAAGTGGAGAACTCCGGCATCATCTTCCTCGATGAAATCGACAAGATTGCCGGCCGTGAAAGCGGCCACGGGCCTGACGTCTCACGCGAAGGCGTGCAGCGCGACATTCTTCCCATCGTCGAAGGCACCACCGTCAACACCCGCTACGGAATGGTCCGCACCGACCACATCCTCTTCGTTGCTGCGGGCGCGTTCCACGTCTCAAAGCCGAGCGATCTAATCCCTGAACTGCAGGGCCGCTTCCCTATCCGCGTGGAATTGCAATCGCTCACCATGGAAGACTTCGTTCGCATCCTGACCGAGCCAAAGTCTTCGCTGACCAGACAATACATCGCGCTGCTCGAAACCGAAGGCGTCAAGCTGGAGTTCACTCCCAACGCGCTCGAAGAAGTTGCGCGCTTTGCCTTTCGCGTAAACGAAGGCACGGAAAATATAGGCGCGCGACGTCTGCATACGATCATGGAGCGAGTGCTCGACGAAATCAGTTTCGAAGCACCCGAGAAGAAGGGTCAGCCATTCAAGGTCGACGCAGCCTACGTGCAAAAGATGCTGGCGGAGATCGTGAAAGACCAGGATTTGTCGCGCTACATACTGTAGAAATTCTTGCCCTACTGGGGACACAGAGCCTAAACAGAAGAAATCGAAGAGGCGACCTCGGTCTTCCTTGTGTTCTCGTGGTTCCCCTGTGTCCTAAGTCTTCCCCGTGTAACCTGTGGTACCCCTGTGTCCTCTGTGGTCATCTTTTGCTCTTCTCTCTCCCCGCCGCCGTCTGTTAAGCTCACCGCTTTCCCGTAACCTCGAATTCAGCGCAATCATGACCCTAGACCGAACCCGCCTGCAGTCCTTAACGGAGCGTGAGCAAAAACGCTTCGTCGCCGAACGCCCTAAATCAAAATTAATTTACGAACGCGGCAAAAAATCGCTTCTCTCTGGTGTCCCCATGAACTGGATGGTGAAGTGGGCCGGTGCTTTCCCTCCGGTCGTTCGCGAGGCACAGGGCGCCCACTTCTACGATATCGACGGGCATCGCTACATCGACTTCTGCCTCGGCGATACCGGCGCAATGACGGGACATTCTCCCTCCGCCACAACCAAGGCTATCGAGGAGCAGGTCAA
>Ga0070713_100001266_pt1 | contig 16148 bp, 14 predicted proteins | sample LARL82metaG_FD_65465 | JGI IMG/M metagenome (GOLD analysis project Ga0070713, IMG submission 65465) | Corn, switchgrass and miscanthus rhizosphere microbial communities from Kellogg Biological Station, Michigan, USA - LAR L8-2 metaG | ecosystem: Host-associated > Plants > Roots > Rhizosphere ...
TGGGTCCCGGCGAACATCCAGCCCTCATCTTCCAGAACGGCGGGACGATGAACGGGACGACGAACCAGGATCGGACGCTGTACTTCGAGACGTTGCCGGCCAACCAGCTCGAGCTGGCGCTCTTCCTCGAAGGCGACCGGATGAAGTCGCTCGACATCAACAAGGACAATCTGAACAACCAGCGCGCGGCAGTCCAGGAAGAGCGGCGCCTGCGGATGGACAATCAGCCGTACGGCCAGATGTTCGAGCGGACGACGGAGCAGGCGTACGACAATCCTGCGTATCACCACTCGGTGATCGGATCGATGGAGGACCTCAATGCAGCCTCTGTCGATGACGTCGCGACGTTCTTCAAGGAGTACTACGCACCGAACAACGCCGTGCTGACGATCGTCGGCGACGTCGACACGAAGAAGACGCAGGCGCTGGTCGAGAAGTACTTCGGGACGATCGTCCGGCAGCCGGACCCGAAGCGGCCGGATCTCACGGAGGCGCCGCACACCGCTGAGCGCCGCAGCACCATCGAGGATCCGCTGGCACGTCTCGCGCGCGTCGACATCGCGTGGATCATTCCGCCGGCGAATACACCAGACAGCGCCGCGCTCGACGTGCTCAGCGACATTCTCTCGACCGGCCGCAGCTCCCGGCTCAACCAGGCGATCGTCCGCGAGAAGCAGCTCGCGACGGCCGCGTTCGCCGGCAACGGCGACACGCGCGGCCCCGGGCTGTACCAGGTGGGCGCCGTCGTTGCGCCCGGCAAAACGCCGGATGCGCTCGAGGCGGCGATTTATGACGAGATCGAGAAAGTGAAAAGCGGCCCGATCGCAGACTGGGAGATCGAGAAGGCACAGAACGCGATGCGCCGCCAGCAGGCACAGGCGGTGACGAGCAGCCTGCAGCGCGCGATCCAGCTCGGTGAGTACGCGCTCTTCTACAACGATCCCAATCTGATCAACACGCGCCTCGAGAAGATCCTGAAGGTCACGCCCGCGGACGTTCAGCGGGTCGCGCAGAAGTACTTCACCAAGCAGAACCGCTCGGTGATCATCACCGTGCCCAAGCCGGCCGCTCCCAAGGGAGGTGTCCAGTGAAGGCCGTCATTGGACTTTGCTTCGCCGCGGCGTTCTTGCAGGCGGCGCCGCCGCAACAGCCATCGACGAAGGCCGCCGGCACGATCCTCAAGGGCAAGGCGCCGGTCAACAAGGAGATCCTCAAGGTCACGCTGCCGCGCCCGCAGGAGGCCGACCTCAGCAACGGCGTGCACCTGATCGTCCTCGAGGATCACCGTGCGCCGATTATCACGCTGCAGATGATCATCGACGGCGCTGGCGGCTACTACGATCCGCCGTCGGCGCCGGGTCTTGCCGGCTTCACTGCCGCGCTCATGCGCGAAGGAACGACAACCAGGACCTCCGAGCAGATTTCAGAGCAGCTCGATCGCCTGGCCGCGACCGTCGGAGCGGGCGCCGCGATTTCGTCGCCGTTCGCCACGGTCACCGGCAGCGGCCTGTCCACGAATCTCGACACCGTCCTGCCGCTGATGGCGGACGTGCTGATGCATCCGTCGTTCTCGGATGCCGAGATCCAGCGCTACAAGACGCGCACGCGCGGTGCGCTGATGCAGAACCGTGCGCAGCCAAGCTTCCTCGGGCAGGAGCGTCTGAACAAAGTCGTCTTCGGCGATCATCCGTCCTCGCGCGTGAGCGCGACCCCCGCCGCGCTCGACGCGCTGACGCACGACGCACTGGTCGAGTTCCACAAGGCGCACTACGTGCCCGACCATGCCGTTCTCGCGATCTCGGGCGACATCACGATCGCGCAGGCCAAGGCAAAGGCGGAAGCCGCGTTCGGAGCGTGGCCGAAGTCCGGTGCACCGCTGTCGAAGCCCACGAACCCCGCTCCGCTGTCGGGCCCGTCGGTGTCGCTTATCGCCCGTCCCGCTTCGGTGCAGACGACGCTCCTCGTCGGCACGCAGTCGATCGATCGCACGGACCCCGACTACGACGCGCTGACCGTGGCGAATCGCATCCTCGGCGGACCCGAAGCGCGGCTGTTCGAGCACCTTCGCGAGCAGAAGGGCTACACCTACGGCGCGGGCAGCTCGTTCAGCAGCAGCCGGACGATCGGATCATGGACGGCGAGTACCGACGTGAACACGGACGTCACCGATCCGGCCTTGACGGATCTGCTGGACGAGATCCGCCAGATGCGCGACACGCCCGTGACCGAGAAGGAACTCGCCGACCATAAGCGCGCGCTGATCGCGGGTTTCGCGCGGCAGCTCGAGAGCGCGAACGCGGTTCTCAGCGACTTCATCGACTTGTATGTGTACAAGCTGCCGGCAGACTACTGGGACAAGTACCCGGACCGGATCCAGGCGGTGACTTCCGCCGACGTGCAGCGTGTCGCGAAGAAGTACTGGGCCGCGGACCGCTTGCAGATCGTCGCCGTCGGCGACGCGGCGAAGGTCGAACCAACGCTCAAGAAGCTCGGCGCGGTGCAGGCGTTCGACGCCGAGGGAAAACCGATCAAATAGTTCGGACGGCCGACGGCCACGGGTCGTGTGACGCTGCCGCCAGCGCGCCTCAGACCGCCGCGATCTTCTCCATCGCGCCGGCGAACGTATCGACCTCGTCGAGGGTCGTGTACACGTTCGGCGTCACGCGGATACCCGTGTACTCCGCGTGGTTGATGGGCGTCGCGATGATGCGCCATTGGTCCCAGAGCTGCTGAACGGCCTTGTTGGTCTCGACGTTCAGCACCTGCACCGTGCAGATCGCGCACGACTGCGCCGGATCCATGCTCGTGTGGATCTTGAATTTGCCCGTCGCCGTCAGCCGCTTCGCCCAGCGGTTGCGCAGGTAGCGCAGCCGGGCGGCCTTCCGCTCGGCGCCGATCCCTTCGTGGAACGTGAGCGCCTCCGCGATCGCGTTGTGGTTCGCGGCCGGATGCGTGCCGATCTCCTCGAATTTGCGGATGTCCTTCGCGCGGCTCGCCGCCGTCGGTTGCAGCCCCCAGAGCCCCTCGATGTTCTCGCGGCGCACGTAGAGGAACCCGGTCCCGATCGGCGCCAGCAGCCACTTGTGCAGGCTCGTGCCGTAATAGTCGCAGCCAAGCTCGGATGCCTTGTACGGAAAGTGCGCGAACGCGTGCGCGCCGTCGACGATCGTCTTCACGCCCTTCGCGCGCGCGGCGTCGCAGATCTGTTTCACCGGGAAGATCTGCCCGGTCAGGTTCGTGATGTGGCAGAAATGCAGGACCTTCGTTCGCGGACCGATCGCGCCGAGCAGCCGATCCGCGAGATCGTTCGTCGACGGCGGCGGCACCGGGAACGAGATCTGCTTCACCGTGATCCCGTCCCGCCGCACGCGCTGATCCCACGTGTCGAGCATGCGGCCGTAGTCCTGGTTCGTCGTGACGACCTCGTCGCCGCGCTTCAGATCGATCCCGAGCTGCGCGATCTGGAGCGCCTCGCTGGCGTTCCGCGTGATCGCCATTTCCTCCGGGTCGCAGCCGAATTCGTTCGCGAGCCGGCGTCGGACGCTCTCGATGTTGGGCTCGAGGATCTGCCACATGTGGTACACGGGCGCCTGGTTCGAGATGTCCAGGTACCGCTTCAGCGCTTCGTGGACGACGCGCGGGCTCGGGCAGCAGCCGCCGTTGTTCAGATTGATGATGGTCCGATCGAGCGTGAACGCCTGCTGGATCTCGCTCCAGTAGGTTTCATCCATCGCGAGATCCGCGGGCGCCGTATCGCGCGTGCGCGCGGCCGCGGCGGCGACCTTCGCAAGGCTCTCGTTTGTGAACGCGAACGCGGCGGTCGCTGTGGCGCTTGCTCCAAGGAATGCTCGTCGCGTCAGCATGGTGCCCTCGTCTTGGCGAGAACGGAGGTGGACGGAGATAACGGCACAACATTACAACGGAGGAGCGGGGAAACGGAGTCAATTTCAATGCAGGGCACGCGCCGCTGTCTCCCATGGCACAATACGCCTTCAATGCGCGCGTACGGACCCACCCTGCTGCGCCTGGCGGTGGCGATCGTGTTCCTCGCACATGGACTGCAGAAGCTGCTCGGGATCTGGGGCGGCCCCGGCATCACCGGCACCGTGCACATGGTGCAGGGTCTCGGCTTCGGATACGCCTACCCGCTGGCGACGCTTCTGATCGTCGCCGAGCTCGCCGGCGGCGCGCTGCTGGTCCTCGGCTGGGGAACGCTGTGGGTCACGATCGCCCTGCTCGTCGACATGGGGATTGCCGTCTGGAAAGTGCACTATCGGAACGGATTCTTCATGAACTGGACGATGGCGCCGGGCAGGGGCCATGGCATCGAATTCAACCTCGTCCTGATTGGGGCGCTGCTCTGCCTCCTGCTGACTGGCCCGGGCGCGCTCTCGGTCGACGAACACCAGAGCCCGTCTGCCGCCTCCCGCGGGGCCGGCCGCGCTCGGGCTCGGAAGGTCTAAGCCGCCCCGGGGCAATCGTTGTAAGATTTTGCTCAGCGCGAGGTCGCCATGCCTAAACGTACGCACGAACCGAAAGACAAAGCTGAGTCGGGTGTCTCCCGGCGCAACTTTCTAAAGACCGTCGGCGCGGGCGGTGTCGCCGCGGGCGCGGTGCTGGCCAAAGCGCCCGGCGTCAATGCGCAAACGGGCGCGGCCGCCGTCGGTCCCGGCCCTGTGCCGGTGACGCTCAATGTCAACGGCAAGACCCTGCGCCTCGAGATCGAGCCGCGGACGACGCTGCTCGACGCGTTGCGGATGCATCTGAACGATCCAATGACCGGCAACAAGCGCGGCTGCGATCGCGGGGCGTGCGGAGCCTGCACGATGATGGTCGACGGGCGCACCGTCTATGCCTGTTCGACGCTCGCGATCGAAGTCCAGGGCAAGAAGATTCGAAGCGTCGACGGGCTCGCCGACAACGGCAAGCTGCATCCGGTCCAGCAAGCCTTCTGCGACAAGGACGCGCTGATGTGCGGCTTCTGTACGCCGGGATTCGTCATGGCGAGCGTCGGACTCCTCGAGAAACACCCGAATCCGACGCCCGAGCAGATCCGAAAGGGGCTCGACGGCAACATCTGCCGCTGTGGGACCTTCTCGCGCATCTTCGAAGCGGTATCGAGCGTGAAGGGGGTGCAGCGTGGCTAGCTCCTCTTCGAAACAGGGACGCGGCGGCGCACCGCAGGCCCCTCCGGTCGACCCGAAATACAACTGGACCTCCACGCCGCGGACCGTTGTCGGCACCCGAGTCAAGCGCCTCGACGGGCCCGATAAAGTCAGCGGCCGCGCGAAATACACGTTCGACATCACGCGTCCAGGCATGCTGTACGGCCGCATCATCCGCTCGCCGTATCCGCACGCGAAGGTCGTCTCCGTCGACCTGTCCGCCGCGCAGAGCGTGAAAGGCTTCAAGACCGCGCTCCTCGTGCGCGACCCGAAAGACGACAAGACCAACGTCGTGATGTATCAGGGCGACGAGGTCGCCGCCGTCGTCGCTGACACCGAGGAACACGCGATCGACGCCGCCCGGGCTGTGAAGGTCCAGTACGAGCCGCAGCCCGCGGTCATCAGCGTGGATGCCGCGCTGGCCGGCCGGGCGCCGGACGTGTTCAAACCGGCCAACGTCCGCGAAGGCCGGACAGACGAGAGCGGCGATCTCGCCGCAGGCTTTCAGGCCGCCGCCTTTAAGCTCGATCAGACCTACGCGACGCACGTCATCACGCACGTCTGCATGGAGTCGCACGGCACGGTCTGCGAGTGGGACGGCGACAAGCTGACTGCGTGGGTGACGACGCAGGGCGTCAACTCAGCGAGAGACAACTTCGCGACCGGCCTGAGCATTCCGCAGGCGAACGTCCGTGTCATTTGCCAGTACATGGGCGGCGGGTTCGGCAGCAAGCTGCAGCTCGGCGCGGAAGGACTGATCTGCGCAAAACTGGCGAAGCAGGCGGGCGCGCCCGTGAAGTTGATGCTCGATCGCAAAGAGGAGCATCTGGTGACCGGCAATCGTCCGTCCGCGGCCGCGCACGTCAAGGCCGGCGTCTCGGCCGATGGCCTGATCACGGCGTACGACGCCGAGTCGTGGGGCACAGGCGGCGCGGGCGCGGCGGCGGGCTTCCCGCTGCCATACATCTATGTGATGCCCAACCGGCGCCGGGCGCACAAGGACGTGTTCATCAACACCGGCACACAGCGTCCGATGCGCGCGCCGGGCCACCCGCAAGGATCGTTCATCACCGAAATCATGATGGACGAGCTCGCGGACCTCGTGAAGATGGACCCCATCGAGTTCCGCCTGAAGAACCTCCCGCCCGAAGCGCCGAACGCGATGTGGCGGTCGTATCTGAAGGAAGGCGCGGACGCATTCGGCTGGAGCAAGCGGCATCCCACCGGAGATTCGACACCCGGCTCGATCAAGACCGGCATCGGCGTCGCCATCGGCACGTGGGGCGGCGGCGGCCGCGGCCCCTCGGTCGCGCATTGCGAGATCGCGTCGGACGGCGGCGTCATCATGCGCGTCGGCACGCAGGACATCGGCACAGGCACGCGGACGCTCGTCGCGATGGTGACCGCCGACGCGCTTGGCCTGCAGCCGTCACACGTGACGCCGGAAATCGGCGACACTCAGTTCGGGGTCAGCGGCGGATCGGGCGGCAGCACGACGGCCGCGAGCACGAGCCCCGGCATGCGTATCGCGGCACTGAAAGCGCTCGAGGCCTTGAAAGACAAGGTCGCGCCGGAACTCGGCGTGCCCGCCGACTCGCTCGTCGCGCAGGGCGGACGTATTCAGGCCAAGGACAACCCATCGAAAGGTCTCTCGTGGGCCGATGCCTGCAAGCGCATCGGTCCGCAGCCGATCACCGCCGACGCCGACTGGCAGCCCGGCATGACGTCCGCAACGACGTCTGGCGTGCAGTTCGCCGAGGCCAAGGTCGACATCAAGACCGGTATCGTCCGCGTCACGCGTGTGCTGGCGATTCAGGACTGCGGGCTGGTGTTGAATCAGCTGACCGCCGAAAGCCAGGTCTACGGCGGCATCGTCGGCTCGCTGAACTTTGCGCTGTTCGAGGATCGCATCCTCGATCGGCGTACGGGGCAGATGGTCAACCCCAACATGGAGTGGTACCTCCTCGCGGGCATGTCCGACATTCCGCCGATCGAAGTCCGGCTGAAGAACATGGCCGAGCGCGGCGTCGTCGGCCTCGGCGAGCCGCCGACAGTGCCGACCGCCGCCGCGGTCGCTCTTGCGGTCAGAAACGCCATCGGCACAACGGTGCGCAGCCTGCCGCTGACGCCGGCGAAGATCATTCAGTCGCTTCAGCAGAAAGCGTGAGGCACCCGTGAAGCCTTTTGCCTACCTCAATCCGACGAACGAGAAGGACGCTGTCGCGGCGCTGTCGCCCGAGTACGAGAAAGCGCTGCCAATCGGCGGCGGCCAGGACCTGCTGGCACGGATGAAGGACTACGTGACGCAGCCGGATCGTCTCGTCAATGTGAAGAACCTGGACGCGACCGTCACGCACGCGAACGGCGGACTGAAGATCGGCTCCGCGATGAAGATGGTCGACGTCGCGGAGCACGCCGAGATCGGCCGGATGTATCCCGCAGTCGCGGCAGCGGCGACCGAAGTCGGCACCCCGCAGATCAGAAATCAGGGAACGGTCGGCGGCAACCTGAACCAGCGCCCGCGCTGCTGGTACTTCCGCAATGAAGAGTTCGTCTGCTACAAGAAGGGCGGTAACCGCTGTTTCTCGCCCGAAGGCGAAAACCAGTTCCACGCCATCTTTGGCGACGGCCCGAGCTACATCGTTCACCCGTCGAGCCTCGCCGTACCGTTTGTCGCCTACGACGCCACGTTCCGTCTGCTCGGTCCGAAAGGCGAGCGGATGGTGAAGGCGGCCGACTACTTCACGATGCCGACCAAGGAGAACGTCAAGCGCGAGAACGTACTCGAGCCCGACGAATTGCTGACGCACGTGATCCTGCCGGCGCCCGGAAGCGTGAAGAGCGGCCATTACGAGGTGCGCTACAAGGCGTCGCACGACTGGCCGATCGCGTTTGCGACCGTCCTGCTGTCGATGAGCGGATCGACCGTGCAGGGCGCACGCATCGTCATGGGTGCAGTCGCGCCGGTTCCGTGGCGCACGCAGGCTGCAGAAAAAGCGCTCGCCGGGAAGACGGTTACGCCCGAGACGGCCGCCGCCGCCGCGGAGGCCGCTCTGACGGGGGCGGCGCCGATGAGTCAGAACGCCTACAAAGTTCAGGTCGCCAAGACCGCCGTCGAGCGCGCCATTCTGCAGGCCGCCGGCCTGCCGATCGCATGAGGTGCCAATGCAATCGCTGACCTCGCCAAAAATCACGCCGGGCGTCCACTGTCTCAAGCTGCGGACAAAGCAGATGTATATCAACGCGACGGTGGACCCTATGGAAGCGACGTTGTACGATCCGTATGAGGCGTCGGCGTACTGGTGCGCGCTGACGCAGACCGCTCTGGGGCCCGATCGCCAGCCCGTCCGTCCGGATAGCTGTTGCGAAGGCCGGGACTGCTGCAAGCACTGACGGGGGTCCGGGCGGGTCGGGAATCAGATCTCGAAATTGGAACCGGGAGAGGATGCAATGAAGAAGATCGCGCTTTCGGTCGCGTTGTCGGGCTTGCTGTTCGCGACGCTCGCCGCCAAGCCGGCGTCGGTCACGGGCACGTACGTCGAAGCCAGAACGGCGGAAGTCTTTGCGGGTGCCTGCATCATGAATGGTGAGGCCGCCACCACCGGACGTGAAGCCCTGATCGCATGGAAGGTCGATCACGGCCAGGTCAACGGGGTGTCGTTGGACGGTCTCGCCGTCGTCGCCGCGCTTGCGGCGGACACGAACTTGGGAATTCACGAAATCGGCGGCGAATCCACTCCGGCACGTGCGGCCATCTACGTGGACTCGCGCGCGACCGCGGCGCAGCGGCAGGCGCTCGTTGCGATGGTGAAGACGCTGTCCGGCAACCTGATCGGCAGCGTCGTCCAGGAGACCGCGACGCCGGTCGCTTTCACCGACAACGGTCACCAGATCACCGTTTCGACCGACACGGTCAAGCTGGCGGTTGAAAAACATCTGATGCACGACGCCAGTTGCGGCAACAAGCAATGGTTCAATCCCCTGACGGGCGGTGTGCACGCCGAGATGGGGACGACGGATGCGAACGCGTACAGTGGACCGGCGCTCTGCACCAAGTGGAGCGACCCGGACAAGCGCTCCTCGTTCTTCGGGACGTTTTCGTACTAGCCGCCTGCTGAATGCTCGTCGCGCTTGTTTCACCCGAGGGGCTTCGCCCCTCGGACTCCCCTACACGCTCTCTCGCACGCCGCTTCGCCGGCGCGCTCTGTTTGCGTGGACCGCTTGCAGCGCTCGCTCGCGTCACTAGCCGCAGTACTCGTTTCTGATGGTCTGGCTTCTCCTGTCGCTCGTCCTGAGTCAGGCCGCGGATCTCAGCGGCGTCACACACAGCGATGCTGTTCCGACCGAAATCGCCGCCCCCGTCGCCGCAAAAGTGGCGCCGGGCGGCGTTCGCGCGACGGCCAACGGCACGACGATTACGTTCTGGTGGGTGAAGGACCTGCCGGCGGCGTCGTTGAAAGATGTCCCTGAGGGAACGCTCATCGGAGTGGCCAAACTGGACGCCGATGTGCGGGACATTCGCGGCCACCTGATGAAAGCAGGCGTCTACACGCTGCGCTACGCGATCCAGCCGGCGACCGACGACCATTTCGGCGTGTCGCCCTTCCGCGATTTCCTGCTCCTCTCGCCAGCCGCAATCGACAAGACTCCGGACGTGCTCGGCCACGACGGGACGATCGATCTCTCCAAGCAGACGCTGGTCAATTCCAAGCACCCGGCGGTGTGGAGCATCGATCCGCCGGCAGGCAAGGACGCGCCGCTCTCGGTCTACACCACCGACCTCGGGCACAAGTCGCTCATCGTTGAAGTCGGCAAGCTGAAGTTCGGCATCGTTCTCATCGGACGAATCGTTACGTAGCAGTCGACGCCTCTGTTGCGCTGGCGTGCTGTCGTGCAAGGGAGCTGACGCGGCGGTGCGGACGTGCGGAACGGGCTGACGTGCGCACGACACCGCCGCACCTCGGCACCAGCACGCCAGCACAGCCTGCACCGTCAGCACGCCAGCACCTCAGTGATTTTTGAGATAGGCTCTGAACCTTGGTGGAACACGCTCCTCGCGCTGCGCTGATCACGGGGGGTAAACGGATCGGTGCGGCCGTGGCGCTTGCGCTCGCGCGCGGCGGGTACGACGTGGCGCTTTCTTATAACCGGTCTCGCTCGGAGGCCGAAGCGGCCGCGGCCGACATCACCGCCGCTGGCCGCCGCGCCCACATCCAGCAAGCGAATCTGGGGAACCCAGATGAATGCCGGGCGCTCGTCGATGGCGCAGCGTCCGCCTTCGGCCGCCTGGACGTCCTCGTCAACATGGCGTCGGTGTATGCGTCGGTCCCCTTCGATCGGCTCGACGAGCGCGCGTGGCACGCGGTGATGGACGTGGATTTGCGAGCCGCGTTCCTGTGCGCGCGTGCGGCCGTCCCGCACATGCGGCGCGCCGGCGGCGGCCGGATCATCAACTTCGCCGATTGGGTTGCCGCGTCGGGCCGTCCGCGGTATCCGGGGTATCTGCCGTACTACGTGGCGAAAGCCGGCGCCATCGCGCTGACCGAGGCGCTGGCGCTCGAGCTCGCGCAGGATCAGATCCTCGTGAACGCGATCGCGCCCGGCCCGATCGTGGCGCCCCCGGGTACGTCCGACGACGAACTCAAGGCCGTGGAAGACGCGACGCCGCTCGGCCGCTGGGGCGGCGCAGACGCAATCGTTCAGGCCGTCATGTTCCTGGTGGAATCACACTTCGTGACCGGCGAGACGATCCGCGTGGACGGTGGGCGGCACGTGAAGTAGCCGCCAGACGCGAACGGCATCCCACGTCACGATTGCGACGCCCACCACAATCGCGATCGGCATGACGCGCGCGCTCCAGAGGTTCAGCTGACGGACGATCTCCGCTGTGCGACCGGCGGCGACGGATGACCCGGACTCCGGGCCACGCTCCTGGCCCACGGGTCATCGGTTATCGGTTATCGCTTATCGGTTACCGGCTCCGATACGTGGGAGTGAACAGCGCGGACATCGATTCGAGCGCTCCGGTGAGTTCCTTGCGGTCGCGCGCGAAACAGAAGCGGACGTATCCTTCGCCGCTCGCGCCGAAGTCCGCACCAGGCACGCAGCCGATGCGTCCTTCAGCGATCAGGTACTCCGTCATGGTCCACGAGAGCGACTCACCGAGCTTGCCTGACGGAGGACGCCACTCCGGATTCACACGAAGGAACGCGTAGAACGCTCCCTTCGGCGGTTCGCCGGAGAACACGTCGCCCGCATGCTCGCGGATGCCGCGGTAGAAGAGATCGCGGCGCGCCATCAGCTCGTCTCGGCATTCCGCCACGCGCGTCTGCGGCCCTTCGAGTGCGCCGACTCCGCCGTACTGCACGACCGATGAGATGTTGCTCGCCGTATAGAACAACGCCTTCTTCATTCGCTCGCGCAGCTTCGCGTCCTTGGCGGCCACGTAGCCGAGACGCAGCCCCGTCATCGCGTACGTCTTGCTGAACGTATAGATGGAGATCGTTCGCTCGTACATGTCAGGAAGCGACGCCATGCTCACGTGCCGCGCGTCATCGAACACGACGTCTTCGTACGCTTCGTCCGACAGCACCCACAGACCGCGCTTCGCGGCGAGATCCGCGATCGCCACGAGATCCGCGCGCGTGAAAACACCGCCGGTCGGGTTTCCAGGCGAGTTCACGTAGATTGCGCGCGTTTTCGGCGTGACCTTCGACGCCAGCTCGTCGATGTCCCAGCGCCAGCCAAGGGGTTCGCGCAGCGGACATGGCACCGCGACACCGTGAGCCGTTTTGATGTTGCCGGCCGCCGGCGGCCACTCCGGGTCGGGCACGATGACTTCATCGCCCGGCTCGAGCAGTGCCTGGCACGCGATGAAGACGCCGTGGATCCCGCCCGTGGTCACCATCACCTCATCGGGCTGTCCGACAGGGATGCCGTTCTGTGTGCGAAGCTTTTCCGCCAGCAGGTCGAGCAGCCGCGGGAGGCCGGTCGTCTGCAGGTAGTGGCTGCGGTTGTCGTCAATCGCGCGGTGCATCGCCGCCTTCACGGTGTCCGGGGCGTCGAAGCTGACGTCTCCCTGATCGAGGCGGAACGGATCCTTGACGCCGTACATCATGTCGCGGATGCGGATGATGCCGGAGAACGGGACTGTGTCGAGAAACTGACCCATAACTACATGTTATCGCGACATTCGCCGCGTGTATCATCGGGAGCGAACGCCTCGAATGCGATTCCTCTGGCGCGGACGGGGTGGGAGGCAATGGTGACGGAAAAAGCCGTTCGAGAAATAGGGATCGAGATGGCAGACGATCTTCTCAGCTTCATTCGTCTCGTCGTCGCCGGGAAGACGGCGCAAGCACGGCGGGCACTCGACGCGACGCCCTCGCTTGCGACGACGGCCGCGCATCAGGGCGCGACACGCGGCGGCGCGCGGCCGTTCTTTTTCGCGACCATTGGCCACTATCTCTACCAGGGAGACACCGCGCTGCACATGGCGGCAGCCGCGCACCAGCGAGACATCGTCGAACTCCTCGTGGCCCACGGGGCGGACGTCCGCGCGAAGAACCGCATGGGCGCAGAGCCGCTTCACTACGCCGCGGACGGGGACAGGAACCCGGACGCGCAGATCGACACGATCAGAGCACTGGTCGCGGCAGGTGCGGACCCGAACGCGGTGTGCAAACGCGGCGTGGCACCGCTGCACAGGGCCGTGCGGACCCGTTCGTCGGCGGCGGTGCGCGCGCTGCTCGCCGCCGGCGCGAATCCACGGAAGAGGAACGGCAACGGCTCGACACCGCAGCAGCTTGCGAAGTGGACGACCGGCAAGAGCGGCAGCGGCTCCGCACGTGCCCGCCACGAACAGGCCGAGATCATCCGCGTGCTGCGGGAGGCCGCGGCCGGGGACCCGGCCTACACGAGCTGAAGAATGCCCGCCAGGGTTTTGGCGGCGCGAGTCACTGGCAGGTTGCTGACGTAGAAGTGCCGCACGCCGGCAGCCGTCAGCTCACGAATCGATCGCGCGCACACGACGTCCGGGGTGGCGCCGTCAGCGAACTCGGCGCGCAGCGCGTCGACGGGTACCGGCAGGAAATCGCGCAGTGCCTCGAGCGTTTTCGGATTCGCGGAGCGGTAGTAGAACACCCCGAACATGCCAGGCAGCGACAGTCCCCGGCGCGCGCCCTCCGCCAGGAACCGTTCCACCGCCGCCCGGCTGTGATGCGACACGATCTGCGTGAGATAGAACTCCGCTGTCACGCGGTCGTCCATGAGATGGCCCACCTGCGTCGCGGCATCCGCGTGAGGGTTCGCCCATCCACCCATCGCCAGCCCGAGGTCCCGCGCGTGGATCATCTCGCGCAGCTGCCAGGCGTGCTCCACGCACCGCGGCGGTCCGACGCTCTTGTCGCCGCCGAGCACCACCAGCGACTCGAAGCCGTGGTGCCGCGCGCGATCCGCATACGCAACGCAGTACTCGGCGGTGTGCTTGCACGTCAGGAACGGCACGACGCGCGACCGCGCGACGTCGGTGCCGAGATTGATGACGAGATGGCGGAGGTTGTCCTCTTCCTTCAGACCAACGGCGCCGTCGGTCAGGAAGACGAACGTCCCCTCCCGCGTGAGTCCGCGTACTGCGTGGTACGTGTCGATCCACGCATCCATGCTCGCGGAGGGATGCAGCTCCGCCCGCGGCGGCCGCAGCTCGGCCGCGATCACTCTCGTGTCACCGTTCAGCGCGTCAACGAGAGCGCTCGGCACTGCCTCCACCCTGCACCCTCCACCCTCTGATTCTGGCTCCGCCCAACCCCATATACTAACGTTTCCGTGACCGCGACCCGTTCCGCGCTCGAGCGACTCGACGCGATCCCCACGCTGACGCCGGCCTTCGCGCCCACACCTGTTGAGGAGCTCTCACGTCTCCGCGTCCTGCTCCAGGCAGAACCGCGGCTCCTCGTCAAGCGCGACGATGCGATTCCATTCGGGTTTGGCGGCAACAAGGTCCGCAAGCTGCAGATTGTCGCGGCGCAGGCGCTGGCCGCCGGCGCCGACACGCTGATCACGACCGGCGGCGTACAGTCGAACCACGCCCGCGCGACGGCGGCCATTGCGGCAAAGCTTGGCCTCGGGTGCGTGCTGATCGCGAATGGGGCGGCTCCAGCCAGACCGACCGCCAACGCGCTGCTCGATCGCCTGCTCGGGGCTGACGTCCGATACGTGAGCTCGCGAGACGAGCGCGCTCCGGCAATGGAGCAGGCGGCGGCAGAGCTGCGGGCGCGCGGCCGGCGGCCGTTCGTGGTTCCGCTCGGCGCGTCTACCCCGCATGGCGCGGCCGCGTATGCGAAAGCCGTGGGCGAGTTGATCGCGCAAATCCCCGCGCCGGCCGCGATAGTCCTGTCCGTTTCGTCGGGCGGCACGCTGGCAGGTGTGATCGCCGGCTGCGTGCTGCATGGCCTGCGGACGCGCGTCATCGGCGTCAGCGCGGACGATCCGTCCGCGTCGATCGCGAACACCGTGCACGGGATTCTTTTGGGACTCGAGTCGCTGCTCGAGACGTCGGCGGGACTGCTGAGCGGCGCGGCAGTCGAAGTCGACGATGGTTTCGTTGGCGAGGGATACGGCATCTCGACGCCGCAATCGATCGAAGCGATCGAATTGTGCGCCTCGCGCGAGGCGATGTTCCTGGATCCGACCTACACGTCGAAAGCGATGGCCGGCCTCATCGCCCGGGTTCGCCGGCGCGAGCTGATGTCGGGAACGATCCTCTTCTGGCACACCGGAGGACAGGTCGGGCTGTTCGCCTGAAAGGCACGGAGTGATTTCACTGACGTTTCTCGGCGCGGCGCGCACGGTGACTGGTTCGAAGTACCTGATCGAATCGAACGGAACGCGCGTGATGGTGGATGCAGGTCTGTTCCAGGGGCTCAAGGAGCTGCGCGAACGCAACTGGCAGGACCTCCCGATTCCCGCGTCGAGCGTCGACGCGATCGTCCTCACGCACGCGCACCTCGATCATTGTGGGTACCTGCCGCGCGTTGTCGCTCAGGGCTTTCGCGGACGCGTCTTCTGTACTGCCGGCACGCAGGATCTCTGCCGCATCGTCCTGCCGGATTCCGCGAAGCTGCAGGAAGAAGACGCGGACTACGCGAACCGGCACGGATTCTCGAAACACAAACCGGCTCTGCCGCTCTACAAAGAGGCCGACGCGGCGCGCGCGCTGACGCTGCTGCAGCCCTGCGGCTACGAGCGGGGGATGCCGATAGCGAAAGGCGTCGACGTGGAGTTCGTCAACGCCGGGCACCTCCTCGGGTCGTCTTACGTCCGCATGCGAATCGATGGCCGCACGATCCTGTTCGGTGGCGACCTCGGACGGTATGGCCGGCCGGTCCTGCCGGATCCCTCGTCCGTCGCCGCCGCGGACTATCTGCTCGTCGAATCGACGTACGGCGATCGGATCCATGAGCAGGACGATGAGGGCGCCCGCCTCGCGGAGATTGTCAACAGCACCGTGCAGCGAGGGGGAAAGCTGATCATTCCCGCCTTCGCGATCGGACGCGTGGAGGAATTGCTGTATTGGCTGCGGCGGCTCGAGACGGAAAAGCGAATCCCGATCCTCCCAGTGTTCCTCGACAGCCCGATGGCATCGGCCGCGCTCGCCGCCTATCGATCGCGCGTGCAGGAGCTCGATCCCGAGCTGCAGCCCGAAAGCGGCGACGACAAGGCGCCGCACGATTCGGCGGCCCCCGATCCTCCGGACGTCCGGCGCCGGCAAGCGAGGCGGGAGCGGGAGCTGTGCCTTTTCTGCACCGAGCGCTTCCATGTGATCGCGACGGTCGACGAATCCAAGCAGTTGACCGCATCCAGGGTCCCGTCCATCGTCATATCGTCGAGCGGGATGGCGGAGGGAGGCCGCGTGCTCCATCACCTGAAGGCTACGCTCCCCGACGCGCGCAACACCGTGCTGTTTGCGGGCTACCAGGGTGTCGG
>Ga0070713_100001267_pt1 | contig 16148 bp, 26 predicted proteins | sample LARL82metaG_FD_65465 | JGI IMG/M metagenome (GOLD analysis project Ga0070713, IMG submission 65465) | Corn, switchgrass and miscanthus rhizosphere microbial communities from Kellogg Biological Station, Michigan, USA - LAR L8-2 metaG | ecosystem: Host-associated > Plants > Roots > Rhizosphere ...
TGATACAGTGATACATAAGTTACTATACATCATTGACATGAAAAACGCAATATGTTACACTTGATATAGTGATACAAAGTGACATGTGAGATATTGCTACACAAAGACAATGAAAGGAAATCACCTATGCCCGTAGCAGGTTACAACGTCGTTCCAGACGAGAACGACCATGAGGCTACCATCAGCATCGACATCGAAGAAGTCAACGAAGTGCTCAAAGGTAAAGCGTGTGTATGCATCGGTGAGGGATACGAGCAGACGACTGTTCACCTGGACCGTGATGAACTGCAAGCCTTCATCGCTCAGGCAAAGGAAACGTTGAGCGAGATGGACGGTGTGCAGAGCGCTCAGGAGGAGGCAGACGACCTACAGCAAAATCTTGAATTTGCGCTGTTTCACCTCAAAAAGACCCACTTGAAGGGCATTCAAGCAGCGGTCCAAGATGCGCTGATCGGGTTACAAGCACTCAAGGCGCTCATTGCCTAGAAAGGACATATGATGGAAAGAAAATACGATCTCGAAGAAGCACAGATCATTGCTAACCGCCTTGCACGCGTTACTGACGAGTCAGGCGACCCAATCTTCAGCAGCGTTCAGGTTAGTGATAGTGCGCAGTATTACCATCTCGAACTGAAGAATGAGATAGGAACTGCCATTGTCTCTTTACGCAAGCAACCAGAAGAGGATTAGCAATGAAGAGAGCATCATTCATCAATCACAAGGTCACGGACGAGGGCGTATATGTTCGTGGGTTGACCGGTCCAGGTTTCACACCAGACGTGGAAATCCTGGTCCCACGCGATGACGCTGAGCAGTTCGGGTGGATTGACAGCGAGGAAACTGAAGAGTCAACTGAGACATCCGATGCAGAGACGAAGCGGATGCGTACCGTCATCGATACAGCGATTTTTGACCTGGAAGTACTCGTCTCTGCTCACGACCTGGACATGACACAACGAGCGTTCGAGAAAGTGCAAGACATACTGGCGACCTTGAAGCGATCCGTCGCACCTAAGACGCCGGAGAAGCCAGCCAATCCAGAGCGAGAGCAGGCGTTGAAGAAACTGGCAGAGTGGAACGCCATGAGCCAGAGAGGATAGTGCCATGCATCATCTACAAGCAGCATTCGAGCAGGCCAAACGCATCTATCCAGACAGATACATCAGTGGGTATGCGACCGAATGGCAAGAGCCACTCTTCGACGAAGATGGATATCAAGAGGTGGAAGTCCCTCACACCTGGCGGCTTGTCGATGCCATCGCTGCCTCGTTCCGCACTCCTGAGCGAGAGGGAATGCTTGTTCTGCAAGAGCATCGTCCTGGATGCGAAACAGTAATCAACCACTGGGGATTCATGGTATCGAAGCAGGAAGTGTTACAGGTGGTGGAATCATGACTGACCAACACGAATTACTGCTCCAACTCGGCAGTCGCAGCTGGAGCATGCAGGATCAGTTAGAGAAGCATTGGCTCGTCTGCACACAATGCCGTCGTAGTCGCACCAACGAACAGATGTGTGCGCTCGGTCAGCGTCTCAATCACGCACATTATGAGGCGTTCAAAGCGTGGGATGAGTTGGATACGAAACTCAATTGGCCTGAGTTGGTGAAGAAGGACGGTGCAGCATGACTACCAATGAGACACCATCCTCCAAGAGTGATTGGTCCCGTATTACCACGCCATGCGTCCACCAGGGCGATAGGGTACGCTTCTGGAGTGTTGAGACAGGGCTACAACCACAAATGGGTATTGTCTGCTCATCCAAAGTACTGTTTAGCGCCACTTTTGCCATTATCCAACCGGACAACGCACCAGAGAAACGCTACCATCTCTTCCATCGTGCCGTATGGGGATTTGAACCAATCGAGGGAGGCACCACCACATGACCTCCCACATGGGCAGTAGCACGCTGCCCTCCCTTATTTCTTCCCACTGCAATACGAATTCTACCGAGTCTACAAGTATCTTGCGCATAGTGTTGTCAGGTGTGGCTTCGTGTTGTACTATGCCATTAATAAAAGCTTGCCATATGGCAACATCTATGGTATACTTGCCATATGGCAACGAAAGGACTACGAATGATGGAAGAAGAACTACGTCAGATGCTCAAAGAGCATGGATGGAATCTCTTGAAGAGGATGCGCAGGCAAAGAGAATACCTCTATGCTCAGAAGTGGAAAAAAGGCGAGGTTTACATCACGTCGCAGACCCAACTGCCGAAAATCACGCGACAAGATGTACTCAAGAAAATAGAGGATGTTTCCTAAGACAAAAAATAAAAGCCTGCAAGCGCAGGCTATCAAAAAATTTAGTAGCTCAGTTATTGCCCACAGTTGTCCAGACCCTAAGCAATAACCTTAGTTCGTGCTACCCTGTATCCATTATAAAGACATGTTGCCAAGCATGTCAAGAGGATTTGTGTATCTTTTTACACAAGTTATGGATACTGTGTGGTGGCAGGGAGGATACCATGTCTATCACTATCGGCAATCCCCTATTCCAAGTATACCCCTATACTCTAAACAACCCTCTCTATGCTATTTTTGGCGTGCATGGAAGCGAGGTGGCGGCGCTATGAGTGCAGATTTCAAAATTAAAGCCATAGAAACACACTATAATAATTTCCGTTTCCGCAGCAGGCTGGAGGCCAGGCACGCCGTTTTCATGGATACTCTGGGCGTTAAATACCTGTATGAACATGAAGGCTACGACCTGGAAGGTACGCGATACCTCCCTGATTTCTGGCTCCCTGACCATAACTGTTTTATTGAAATCAAGGGACAAGAACCAACTGAGGACGAACTACAGAAAATAAAATTGCTGGCTCTCTATACCGGGAAAGATGCACATCTTTTCTATGGTGAGATAGCATCTTCAGAGAACAGCAATACTATCAGCTACCGACCGCCTCGCCTTTGGAAGTACCTATCATCAGAGATGTTAGGTGAGCAATCAACACATAAGGCACCGATTGCCCATGATCTCCTCGTTCTCAAACAGAAAATGAACGAATGTGGACTCTCTCTGGAGATTCATGAAAAATCTGGAGACATCGTTCTTTGTCCAGATAACGGTTCTCGCTATTCCTCAGCCAATATTGCTGAGTATATCCAAATCATCCAAGAACAGCAGGCAATACTACCTCTACTCCAAAATCTGTTAAGAACACGTCGGGAAGAAATATTGATGATGCTTACCCCCGGTGAAGGGTGGGAATACGAATTTTTCGAGGTGTCAGAAATGGAGGGAGTTCACTGGACGGAGTGTTCCAATTGTGGAACTGTAGCACTGCATTTCGTGGACCAACTAACCCATCAATGCAATGATACTCAAGAAGGTCTGATGCTCCCTGATACGTCACGATTATTAAACGCTTATAAATCCGCACGTCAAGCGCGGTTTGAATTTGGAAGATAGATGAGGCAGAGTTATGAGTAACAATAGTATCATCGAACATAAAGGCAATTATTACTACATAGAATTCAGGGAAGAATATCTGATTATCTGCCTGAACTGCTCCTACAAAAAGCCGGTCAAGGACGATCAGAAATGCAAAGCCTCTCCCTACTGTAAAGCGCTCATCCTGGCTATCCTTGAGCAGTGGACAAACGATAAGCGTGGCAAAGGGCAGGACTTAGCAGTGTATATGACCTATCCTCAATGGATCGATGCCATGTACGGAATGTTTGGCCGCACTGCTGTTATTGACAGTCTGGAAGAGCTAGTAGGGGAGGGATTGATTGCTCGTGTTCCTTATCGGTTACACGGGAAAGATACCTACAAGTATCTGCTCAACCACGTCGAAGTCAACAAGCGTATTCGTGGATTGGATGAGAGAGACCCTAACATTACCCGTCCACAAGTAAACGCGTCTACTAATAAATCTGAAGCGTCCACAAGTAAACGCGTCACCCGTCCACAAGTAAACGCTGACCCGTCCACAAGTGGACACAACATAGAATCTACTAATAAACATAACTTAGATTCATCACAACAACAAGAAAAAGAACGCGTTGCTGTCGCAAACGCTATGCCCCTCTCTCATGATGAAGATGCATTTTCTTCTGGTGACAAAGAGCGACAGCGCACCCTTTCAGAAAAAGATGAGTCTACAGAGGAAACTTCCGAGGTTAATCGATCAACTAACCCGCCTAGCCCTCTTGTTGAGGAAATCGTGAACCCTGATGAGGCTGTTTCAGAAAATAAGGCTGAGACGCAGGAACGTGCAACCTCATCGGCGGTCATCGAAACACAGGGAAACGCGTTAAATACTGTAATGAAACAAACTGAACCAAATATTCGTATAGCCCCAGAAGTGCAGCAAAAAGAAGAACAGGTTGAAGAGCAACCCGCTCCAAACAAGAAGCGCACCACAAAGCCGAAACCAGAGCATCCTGTTGGTCCACCTGAGCTGCCACCAGCAGATGTGCGGTTCACGCCAGAGGTTGCTGTACAGATTATCGAGGCGAAGAAAGGGCGTCGGTATAGCGAGACCACACGAGCACAAGAGTTGACTGCTGCAAAGAAAGTGCTCGGCATGGAATACGAAGATGAGGGAATTACACGAGAACGCTTTGAAGTTGCGGTCGATGACATGCTCTCCTGGCCGTTCTGGAAGCAACACACCAATGCGAAGCCAATGATTAAAACGCTGCTCAAAGATGACAAGATCATCAACATCCTCGATGACCTCAAGCGCAAACCCAACAAGAATAGATCGTTGAGTAAGCAGCGTGAGGATGTCCACCGACAAGCAGCCGTCACCGTTGCCACTTCAGTACCACCTATCGATACAGAGAAGTTGGAGGCTGAGAAACAGGAAAAAATACGGCAAGCGCGAGCAGTGAAAGATAAGTTGAAACGTGACCAAGAAGAGCGCAACAGGCGCTTTCTGGAAGGAGCAATGTAATGGCAAACTCATGGAACGACCGTATGAAAAACGTACGTCGATCAGGCGATTCACAACCAACCAAGTTGGCGAGCAGCATCAAACTGTTACACATGCCCGATAACTTATTCGAGCGTCTCGGTGGCAAACCTACAGAAGCAGAGGCAACATGGTCCTGCGAAAAGTGTGGAACAGTTACTCCCTCACAATACGCCAACGGCTACGTTCCAGGAAAGTGTGCTTGTCAGTTGGAGGCGAGGCGCAAAGAAGAAGAGCGAAAACAGCGCTTGGAAGCGTACCAAGCGAGACAAGCCATGATAAAAAAACGTCTCGTCCGTTGCTATAACTGGCTTGGCAATGGGTGGAGCGACGAAGGATTGGAGCAGAAGACATTCGACAACTTCAACGATGAGGTGCAGACTGAGGGACTAATGGCGGCAACCACCTTCGCCTCCCAGAGAAAAGGCAACCTCATTCTTTGGAGCGATAAATCGTTTGGTACTGGGAAAACACATCTGGCAGCGGCCATCATCTGGTACTTGCTGAATGAAGGATTTACCTGCCGTTTTACGACAGCGCAGAACCTTTTTAACGCGTTTGGCGCTCGCATGGACGATCATCACGGATATAGCGACCTGCTCAAGGAGGCGTCGGATTGTGATTTGTTGGCAATTGATGACCTGGATAAAGTGAACCTGACGGCATTTAAGCAATCCATCTTTTTCGAGGTCTTGGACAAACGATACAAGCGAGGCAAACCAACGGTCATCACCACCAACGCCTATGTCCAGGTGACGGACGATGACATCATTGGCATCTCAGATTACATCGGGCGAGCTGCTGCATCCCGTTTGGCTGCTGAAGATAACGGTGGTCTCATCGTACAGGAAATGAACGGTGAAGATTATCGGCGTCGAAAGAGGAACGCATGAGGCAGACCGATATAGTTGTGGTAACAGTTCATGACGTACACAGGACGACGTGTGCAGTCAAGAGAGGGAAGTAGCGATGAAATGTTTGTGCGGGTGCGGCGAAGACATTGATGGCAGCAATAGCAGGGGTGAGCCAAAGTTGTATGTGAACAACGCTCATCGACAACGCCATTATCGAACAGAGAAAGAAAAGCGTAACGTTACGCATAAAATAACGGGAAAGAAGCCTATCAAGCCCTACATCAAATGGCCTGGAGCAAAGTGGAGCAGGGCGGCATGGATTGTGTCTCATCTGCCATCCCATGACTTGTATGTCGAACCCTATTGTGGAAGCGCTGCCATCTTTCTCAACAAAGAGCCAGTAGAGCATGAGGTTCTCAACGATATAAACTCTAGCGTTTACAATCTGTTCGGTGTACTGCGAACACGAGGCGATGAACTGATTGATCTGCTTCGTCTCACTCCCTGGTCACGAGAAGAATATAACGCAAGCTACATGCCGTGTGACGATGAGTTAGAAGCAGCACGCCGTTTCCTCGTGCGATGTTGGCAAGCACATGGAACAAGGCTTAATGGAAAGACTGGGTGGCGGCATCGCGGCCCGTCATCTGGTGGTAGCACAACATCACTTTGGAAGCAGATGCCAGAACGGTTACAGGTCACGATTGCACGTTTACAGGATGCAGAAATTGAGAAAAAGCCTGCCATAGACATCATCCGAGAGTATCCACAAGCCTGTTTGTATGTTGATCCACCCTATGAGTTAAGCACACGTCACGGCGCTCTCTATGAGCATGAGATGGATACTGCGGGACATGTCGAGTTATTGACCGTTCTCAACCAGCATCGCGGACCTGTCATTTTGAGTGGATACGCTCACCCGCTCTACGATGAGATGCTCACCGGATGGCAATGCGTGACCATGCCATCGCTCGCTGAGAAGGGCAAGGTGAGAACTGAGTGCCTCTGGCTCAACGCGAAGGCACAACGGCGTCAGTTGAGTTTGTTTGAAGTGGAAGGAGCATAGGATGGGGCAGAACACCGACGACATTCTGCGCCTCAACGAGTGGTGGCACGAACGCAATCTCGACTACCTGCGTCGTGCCATCCAGTACGCTCAGAGCAACATGCCATTGGAAGTTGAGACGATGATGGGTGCATATGTGCGTGACGAGAGCGCTCGCCTCTCTGAACGGGCCATGCTCATGCAGAACAACCGCATCGAGTCGTATCCGCATCGCCATCGAGAGGAAGCACATCAATTGTTCCAGACATTGCTGGGCATCATCGAGGCGAGAAGACAGAGAACAACCGTACAGCATCCTGTGCAGCAATCACTTTTTGAAAGGCAGGCATCATAAATTGTTATTATCAGATGCACGTATTCTCGCAGAACGCGAAAAAGGCAACATCGTCATCGAGCCATTCGATATCCGTCAGTTGGGAACAAACTCGTATGATTGCCGTCTGGGGGAATGGTACTTCTGCCAGGCCGAGACACAGGGGCAGAACGTTCACCTTTTCGGTGAAGACTTACGCGCCCTGTGGGGTGAGCCTCGTAAAGCCGTGAAGGGTGAAATACCCGTGTATCCCGGCACCACCATTCTTGCCCACACGATTGAGGTTGTTGGAGGGCGTAACGGCTTTATCGCCAACATGTATGCCCGTTCCACCGTTGCGCGTTCTGGATTATCCGTATGCAAATGTGCAGGTTTAGGGGATGAATCGTATGTAGCTCGATTTACTATGGAAATATCCAATTTTACCCGTAACACCATATGGATGCCCGTTGGTGGAAGAATTTGCCAAATGTGTTTTTTTGAGGTCGGTCCAACGTTGCAGCACTATGCTGGCAGCTACGGACAAGAGAAGATATGGACGCCTTTTGACATGTTGCCAAGTCGCAAGGGTGATTGGGCAGTGAGAGAGTACAGAGCAGAAAGGGTGAAGTAGCCAGTGACGAAAGCGTACACGCGCCACAACCGTAACCGTCCACAGGGACGCTACAACCTATATCTTCCCGTTGATTTGCATGAGCGTGTCAAGCAACAAGCGGCTAATGAGTTTATCTCGATGAGCGAGTGGATCGAGCAAGCGTGTGAGGAAAAGTTGGAGCGTGATGGACAGCAGCAGCGGCGATTGAGACGAGCATAGGAGGTGTCATATGTTGGATGACGTATTCTCAACGGATGGTCTGATTCGCGCTACACTACCCGGTCATAGCACCACACCTGAGCAGGAAAAGCCTCGCCCAAAGGTGCGCAAATCACTGCACGAATTCTGCTATCCTCGTCTCACTGAGGATCAGGTGGCAGTCAAGCACATCAAACTGCTCTCAGGTCGGATTGTGCAGGTGCAAGAGGCGTCGAGCGAGGAGTTCCTGGACTGGTATCTTGCCCAGCTACGCGCCGTCTCCTTCAACAATAACAGTTACGGACATATTCAAAAAGATTTGCTGACAGGCATTAATCTGTCAGCACTGGGTCTGATCGAGAGGTGGTATCTGCTTGAAGAGATGATCCACTTGCCGCGCTACATCCATAGCAAGGTGCAACTCTTCATCGAAGACGATGAGGCGGGTGTTGCATGAGCGAGCGCAGTTCCACCTACATCACACCTCACCTCGACTACGGGCAGTGCATGGCTCAAGATTGCACGCTACGAGCCTACTACCGCACTGCCACCTCTCGTTTTTGTGCCTTTCATTGGCGTAACTACCTGCTTGCGAAAGTTGGCGAACGGCAACGACTCGGCACACCAGAACTGAGGATATGGATGCAGTTCATCAGGATGGCAAGTACACCTGACGTATTGACGCTGCTCTCGCTCTGTGGGGATGCAATGGTGCATCCTGTGGACGATATCGATAGACGGTCTGTAGATGAGATTGTTCGTAGTGCGAAAAGTGCATAGATTAGTAGTACTCAGTGGTGGTACTCCAATGGCGAAAACTTTTTTGACTGTAGCGCTAATTTTTGAGAACGGGAAATCCTGTTCCTCTCAACCATTGGAAGGCGTGGCGAGTTGTAGTACCCTCAAATTCGCCACTTTTAGAAAGGATTGGTCATGGGCAAAAATATCTGTGGAGCATGCAATCAGATTTTCGGTGGTCTTAGTTCGTTCGATATGCATCGGGTTGGTTCGTTTGGAGAACCAATTTACAAAAATGGCAAGTCGCGCGATCTGGTGGGATACACAAAGCATTCCCGGCGCTGTTTGACGCCTGATGAGATGGTAGCGCTGAGTATGCGCCAGAACGAAAAGGGATGGTGGGTCTCAAGAGAAATGCCTGTCGGTATCTGGGGCAAGCGTCAGAGCGACGATGAAGAACAAGAGGAGGTGGCAGAGGAAGAGAGCGCTTGATTATCTTGTGTACTATTGCGCGAATTATCAAATAATGGTATGATACGAGTGCGATGTGCTATCATCAAGCGTTTTAACAACACCTCATCAATTACTATGGGCATCGCACAGGGACGCTAGAAATGGCGTCTTTTTTTTGTTGAGTGGGAGAGCAATAAAGAGTACCTTGCCTCTTTTTATTTGAGCGGGTAATACGAACAGATGTACATTGACCTCTCAATACGAGTAGTGGGAGAATGGCAGTGAAGTTCGTTTTTGTCTTCGCGAAGACAAAGGGTTTATTTCAGCAAGAGAAAGGATTCATCTCTATGCAGGCAGTCCAAGTAAAATCGAAGGGAGGCTTAAAGGCTAGCGAATATCTCTCTCTTACGTTCCAAGCAGATGGAGCAATCTTGATAAATCAAACTGGCGAATTTCTTCAGGTTCTCTTTTTTACCAGATAAAGGGAGGACATACGCTTGAGTGCCCTGGTTTTGATATTGCTTAATTGTTATTATGCCATGCAGGTTTAGCGTTCGCTCTAGCTCATTGAGAAAGGGCGGACTTCCGCAAATGAAACGGCAGGATGTCTCAGTCCATCCCTGGTGATGCTCTTTTGCTTTTCGATAACGTTGAAATATCGTACCGTTACCATCAAAGTAGCCGCGAATGAATGCAGGATATAAGTGTATAGGAAAGGTCGTCGGCCACTGAATTGTCAGTGACTTTCTGGGGGTGATTCCCCATTTACTGAGGGACTCGATTAACTTGTCATCTCGAATTTGGACGTGAGAGGCCATCCCGCCATTGTTTGTTTTATACTGATAAATAGGGTTTTCCGCATGAACCCCTTTCAGAAAATTTTCAAGCATATTTTGATCGGACTGCGCAAGACCTATTTGAAGAAATCCCGTGTTCGTGATGTGTCCATCGGCTGCGATGAAACCAATCCAATAGGCGTGCCAATCATCAACAGGATTCAAAAAGCCAGAGGATTCTACAAACTTATATTTTCGGTTACTAAGGCTTGGAGGACGAGCAGATATGCCATGAATTTTCATGTACTTGCGAACTATTTGTATGCTCGTGTGATAACACTCAGCAACTTTTTCAAGGGACATCTCTTGTTCAACGTACGCCCTTGTCAAAGCTTCTTTGGTTAATATGCTGGCAAGGCTTTTTCCCTTCATTAGATCCCTCGCTCTTACTTAGACTTGTTCTTGCGTTGCAAGTCTGTTACAATGTTTCTTATTAGATATTGTAACACATTAGATATGTTGTTTCAAGTTAGGGACTGATGAGCTATGGGCAAGAACTTTAATATAGCAACTTTTTATGCTGCGCTTGATGCACAGCGGGAGGCAAGAAAACTGAGTTGGCGTGATGTCGCACGTGCAACAAACGTAAGTGCATCAACATTAGTGAGAATTGGTCAGGGGAAACTCCCTGATGCAGAAAATTTTACGGCGTTAGTTGTATGGCTTGGCATGGATTTAAAAACATTCTGGAAAGGAGAAATCAGCGGTAAACCTGAAACTCTATCAGTCATTGCAACCACCCTGCGAAATGATCCCTGCTTGTCAGAGGAGAGTGCGACATTGATTGATGGACTAGTTAGAAGCACCTACAGCAAGCTTTGTATGAATAACGATGAAAGAAGGTAAAACATGCAAATCGTGCAGGTGAAGTCAAAAAAAGGTGGTGTAGGTAAATCCCTATTTGCCCGTGAATTAGCGCAAATGTTAGCAGCCATAGGATGCTCAGTGTTGCTTATCGACGGGTCAGAGCAGGCCAATGATGATATTCTCGAAAATAAGCGCCGGGACTTTCCCTACACGCTCAAGGAATGCATCATCAATGGCGTGTCGCTCAGAGACGCAGCACGACAGGTCAGAAAGAACCTCTGGCTTGTCGCAGGCAGTCGAGACCACGAGGATATCAATGATTTCATTCGCAAAGAGCGCTACCCTAATCTCATTCCGGACATGATAACTGACCTTGAAGCACAATTAGTACCTCCAGTCCCATTTGAGCAACGTTTCCTCTGGTGGACACAAGAGCGCGTAAGCCTTCCTATGTTCCGCTCTGAACCAACGACAGATGAAGAGTTCGCAACGCCTCCAACATCTGTGGACTTCCTGCTTATTGATGCCGATGCTTCCACTGAAGACGACCTGACCTTTGCGTTCTGGGAGGCAATTAATGGCATCCTGGTTCCCTTCGAGCCGACAGAACTGGACTGGCAATCCTATCACCAGTTGAAGCAGGATCTTGCTAAACGGTATAAGCGGCGTCCCGATGAAGTACCACCCATTGTAGGTATCCTTCCCAATAAGGTGCTGCACACCAAAGATAATCCCACGCCGTTGACATATCTCAAAGCCATCTATCGTGATGCTGAAGAGCGCGTATTTCGTCCTGTCCATTGGTCAAAAATCTTTGGTGAATGTCTCAATCAACATATCGGCAGTCTGGAACACTCTTCTGCTCTCACTGATCGAGCTGTCCGTGAACTGTGTGCAATTGCGCTGGAACTGATGGGGTATCAGGGTGATCTGACTGGGTTGAAGTTCTGCGAGAAGTGCAGCGAGCAGGTGACACTTGCAATGAAAGAGCAGGAGGAACGTGCCTCATGACACAGCGCAGCGACCCTTTCAAAAAACGAGAGGTCAAATCACCAGCTAAGCCTGCCCCAGTTGATCCTGCCAATGGGATGAAAACATATGGCGTACATGGAGAGCGAGAGGCTCCTGTGGTCCTCCCTCCCGCATCACGCCGTATCCATACAGTGCCTATCAGCACTATTAGACCAGGGCGATATCAGAAGCGTGAGTCCGTCGATCCTGAAAAATACCAACAACTCAAGAACCAGATTCAGGAATTAGGACTCAACTTTGTGGCAATCCTCTGTGTGGACCCTGACGACGCGACTTTCTACAATCCCATGATGGGAGGGCATCTACGTATTCAGGCTGCATCAGAACTGGGGATTACAGAGGTGTCAGCCATCATACGCGATTACGATCGTATGGCGCTGGCAAAGGGTACGTATTTTGAGAATAATGGTCGTCAGCCACTCTCTCTCATCGAAGAGGGCAACATCTTTAAGCAATGCCAGGAAGATGCAGGATGGACACAAGAAGAGATTGCGAAGAATCTCATTGTGCCTGGTGGCAGAAGTCACGTGGCACTGTGTTTGCTCACAGTAACAGCCGCTCCAGACATTCAAGAGATGTTACGCCGCGATCCGAAACGTGGACAACGATGCTTTTACTATTTGCGCCAGCTGGATGAACTGGGTGAAGAGAGAGCCATTGAACTTCGCGCCCCCATCATCGCTGATTTTCTGGCAAAGAAGATTTCTACCGACGAGGTGCGCATTAAGGTTGAGCAAATTTTGCAGAGTGAGCGAGGCGAGGCATCGTCTGTGCTTTCTCTGGAGGAAGTGAGACGGCAACATACTATCACATCCACGATGAAGAACCTCAATCGCTTTGAGAAAGAAATAGGAACGGCAGCGCCCAACCACAAAGAGCGTGAATCGCTTCTGACCTTGAGGCAGAAAATAGATGGCCTGCTAGATCGTAGTTAGTGTGTCTTCGCGAAGACAGAGAACAACAAAATGCCCAGACTGTGAGTAGTCTGGGCAACTCTTCGGGCGATGCTACTTCTTGCGGGATTTCTTCGTCTTTGCAAATGGCAGGTTCCAATTCTCCACGACACGTTGCCAATTAATCTCCTCTGGTTGAGCATCGGCATTGCCTGCCTTCATCACGCGAGCGAACTGTTGCTGCACATGAGGAGCAAGCAACATCTGCGGATCTCGGATGAGTTGTCCCATCGGACTTGTTTGCAGGAAGTGAGCGGTGGCGCAATCGGGACAATAGCCGCTCGTTTCCGGTCGTGTCGCATGTTTGAGCAACCGTGCGTCCTCAGTTGTGGTCTCAGCCAGTTTGCAGGGAGCGCCACACCTGCTACAGTGAACAATCGTTGGTAAATCCCATAACATAGCTTTTCCCCTTTCTTAGTTATGCGCTTTCTTTCGTTTCTTCATCCGAGGGCGATGGCAAGCACTCTTTCCATCTTCTTCCTAAAATGATTTCGCTGACAGTTGATTGCGTCACACCATAAAGTCTTGCCAACCTGTCCTGAGACACGGCTTTACTGGCATACAATTGTCGTATCTCCCTAACTTTCTCCACAGTTAGTTTTGCGTGGGGATGAGCTTCTCCATGTGCAACGCGTCTTTCAACTTTTACGCGATTCTGACTATTTTCACGGTGAGTTACAACACGTAAGTTTACGATGCGATTATCATCTCTAACTCTATTGATGTGATCGATTTGTTTCCCTTTAGGGATTGATCTGTTTTGAGACATCCAGATGATACGATGAGCAAGTACCTTGAAGTCCTTTTCGCCGTAGCGTAAGTGGTGTGAAATGTATCCGTCTCTGTTGTGGTATCCCTTGAGAGGTTGCCCTCTGTCTGTACGATTTGAGTATATCAATCCAGTTTCAGCATCTACAGTGATTAATCCTTCCTTCAGGTAAGCCATAATCAGCTCATCGTTTGTCATGATAACAAGAATCCTTTCACTGAAGAAAGGGGTAGTATTATCCACCCCTACGTGTAAGTTAGGAATTACGCGACATCGGCATGATGACATAGGTATAATCGCCGCCACCAACGGGCTTCATCACACCCGGTCTCGCAGCACTCACCAGTTCTAGCGCAACCTCCGGCGTGTCTAGGACACTCAGCACATCGCTCAAGTATTTCACGTTGAAGATAGCCTGCTGATCTGGACCCTCAACACTAGCGCTGATCGTGCTGACATTGCTCCCGATATCTTCAGCAGTTGCCTCGATGGTGAGTGTGCCAATGTTGGTGTATGGGTCCGTCTCCACCTTCACCCGTGCAATATTTGAACTGTCGCGTGCAAACGGCACGACCGTTTTGACAGCAGCGGCAAACTCTTTGGTGTCGATAACGGCGCGGGTTGTGTGTTCTTTCGGGATGATTTGCTGGAAATTCGGGAAGGTGCCTTCGATGAGACGAGAGACGAGATCGACATGCTCAGTGTGGAAAAGCACCTGACTACGGGTGGACGTGACAATCATCTGCACATCACCCTCGTTCGGCAAGATGCGAGACAATCCTTCCAGCGTCTTGGCTGGGATGAGCAGGCTATCGCGTTCCTCGCCATCATCGGGCAGAGCAGTGGCACGAACGGCAAGTCTGAATGCATCGGCAGCGGCGAATGTGACCTGCTCATTAGCAAACTCAACGTGGACAGCGGTAAAGATAGGGCGTGCATCGTCCTGAGCGGCAGAAAAGGCCACCTGCTCAATCATCTCTTTCAACAGTTTAGCATCCAGCGAAACGGGCAATTCGCTACCCTCTGCGCTGGGAATTTGAGGATACTCAGAGGGGTCCATGCCTTTGATGGTGGACTGACTGCCCTGGCATTTGATGCTGATAACTGGCGTCTTCCCAGCGTCGATGGGGTCTGTCACTTCAGGGACACTCAACTCGACCTGGCTCTGGCGCAAGCTGCCCACCAGATCGCTGAATGTTTTCGCGGGAACGGTGGTCGAGCCATCCTCCAGCACGTCGGCATCGATCCAGCAATTGATGCCGATTTCGAGGTTGGTGGCCGATAACTTCAGGCGTCCGTTGTTGGTGGTGAGTAGAATATTGGCGAGGATAGGAAGTGTGCTACGGGATGAGACGGCGTGGTTGACGGTGCTGATACCACGCGACAGGTCTTGTTGTTTTACTGTGAGTTTCATTATGCTGCTCCTTCTGCTGTTTGCTCAAGACGATTTACCAGCCACTCGATAAGCGTGTTATAGTCGGTGAATATGGCGGCGTGCGGGAAACGTTGCCGCAAGTCCTGTACGGTCTTGTTAATGCCTTTGGTGGTGTGTTTGGACATGCCTGCCGTGTCAAAGAGCGCCACTGTCCTCTCAGGTGCGTCGTAGAGTGACATCACCAACTCGACTAGACTGTATGCACTTACGTTGGCTGTTCCACTTGTTGGATCGGGCGAAGCGATGACATAGAGCATATAATCTGCTGTTCGCTTGCACTCATCCTCGCGGCGTCTCGCCTCATCGGTCCAATGTTCAACGACGGGATTGAACAGAGCATCTTCAGGCACGCCACGTTCGCGCAACGCTGGGATGACTACCTCTTCCCGCCAATTGTTACTACCGCATGTCCCTCCCAGGAATACTTGCTTCATATGGTCCTCCAAAAATTGAGAGAGGCACCCCCAAACAGCGGGAATGCCTCAGTTGATGGCGACGTGTGGGCGCTTCTAGGCTGCGGTGGTGTTGATCCCCTGGAGGATTGCATCAAGCGTTGCCTTTTTGACGCGATACGCTTGACGTTTCCCCGTGTGCGGCAGGACAACAGCCTCTAAGATTCCTTGCTTGACGTAGCGACGGATTGTAGTATCATCCAAACGCAGTATCTCGGCCACCTCTTTGACAGTCATCAATTCATTATCCACAGTCTTCTTGCTCCTCTCGGTAATCAATAATCTTCGTTCCCTTGCGGGAATTACAAGACAAACAAAGCGGTTGAATGTTTTCAATGTAGCTGGGACCTAATTGGCTCACAGGACGTTTATGGTCAACGGTCAACTTGATTTCAGGCTCTCTCCGTCCGCATGCTGGACAGGTGTAATCGTATTGTGCCTTGAGCATTTCCCACTCAGCAATAGTAAAAGCTCCACCTGCACCTGTTCGCGCGGTACGTATGCGAGCGTGATAGGTACGTACTTGAGCAATACGCTTGTCGTGATACTTGTACCAACTTTTTCGATGGGTTTCTTTCACCTTTTCAGGGTTGCCTGCACGATATTGTTTATCACGTTCTCTTCCACGCTCGGAACGATTGTATCCCTGTTGATATTCTTTGACCTTTTCGGGATTGCGTTCTCGATATTGCCGGACATATCCGCGAGAACGTTCAGGATC
>Ga0070713_100001270_pt1 | contig 16131 bp, 13 predicted proteins | sample LARL82metaG_FD_65465 | JGI IMG/M metagenome (GOLD analysis project Ga0070713, IMG submission 65465) | Corn, switchgrass and miscanthus rhizosphere microbial communities from Kellogg Biological Station, Michigan, USA - LAR L8-2 metaG | ecosystem: Host-associated > Plants > Roots > Rhizosphere ...
CCCTCGATCAAGGTGATGAACGAAGACAACTCGTGCTTTTCGATCGCCTCGCGGTTACGCGGCCGGATCTCGATATCGATACCGACGACGCGCCCGGTTTCCATAGCCTTGCATAAGGTCGCGTAATAGATCAACGAGCCTCCGTGTGCTACCCCCGTTTCGACGATCACATCGGGACGCACACGGTAGATCACCTCCTGTATCCGAATCATGTCTTCGGGGAGTTGGATGATCGGACGCCCCATCCAAGTGAATGTATAGGGATACTTTTCGTTCCAGCCGACTTTGAGCCATTGTTCGGAAAGAATTTCGAAAGCCCGTTTCGAGTACAAGTCCAGCTCGATGCGCTGATCGGCGGTTTCTTGCACAAGCTGCTTTGACTCGGTATCGATCGTTATTTTCATACGGTAGCGTGACTTGCTAGATTCGCTTTCCACCAGGCGATGGTTTCGTTCAATCCGCTTTCCAGATCGTAGCTCATTTTCCACGCCGTTTCGACTTTGAGCCGTGTGTTATCGGCGGTGAGCACCGGTGGTTCTCCCGATCTCGCCGCCAGCGCTCCGAGTTGGAGCAAAGGCATACATCCCATTTTCTCGGCGATCCTTCGAGCGACGGTCTTGAGCGCGATGGGCTCGGCTGACGCTATGTTCATCGCGCCGCTCGTCTCAGAGTCGAGGAGCGTGACGAAAGCACGGGCAACATCTCGCACGTGAAGAAAATCACGGATCTGGTCCCCGTGAGAGCATCGCGCCGGCTGGCCGCGCAAAAACGACGAGATAATCGAGGCCACGAATTTCTCTGGTGGCTCGTTCGGTCCATAGAGAAAGAAAATGCGCCCCCAGGCCGACGTCAGCCCGAATTGCCGACAATATGCTTCTAGGACGATCTGGAAGCCGAGCTTGCAAGCACCGTACAGCGTTGCCGGACGCAAGGGTGTCGTTGTCTCCGAGCAGTGGCCCGCGGCCCAATCGTATTCGGCACAAGACCCCGACGCAACAAAACGCCGTCCGTCATGGCGCGCGAAAGCATGCACCAGATTCAAGCTGGCTTGGACCCATTGCAAATTCTCCGTCGACGACCAGAACTTATGCGGGACGGCGTACCAAGCCAGGTGTAACAGGTGCGTCGGCCTGACGCTGGCCAACAGATCATCGACTCGCGGGGGTTCGAGCAAGTTGCAGCGGTGCCAAATGATGCCTGCGGCATCAGCCGGCGGCGCCTCTCTAGTGGAAACAGCGTGGACCTCATATCCATTAGTCACCAGCAGCGGGAGACAATGGCCACCGATAAAACCCGACGCTCCGGTAATCAGCACGCGTTTCACAATGCGAAGTCCGGATATTCGCGGTCCCGCGCGTTGATCACACGATTATCCTCGGGCCAGGCGATTCCAAAGGCTCGGTCATCCCAGCGCACACCGCGAGAGCTTTCCGCCGAGTAGTAGCTGGACATCTGATAAAAAACCTCGGTGTCGTCTGTCAAAGTCTGAAAACCATGGGCAAAGCCTTCGGGGATGAACAGCAGCGCGCGGTTGTCTGCTGTAAGTTGCACGGAGGCCCATTGCCGAAACGTCGGAGAATCGCGGCGCAAGTCGACGATCACGTCGAATATCGCTCCCATCGTGCAACGAACCAACTTCGCTTGCGCATGCGGCGCGGCCTGGTAATGCAAGCCCCGCAGGGTACCTTTTCTCCTGTTGAACGAAATATTACATTCGACCAAATTTGCATCGACGCCTCGTTCCTGGAATTCACGTCGCGACCAAGTGCAGGCGAAGAAACCACGCAGGTCCTCGATCCGCGATGGCTCAATAGCGAACGCGCCTGCCAGTTTGAGCTCCGAAAATAGCATGCGGCTCTTGCTGTTGTGTTCCTACGCTCCGCTAAACGATCTTGACTTGCGGTACGGGAATGATGAAACGCCCACCACGGCGCCGATATTCAGCCTGTTGCTCAAGGATTTCATCAGCGAAATTCCAGGTCAGCAAGAGGACGTAGTCCGGCATCGCATCTAGTAGTCGCTGCGGTGACCAAATTTCCAAATGCGTTCCCGGCGTCAACAGCCCTTGTTTGACTGAACTGCGATCTACGACGAAACCCAACGTATCTCGTCCAATGCCAAAGTAGTTTAGCAACGTGCTGCCTTTAGCCGAAGCACCATAGACGGCAATGCTCTTTTGCTCCGCTTTCAAGCGACGTAGGAGTTCGAGCAAGTCATCACGCACGTGTTGGACCTTCTCGCTAAAGTCAAGGTAAAAGCCCATTTGATCGGCGCCGTATTCGCTTTCCTCGCGCAGAAGTCTATCGACCGTTGAGCGATCGGTCTTCACTAAGGCCGTCGCGTCAGCGCGCATGGCAACGATTCTCAGGGTGCCGCCATGAATCGGCAACCTTTCGACCTTGACGATTGTCAATCGATTGCGTTGAAACAACTGGTTCAACGCCGTCAGCGAGAAGTAACACAAATGCTCATGATAGATCGTATCGAATTCCGAGTGCTCGATCATATCGACCACATACGGTGCCTCGACGACGACGACGCCATTGTTCTTGAGCAGCGACTGGAAGCCTCGGACAAACCCGTTTAGGTCGGCCACGTGTGCGAGGACATTGTTGGCGTGAATCACATCGGCGCGTTTGCCCTCCGCCACGAGCCGATTGGCGAGAGTCTCCCCGAAAAACTCACAAATGGTGGGTATGCCGCGCTCTACCGCAGCCTTGGCGATATTCGTGGCGGGCTCGACGCCCAGCACCGGAACCCCCGATCGCCCGTAAAACTGCAGTAGGTAGCCGTCGTTGCTTGCGACCTCCACGACCAGGCTGTCGGCCCCGAGCCCACGCTCAGAGATGAGTCGGGCGGCGAGCTCCGCCGCATGCTTGACCATGGTGTCGGAAAACGACGAAAAGTACAGATATTCCCGGAACAATATCTCCGGCCGGACGGTTTCGGTTATTTGCACGAGCGTGCAGCGTGGACAGAAGACGAGCTTAAGCGGGTACCGCACCTCTGGTTCGCCTTGATCTTCAGGCTTTACGAGCGCGTTCGCGAGCGGTGTCGAGCCCAGATCGAGGATAGTCGCTAAGCCTGCGCTGTCACAGGAACGACAGCACGTAATCGAGACGGAGTCGGTCATCGCACTGTGCTATTCAAGAAAGCCCGATACCATTCGATCGTCTGTTGCAAGCCTTCGTCGAGCGTAAACGTTGGCTCCCAGCCGAGCACCTTCCTGGCTTTTGCCGCGCTTAAGTATTGATGCCGAATTTCATTGACCGCTTCGTTGCGTATCTCGGGTTCGAGCTTCGAGCCCATCAAAGCTGCAAGGCGCTGAACCAACGCGAGCACCGTGACCTGGGCTTCGTTCGAAAAGTTGAAGGCATGGCCCCGCAAATCGGGATTCTCCCTGAGTTTTTGGGCCAAGAGGATATTGGCCAGCGCGCCGTCTTCGGCGTAGAAGTAGTCACGTATATACGTACCGTCGGAGCGAATCACAGGCGGCTGGCTGCGAACAATAGACCTAATCGATCCCGGGACGATTCGGTTCCAATTAAGATCGCCGCCCCCGTAGAAATTGCCACATCGGGTGATTGCGACGGGCGATTGGTAGGTCCACGCGTAAGATTGCGCAATCAAGTCAGCGCAGGACTTGCTCACGTCGTACGGGTGTCTACCCTGCAAAGGCGCATCCTCGGTGTATGGCAGCTTGTCGTGCTCGCCATACGCCTTGTCGGACGAAGCAACAACAATGCTTTTCACTATCGGACTGCGCCGGGCTGCCTCGAGCAGCGCCCAGGTTCCGGCAATGTTTGTCTCGAAAGTCGAAATTGGATTGCGGTTAGCGATGCCCACAATGGTTTGCGCCGCAAGATGAATCACGGTATCTACTTCGTGCTCGCCAAGTGTTCTTTCGAGTAACGATCGGTCCGCGACGTCGCCGCGGACGACTTTGACGCGATCTATCAGCCGCGAGCTCACGAACTCGCTCTGCGGAACCCAGTCGCGAACGAGACAAATAACATCGGCTTGGCGGTCGACAAGCCGGCGAACCAACGCCCCGCCCACCAGACCCGTCGCGCCCGTGACCAATGTAGGCCGGTCCCGCCAGAACCGGCTCATTGCCATGTTTTCCAGGGGGCGCGACCTTCCTGCCAGAGGCTTTGCAGCAGTCGCTTGTCGCGCAGCGTGTCCATGCATTGCCAGAAGCCATCGTGTCGATATGCGACAAGCTGACGATCCGCAGCCAAGCGCTCGAGCGCGTTGGCTTCGAGACTGCTGTCGTCATCTTCCAAATAATCGAAAAGCCGGGGCTCGAACACCAAAAACCCGCCGTTGATCCAACCTTCGCCAATCTGCGGCTTCTCCGTGAATTGTGAAACAAGGTCTCCGTCGAATACGAGCCCACCGAAGCGGGCAGGAGGTCGCACGGCAGTAACAGTCGCCACCCGACCGTGGGCCTTGTGGAATTCCAACAAGCGACCTAGATCCACATTGCAAACACCGTCACCGTAGGTAAGCATGAAGGTCTCTTTCTCCAGCCATCGCCGGAGGCGCTTCACCCGGCCCCCGGTGTTAGTGGACGCACCGGTGTCGATGAGATTTACTTTCCAATCCTCGCTTTCGCGCTGATGCACATCGAGCTTGCCGTTCGAAAGATCGATCCCGATGCTACCGTTCAAAGCATGGTAGTCAAGGAAGAACCGCTTGATGATTTCTCCTTTATATCCGAGCGCGATGAAAAATTCGTTAAAGCCGTATCGCGAATACCCCTGCATGATGTGCCAAAGAATCGGGCGGCCGCCAACCTCGACCATTGGTTTCGGGACCGTTTCCGTCTCTTCGGCGAGCCGCGTCCCTAAGCCGCCAGCCAAAATAGCAACTTTCATGTGTTCCCTTTAGATCAATGATGCGCTTACGGCATTAAGTCTAAGGTCTTTTAGCCGAGTGACCGAAACGTAACACGCTAAGCTTCTGCCGATCGGCACCGACAGCGGCAAGCTATAATGATGCCGCAGGAGAGGTTCGGTGGCTAGGATCGAGGCAAAGGTAATGGAGCCTGGCGCGAACTACCTGGGGCAGAACCTTGCGCTTCCCCAGCCAACGAACAAGTGGCGAATTTCACAGTTCAGCTTTGGCGTTCATGAGGATGTGAAATCGAATCGCCTGAACGAGGAACCAGTAGAAGATAAGTTCTTGGAGATTGCCCTTCGGTTTCCGCGGCTTCTGCGGTCGTGGGCTTACGGCAGGGGACTTGATGGTATGCGCAGTCTCAGCGTTGCTACTCAAGTAGTAGCTCCAGTTCATGGAACTTTGGATCTGTTGGTCATAGCCGAATGGCTTCCCGCGCCCGATAGACAGGCTGGGCTGCTGCGCCTTTCCGGGCTGCTCGAAATCCTTGCCGCGAGGTATCGCGTTCACTTCTTTACGTGCAAGGTCTTGGATCAGATTTTAAACTACGGAATGAATGCAGTAGCTGCCTACGAAGCTAGTCTTCGGAAGCTTGGGATTACAGTTCACTACGGTGATCATGTCGTTTTGAATAGAGTCCTTCACCGCAACCGCTTCGCCATAGTACTGTTTGAGCATTATCGGTTTGCGGAGCCCTATATCGACCAGGTGAGGCTGTCACAACCTCAAGCGAGAACAGTGATCGACACGATTGACATCAACTTTGAGAGATTGCAGTCCAAGGCGCGCGCGACAGGGAAACGCTCGGACCTCAAGAGGGCGCGGAGAGAAAAAGTGGCCGAGTTGGCTGCATATCGCCGTTGCGATGTTGTCATCGCGATTTCCGATCAAGACAGGGCGACCCTGCTTCGAGAAGACAGCAACCTAACTGTGGACGTAATTCCACTAATCATTCAGGTCCCAGAGCTTCGACCGCCCCGTACTTGGTCCTCGGCTAACGGGTCATCTTGCAGCTTGCTCTTCGTCGGCAACTTCGAGCACACCGCAAACGTCGATGCGATACTTTTGTTTTGTGCAACTATCTTTCCAGGGATAAAAGCCGAAATACCGTACGCGAGATTGAAGGTCGTCGGCAATGGTCCGCCGGAGGCTGTACGAAATCTTGCTAACAAAGACGTGCAGGTTCTGGGATTCGTGCCGGATATTGGGCCGTACTATGCGAATAGCGATATATCTGTTGCGCCTTTAACGTGGGGCGGCGGCCTGAAGGGCAAAGTCGCTGAAGCCATGGGTTACGGGTTGCCCGTCGTCGCGACCACCATTGCAACAGATGGTTTCGGTCTCCATCCCGGCGAGGACGTAGTGCTAGGGGATACGCCTGCGGAGTTTATCAGCGGTGTGGTAAAGCTTCATAAAGATAGATCCTATTACGAGCGGATCAGTGCCAATGGACGTAAATTCGTCGACGCCAACTATTCCTGGAATGCGATTAAGACTCGGGTGGATACGGTGTTTCAAAACGTAGAACGAGCCCCGATAGGGAAGCCTCCGCTGCGCAAACTCCTCGGCCGACAGGCGGCCGATCTCATGCACAGGCATATATTGTGGCGACTGCGCAGGAATAATTGACGATTCTTGGGACTACTGGAGGCGATGATCTGTGGGATTTACACACATCGTTTCGGATAGTTACAGTTCAGTTCAATGAGCCGTATCCTTTTCCTAACGAGTCGCATGCTCCCGGGCTATGGAGTCGATCTTGCTGTTCACAATCTTGCACTGGAGTTGAAAAAAAGAGGGCATCGCATTGCGGTGCTCTGTCTCGAAAGCGACGGGAGCCTTCGCGGCTATCCGATCGAAATTGTGCCTCCGCGGATAGACTACATCCGCGCTTACGCCCGGGCATTCAAGGCGCAAGTGATCGTTGCTCATACGTCACCCTTTTACGAGATGCTGCCGGCTCTTAAGGCGCGCCATCGGGTTTTCGCCTGGGAATACGGGGACCCTCCACCGCAACTCTTTCCTGACGCGGCCCGGCGAGCCGCTTTGAAGCATTTCAAGGTACCTCACGTCTATCCGATGCTTGATGGCGTTGTGGCGATTTCAAAATTCATCGCCCGAGACTGCGAATGGCCGGCATCCAAGATCATTTATTGCGGCTGCGATCACATGGCCGATCTGGGTCCGAAGCCCATGCCTTCCGAGGAGACAACGCGCCGACCGCCCCCTTTGCGAGTCGGGACGCTTATGCGACTGGGCCAAGGGGAGGCACTTTACAAAGGCAATCAAAGCTTTCGCGACCTGAGCCGCAGCCTTCGAGAAGGCGGCGTCGAAATCGAGTGCCATGTCATGGGCCGTGGAAGCCAAGCGGACGCTCTGGAGTTTGAACGCGAAGGAATTCATGTACACCTTAATGCGTCTGACGCCGAAAAGCAGAGGTATCTGCGCGACCTCGATATTTTTGTGAGTCTTAGTACTTGGGAGGGCTTTAATCTGCCGCTCGTGGAAGCCGAAGCCATGGGCACGGTTGGTTTAGCGCTAAATTTAAGCGCCCACCCTGAGGTGACCCCATTTGTGTTCGACACCCTGGAAGACGTCAAGCAGTTCGTCGAATCATGTGCGAGGGACCGAACCATCCTGTTCGAGCGAGGCGCGCGTGCCTATCAGTACGTTCGCGCGCGCTTCAGATGGTCCGACACGGCCGACGAGTGGCTGGCCTGGACAGGTTTACCGCGCGAAGCAAGCGACTTCAGGGAATCGCTGAGTCCGATCGAACGGTTGTCAGTGATCGTTTTCCTCAGTCAAGCGAGACTTCGCGACCAGGGATTCTCAGCGTTGCTGGTCAGTATCTGGAAGAACGCGATTCAAATGCTCTCACGACCTTTCGGACGCTGATAGATCTTCACCTGCACGGCTCAATGCTTGATAAACCGGCGCGAATATTACATATTCAGCATAAGAAATTCTTAGCATCCGACGGTGCACGAAAGCGCAAAAACGGCAGCAGGCGCCTTTGAAGCCGCCACGCCCAATGCGCGGCCTCATGCCGGGTTATTCGCGGGTATAGCTTTTCCACGTCTTTCAATTCAGCGCGCAACGACAGATCAGGATGCTCTCGTTGCCTGGCGGCCCAGTCCGCCATCGCTCTCGCCTCGTGACATCGTTTATCGAAGATTGCTTTCAGCGACAACGGTGGCGAGCGCCGCGTGGCTGCCTGGCGAATGGGTTCATACAACTCATCATATGCGTACTGGTGTAGGATTACTAAGTTGTCAAGAATTCTCGTACGAAACTCTCGCTGCCTGTGGTTGACCGCACTCGTTGCTTGCTTGTGTACTCTGAACGTCGCTAGGTCGGCTGGGACAAAACTAACGCCCGTGTGAATGCCGACTCTGGTCCAAAACTCCAGATCACAGGACATGATGAGCGCCGGGTTGAAAAGCCCAAACCTCTCGAACGCTGCTCGATGCACCATCGTAGCGCTTGGTTCACCGAACAGATTCTTTCCGAAGTGATCCAACGCCCATTCCTGACACTGTGCCGGGGAAACGACCGGGCTTTTTGAAAACAGTCCGGCAATCATTGCGCGGTGATTCAAATACCACTCCCGGGCGTCGGACTCTATTTCCTCTCCGAAGACAATTGCTCGCTGACAGGCGATCACTAAGATTCCCTCGCGCGCGTGGTCAAGCATTCTAGCGAGGCACTCTGGTTCAATCGTGTCGTCTTGAAATAGAAACTTGATCCATTCGCCATTCGCAAGCCCGATACATCGATTCCAATTCGCCACCAGCCCTATATTTCGCGGATTTATGACTAGGCGAACCCGTGAATCTAACGATGCATAGGTCTGTGCGATCGCAACTGTATCGTCGGTTGAACCATCATCCACCAGCAGCAACTCGAAGTCTGAGTACGTCTGCGCCAACGCGCTGTCAATGCATTGACGCAGATAGCGTCCGCCGTTGTATAACGGGATGCAAACTGACACCGGCAGATTGTGGCTTCCCACGGTTTTGTAATTCCTAGATGATATGGCCCTTGCTGGAACTTCCGTTGGCGGCATCCAATCCGGGCGCCAGTCTTAGAGTCAGCGGTTCTTATCTTCCAACCGCTGCCCTATTGTGCGCATAGCACCAATCTGCATTGGGGACCATTACGTGCTGCTACTATCTTTTTAGAGGCACTCAAGCTCGACCGAGGTGGCGTACCCATCGCGATATGGTTTTGTCGATGCTTACATCCGCGATACGTGGATAAATATTGGCAACGCGCTCCCAGTCATTTTTTTTGGCCACACCTTCGGGACACGACGCTTCTTGCACAATCGAACGGGCGTAATGGCAACTGTCCCAAAAACGATTTACAAGGTTTCGGAATTCGCTCGATTGTTTTGCGATGATTCGAAGTGGCTCATATACAGGGTCGAAAAGAAAGTGATGAAGTATGACGACCTGATCCAACCACTCATCAGCAAATTGTCGCCGAGCATAGTTCTGTGCAGACGTTGTTGACCCGTGAACGCGGTAGGTCGCTAGATCTTCTCGCACCATCGAAAGACCGAAGTTAACGCCTGCGCGCACCCAAAACTCAGTATCACAGCGCTGCGCGAGAGCGTCGTCGAAATAACCTACCTTGTCAAAGACACTGCGATGGATCAATGCGACGATTGGTTCCCCGAAAAAATTACTGCCGAGCTGATCCATCGCCAATGTCGCGATTTCTTCGGGTCTCAAGACTCCATGCTGGAACTGCGACGATACAAATTCTCTGTTACCGAGATACATCTGCTCAGAAGACTTGAGGAAATCGGCCTCGAATATGAAGCGCCTGAAGCAACCGGACACAAGTGACCGCTCATCGATCGCATGCTTTAGGAGCGTTTCAACGCAACCTGGATCCAAAGTATCATCTTGAAAAAGTGGCTTGATCCAAGAACCGCGTGCGTTTTTGATCGACTGGTTCCAATTTTGAACGAGTCCCAGGTTGGCCTCGTTATGAAACAGTCGCACTCTGTGATCACTTGCAATGAAATGCTCAACAATTGCCACGGTGTCGTCCGTCGAAGCATCGTCGACAACCACAATTTCGATGTCATCGAGGGTCTGATTCAGGGCGCTTTCTAGGCATGCCTGAAGATATTTCGCGCCGTTGTATGTGGGAATACACACTGAGACTGAGGGCGAATCGCTTTGAGGCGCCATGGCACAGATCTTCCGAGACGCAAGACCATCAACGTCTTGCGGTTTGCTTGCGAGGCCTTTGGCTACCACGTTATAACGGCGACGCAGTGCCGCTTCATATGGTAACCAATGGACCGGCCAATGGATACTGTTGGGTTACCCCATACGATCTAGGGAAGTAGTCGCCGGTTGCGCATCACAAATTGCGCAACACCGTCACACGGTTCGCAAAATGGCGTCGTTTTCATGACTACGTATTGCTGATCAATACGATAAAATACGATCCATGTCGGATTACAAGACGATTCTAACCAATTGCCTACCGCCTGGTGCAATTTCGTTTTTGTATTCCCATGCCGAACGGCCGCGCATGATACGAAGTGCGCAGCGTGTCGCTCAAACACTCGCAATGGACATAGCAGTCCTTACGAACTCCCAGCCGATGGCTGGTTCATTTGACATTTCGTTGCCATGTCGAGCTTGCTGAATGATTCAAAGCTTCAAGAACATATATGCGTACCGGGAGCTGATCGCCGTAATGGCGTGGAAGCAACTTATTGTCCGCTACAAGCAGTCGTACTTGGGGCTGACCTGGGCGGTGTTGAAACCTCTTACGCTGATGCTGGTGTTCACGCTGTTGAACAGCTTCGTCGGGATCACCAGTGGCAACATACCGTATCCGGTCATATCATTTACCGCGCTCATCCCCTGGATCTTCTTTCAGGAGTCGACTTCCGAGGGTGTGGGTAGCATTACCTTCAATGCGCAACTGATACGCAAAATCTACTTCCCACGGGAAATATTTCCGCTCACCAGCGTCCTCACGAAACTGGTCGAATTCGTCATCAATTGTTTCGTGCTGGCGTGCCTGATGCTCTATTTTGGGGTGGCACCGGCGGGGACCATCGTATGGATTCCACTGCTGGTAATTTACATAATGCTTGCATCCCTCGCAGTAGCTCTGGTTGGCGCTGCGATGAACGTGTTCTACCGGGATATCGGAACGATGCTTCCGATATTGCTGCAATTGATGATGTACGCGTCGCCGGTCATCTATCCGATGTCGCTTGTGAAACAGAAATTGCTCGTCGACCACGTGGCAGGAGGATGGTCCGGGCTTCTGTATAGAATCTACACGCTCAATCCGTTGGCAGGAATTATCGACGCATTCCAGCGTGCAATCCTCTTTGGCAAGGGTCCTGATTTGGACGTCATATGGCCCGGAGCACTGGTTACGGCGCTGTTGCTGCCATTGAGCTACTACGCGTTCAAGCACGCGGAACAGTACTTTGCGGATATTGTTTGAGTCCAAATAACCAGGCAAGGGCGTCGATGGCGACGATCGCAGTAGAGCACGTGACGAAGGAATTCCGGTTGGGGCACGCGACCACCCTCCGGCACAGCTTGGCGCACGCCTTGGAAAGGCTTCGCGGGCGAGATGCCCCGGTAGCGACGCGTTTCAAGGCTTTGGACGATGTCGACTTCAGCCTGGATGCAGGCCAGGTGCTGGGGATCATCGGCACCAACGGCGCGGGCAAGAGCACGCTGCTCAAATTGTTGGCGGGGATTTCTGAGCCGACCTCTGGCAGGGTGACGGTACACGGCAAGATCGCGCCGCTCATCGAGGTGGGCGCGGGGCTTATCGCGGATCTTAGCGGCCGTGAAAACATCTACCTCAACGGCATCATCCTCGGCATGTCGTACTCTCAGATCAAGAGGAAGTTCGATGAGATCGTCGCGTTTGCCGAACTCGAGGAGTTCATCGATACGCCCGTCAAGCGCTACAGCTCCGGGATGACCGTGCGTCTGGGGTTCAGCATTGCCACCTGCGTCGATGCCGACATTCTGATTGTCGACGAGGTCTTGGCAGTGGGCGACCTGGCATTTCAGCGCAAATGCTTTGACCGCATGGAGGACATGATAAAGCGGCAGGGCAAGACGGTCCTGTTGGTGAGCCACAATACGCGCCAGATCGAGCGTCTTTGCGACCGCGTCATTTTGATGGACCACGGGCGAATCATCGCCGACGATTTGCCGGGGAAGGTTTGCGATCTCTTTTACGAGCGAAGCGATCAGAAGATCAAGCTGTCGAGTCGAAGCAAGACATCGTTGGCGAATACGCTTCTGACGGATGACTTGAAAGTTCTCGACGTGGAGATTGTGGACGCGTCGGGGCACGCCACCGACGTCATTCCATACAAGGGCGACATCTCGGTTCGAATCCGTTTTGTCGCGCACCGGAACCTGAAGCGCCCCGTTTTCCTGGTGGGCGTGCATACGACCGACTTCCTTTACCTCACCAGGCACCACAGCGAGCGCCAGTTGGAGGTGGAGTGGCTTTCCTCAGGTGAATACGAGATTGTCTGCCGGATCAGCAAATGCCCGCTGCTGCCCGGCATTTACGCGCTTCTGCTCGGCGTCCAGGAAGGGCTGGGGTCCAGCGGATTGTTCTACGGCGAGAACATCGTGCATTTTCAGGTCAAGAGCAACCCGGCGGAACCATTGGCGCCGGGTAACCGAGATGGTTTCTTTGCGCTCGACGCGAACTGGACGCAGCCCGTAGCAGTGAGGTCGGCCGAAGCGCACAGCATATCGTCGTGATGCCTTCGCACGAAGCATAAAGAGTGATGGTGCGACGATTCCAATGATGCCAGTCCCCCCTCGTTTGATTGCCTTCTACTTGCCGCAATTCCACCCAATCAAGGAAAACGACGAATGGTGGGGGAAGGGATTTACGGAATGGACAAATACCGCGAAGGCCACGCCACTGTTCTCGGGTCACTATCAACCGCACGTACCTTCCGATCTTGGGTTTTACGATCTACGGGTGCCGGAGATACGGGCCGAACAGGCGAACTTGGCAAGACGTTACGGAATAGAGGGATTCTGTTACTACCATTACTGGTTCGGAAATGGCCGGCAATTGCTGGAGCGACCCTTCCAGGAGGTGGTGGCCAGTGGCGAACCGGACTTCCCCTTTTGCATTTGTTGGGCGAATCACAGTTGGACGGGAATATGGTCGGGCGCGGGCGATCGCATGCTCATGAAGCAAGAATACCCGGGTCCCTTGGATGACGAGCGACACTTCGAGATATTGCTCCCGGCATTCAGAGATGAACGCTACCTGAAGGTAGATGAGAAGCCGATCTTTCTAATCTACTATCCGTTTGCTATCCCCGATCCGAGAGCAACGGTCCAGCGATGGCGAGCACTCGCAAAATCGGCAGGACTGCCCGGACTGCACATCGTTGGATCCTATTGGCCCAACCGGCATGAAAGGCCGGAGGCTTATGGGTTCGATGCGTCGATTCATTACAACAATCCACCGCTCAGACCATGGGGCAGTTGGCATAATCCAATCCAGTTTGCATACTATCGCTGGCTTCGCGCGCGCGGTGTTCCGACCATCATTGACTACGACGCCGCAATGAAATATTTTTTACCGCCGGAGCCTTCACTGACTCAATATCCTTCCGTAATTCACGCTTGGGACAATACGCCGCGTAGTGGCGTGAACGGCATAGTATTTCGAGGGGCAACGCCCGAGCGTTTCCGTGTTGCTCTGGGAAGAGCATTCAACTTGACGCGCCAGCAAAAGCCGAATCATCGGCTCATTTTTTTGAAGTCCTGGAATGAATGGGCGGAAGGCAATCATTTGGAGCCGGACTTGCGTGATGGACATGGCTTTTTGAGTGTCATTGCGGAGGAGCTTCATAAGGAATCCGCAGTGTGCGAAGGCAAGGCAGCTAGATGAAATGCAGCGTCATCATTCCGCTGTATAACAAAAGAGCAACCGTTCGCAGGGCGGTGGACTCCGTCCTGGCGCAGACCGCTCCCGCACACGAAATTATCGTTGTCGACGATGGAAGCACGGATGGCTCCGCCAGCGAAGTGGCGTCATACGGCGACGCGATTTGTCTCCTATCGCAGATTAATGCGGGGCCCGCGGCCGCACGCAATGCTGGAGCGCGAGCGAGCTCGGGGACCGAGCTGTTATTCCTCGACGCTGATGACGAGCTGACGCCCGAGGGTCTCGCGAATCACTCTGAAACGTTCCTAAAGCAGGAGTGCCCTGAAGTTTCACTTGGATCGTGGCGGAATATGGATCCGTCCGGCGCTGTCACCAACGAGCGCGTGTTCGAACATATAAATAGTGGAGAGGAATTTGCGTTTCTGGGCAGGGCGCCGCAGGAAGGTTTCTTTAACGTGGAGACTGGCAGCATCTGCGTCAAACGCAGCTTCTTCGATCGGATCGGGGGATTCGACGAGCAGTTGCGGTGCTGGGAGATATCCGATTTCATGCTGCGAGTCTGGCTGAACGCGGGCGCCGTCGGATTGCATCGAAGGTTTTCACTGCTTGTGCATAGGTCGGAAACCGAAGGGCAGTTCGCAGCGACGCGCGGTGAAGTCGTCTACCGCGTGCTCTTCGCCGAAAGGATCGCCGCCCACCTTTCGGAGATTCCTGAGCCCGCCAGGACAGCGATGCTTGGGCAGGGCCTTCGCTTCGCATATTCACTCTGGAACGACGGTAATCTCCCCGAGTTCAAGCGCGTCTATCGGCGTTTCGTATCCTTTCTCAGTCCACGTGAACGCAGGACATCGCTCTATCACTTTCACCGACTTCCAATGGCCGCTTTGAAGCCGCTGCATTCAATACGCAAGGCGGTTGGACGGCAAATCTAGGCGACACCGAGGCATTCGGGCTAAGTCGCAGCTGGACGCGATCTCCGGTGCAGTGGCGCTTCAAACAATTTGCCATGACCGGGGCATTCGCGAGCGCCTTTCGATTGCTACCTCTCGCGCTTGATCGATTTGCTCAGTGCGGGCGTCGCAGGATTCGACGACAGCTCCCTGGGGATCCCAATATAAGTCGAGCTCACGGCGAGCTTGGCGATGCGGTAGTGGATGTCGGCCTTTGGGTACCCCATGCCACCGTGATAGAGATTGGCAAAAAAGCTGGTCAACGTCGTCGTGCCATCGTCGCGGTAGTAGGCGGTGTTCGTCGACCACACCGAATGGCCATTGATCCATAGCTCCCCGTAGCCGTCGTGCACGCCTTTACCGCTGTTCAGACGAACCGCCTGCTCGATGCAAGACCACTGGCCCGCACGCACCATCGCATTGATCGAGTGGCCCTCCGGAAAGCTCGGCCCTGATTCCGCGTCGTACAAGTAGTCGTACAACGCATAGACGCCACGGTTGTTTGGCGACTGACGACCGTGATTGATGCGATACACAATCAGGGGTTGGGTAGGTCCAACTGCTTCGTTGCTGGGGCCCGCCATCAGCTTGACCCCAAGCTCGGTCATGCCATCGGCAATATCGTCCTCGAGGTATACACAGAACCTCGTATGCACAGCCGTCGTTGGCGGGTAAGGCAAGCGCCACGAGATGTCGCGCTGATTCGAGGGTGTGATGGCGGTGCGAAGATACTTAAGACCGTTGGCTTCGACGCCGAACTCCGGCTTATAGGCGAAAGGATTGTCGATGCGCCCGCCTCCGGCGGTTCGCGCTCGGATCGTCGCTTCGTTAACCATCTCGAGTGACCACACATCGGGGATATTCGATGGGCCGATATAGTCGGGATAGTCGTTGATGACAGGACCTGCAACCTTGTCGATACGCAGTGTCTGACCATGCGGAGTGGCGATAGGCGTTAGCGTCAACACTTTACCGTGTGAGGTGTTGAGGACGATGCCCGGATCGTTCCAATGCGTAGGCAGTGGCTGGGGTTGATTCGAGGAGCTATTCATCCCGAACCCAACCGCGGGTCGACCGTCGATCATCGGATTGTCCCAACCATATATTCCGGTCAGCAGCAGGTCCCCATCGATCCCGCTGATATCTATGGAGATTGGCCCATTTGTAGAAATTGGTCTCGAGATCGTTGGCGTAGGTCCGTTGAATACGCCGTTCTTGTCGATCCAGTCACCGCCGCCTTTCACCCACGGGGCAAGAAGCGCTGTGCTGGCGTTGAGCCAGTTCGTATCTCCGTAGCTTGGACGGATGCGAGCGGTGGTCGATGTCGGAGCGGTGATGGCTCCGC
>Ga0070713_100001276_pt1 | contig 16109 bp, 7 predicted proteins | sample LARL82metaG_FD_65465 | JGI IMG/M metagenome (GOLD analysis project Ga0070713, IMG submission 65465) | Corn, switchgrass and miscanthus rhizosphere microbial communities from Kellogg Biological Station, Michigan, USA - LAR L8-2 metaG | ecosystem: Host-associated > Plants > Roots > Rhizosphere ...
CGGTGTTCACGAGCAACGGCACGACCTGGTTCGACTACGACGGCGACGGCGGCACCACGATCCGCTTCGGCGACGGGACCTTCGGCGTCTGTCCGCCGCCGGGCACGGTCTTCACCGTGACCTACCGGACCGGCGGAGGCCCGGCCGGCAACGTGCCCGCGGACACCATCGTCAACGTCGCGCCCGGCCAGGCCCAGGGACCGGTGGTCGTCTCCTGCACGAACCCCTTTCCCGCCACCGGAGGAGCCGAGGCCGAGACCATCGCGCAGGTACGCGCCCGGGCCCCCTGGAAGTTCAGCGCGGAGCCGTTGCGCGTCGTGCGGGACGCGGACTACGCCGCCGCGGCCCGCTCGCTGCCCTGGGTCCAGCAGGCGGGCACGGCGTTCCGCTGGACGGGCAGCTGGCTCACCGCGCTCACCAGCGCCAACCCGTCGGGAACCGAGCAGCCGACGATCGCGCAGCTGGAAACCCTGACCGAGCTGCTCGGCCAGCGGCGGCTGGCCGGCGGCGAGAGCTATGTCCTGCCCCCGGCCTATGTCTCGATCGACCTGCGGATCACGATCTGCAGGCAGGCCACGGCCGTCGCCAGCGACGTGGCGGCCGCCGTGCTCACCGCGCTGCAGCCCGGCCCGGGGGCGGGCGGCACGCTCGGGTTCTTCCACCATTCCCGGTGGAGCTTCGGCCAGCCGCTCGAGTCGAGCGTGCTGCTCGCCGCGATCCAGGCGTGCCCCGGCGTGGCGGGCGTGTACCAGGTCCAGTACCGTCAGCGCGGCGCGCGGGACTGGGCGCCGCTGCCCGGCACGCTGACGCTCGCCGCCGATCAGGTCCTCCGCGTTGACAACGACCCGAGCCGTCCGGAGGCCGGGTCGCTGCAGGTGATCGTCGAGGACATGGCATGAGCCCGGAACCCGCCGGGCGCCGGGTGGTCCATAACCCGCCGGGCCGGTCTCAGATCTCCGCCCGGGTGGACGACTTCACCGGCTTCCGCCGGGCCCTGCTGCGCCCGCTCCCCGGCGAGCAGGCCATCGGCCCCTGGCGGCCGGCTCCGGGCGACCTCGGCCTGCAGGTACTCGAGTGGTGGGCCTACCTCGGTGACGTCCTCACCTTCTACAACGAGCGCATCGCGAACGAGAGCTACCTGCGCACCGCGACCCAGCCGGGCAGCGTCGCGAACCTGGTGGCGCTGCTCGGCCACCAGCCCGCGCCCGGCCTGGCGGCCACCGGGAACCTGGCCGCGATACGTTCGGCGGGCCAGCCGGCCGAGCCGCTCGTCATCCCGGCCGGCCTGCCGGTGGCCAGCACGGCCAGCGCCGGCGTCCCGTCGCAGACCTTCGAGGCCGGCGCCGCTGCGAGCTTCACCGGCCCGTCGAGCGTCCCGGTCACGCTCGCTCCCGGCCCCGCGCTCACCGTCGGCGCCGACGGCGGCCCCCGGTCCGCGCTGCTGGCCGGCCCGGTCAGCGGCATCGGCGCGGGCGACCGGCTCCTGCTGGCGGACAGCGGCTTCACCGGCCAGGACGGCACCTGGGCGCTGGTCACGGTGGGCCGCGTCTCGCCGGCCCCCGACCCCGCCACCGGCGTGACCAACACGCTCCTGGAGTTCTCGGCGAGCACCCGCGGCCCGGCGCCGGCGCCGCCGCTGCCCGCCCAGGCCTCCTACCGCCTGCTACGCCCGACCGCGGCGGTCCCGCTGTGGAACCGCGGCACGCCCGCCGGCGGCGGGCCGGTCGTGGCCCAGGCCGGCACCGGGCTGGCCGTGCACCTCTACGCGGCCGTCCGGGGAATCTCACCGGGCGACACCGTCCTGTTCGACTGCGGCCCAGGCGAGCCATCGGCCCTGGCCAGGGTGGCCGGGACCGCCGAGGTGCTGTGGGCCGTCCCGTACCCCGCGGCCCCCGGCCCGTCCGCGCCGGGCCCGCCGCCCGTGATCGTCCCGCACACTGTGCTCACGGTCGTCACTGCCGACGCCGCCGCCCTCGAGCAGGCCGATCCGGCCACGGTCACCCTCAGGTACGGCCTCGGCGACGTGGGCACGCTCACCGGGGTACCGGCGGCCAGCCTGGCAAGCCTGCCGGTGACCGCCGCGGTACCGGCGGCGCCGCCGCTCGGCTCGACCGCGATCCTGGCCGACGCGACCGGGACGGGCCTGCTCGTCAGGATCGCGGACACCGGGCCAGGGTGGGTCACGCTGGCCGGGGCGGGCACGCCGCCGTCTGCCATCACGGACCCCCTGGCCGTTCCGCTCCAGCTGCTGACGCACCTGCTGCCGGTCTCGCGCGGCACCACGGTCACCGGCGAGGTCCTCGGCAGCGGCAACGCCGCGCTCGCCAGCCAGTCCTTCACGCTGGCCAGCTCGCCGCTCACTTACCTGGCCGGCGCGGGCGGCCCGGTGAGCACGCTCGCGGTGTACGTCGACGGGGTCCAGTGGCAGGAGGTCCCGAGCTTCTACGGCCAGGCCCCGGATGCCCGGGTGTTCACCGTGTCACGCTCGCCGGACCAGGCCATCACCACCGTGGTCTTCGGCGACGGGATCAACGGGGCCCGGCTCACGTCGGGAAGCGGGAACATTACTGCCACCTACCGCTACGGCTCGGGGGCGGCCGGCCCGCCCGCCGGGCGGCTTACGACGATTCTCGAACCGCAGCCCGGCCTGGCCTCCGTGCAGAACCCCGTGGCCGTATCCGGCGGCGCGGACCCGCAATCCGCCGCGGACGTCCGCGCTAGCGCGCCGGCTAGCGTGCTCACCTTCGGCCGGGCCGTCTCGGCCGCCGACTACGAGACCATCGCGGGCCAGGCCCCGGGCGTCAGCCGGGTCGCCGCCGCCTGGATGCTCACCAGCCGGCGCGCCGTGGCGACCGTCTACGTGGACGGCGGCCAGGCGGCCGCCGCGGCGGCGAACGCCGCGCTGACCGCAGCGGGCGGCCCGAGCCGGCCGCTGCTCGTGCTCGCCGCGACCCCGGTCAAGGTCAGCCTGTCCTGCACGCTCGTGATCGCGGCCGGCCGCCCGGTCGCGGCCGTGACCGCCGCGGCCGCCGCCGCGGTCGCCGACCCAGTGACCGGCCTGTTCAGCCCGGGCCGGATGGGCATCGGGCAGCGGCTCTACCGCAGCGCGATCGACGCCGCGCTGATGGTACCCGGCGTCGTCGCCGTCCACGACCTCACGGTCAGCTGGGACGGGCGAGTGCTCGGCGAGCTCGCCGACCCGGGCCCGGGCTCGTTCTTCGACCTGCCGGCGGCCAGCGTCACGATCGGGGGGACGAGCGCCAGTGGCTGACATCGACGACGGCTTCGACTCCTACTACGCCGAACGGCTCTGGCAGCTGCTCCCGGCGGTCTACCGCACGGCCGATACCGACGGCACCGCCGGGCCGCTGCGTGAACTGGCCAACCGGATCGGGGCGCAGGTAGCCGTCGTCCGGCGGAGCATGGACCGGCTGTGGGCCGACCAGTCGATCGAGACCTGCGACGACTGGGTCATCCCCTACCTCGGCGACCTGCTCGGCACCAGCCTGATCGCCGGCCTCGGCGCCCGGGCGCAGCGCCTCGACGTGGCCAAGACCATTCACTACCGGCGACGCAAGGGCACGGTCGCGATCGCGGAGGAGCTGGCGCTCGACGTGACCGGCTGGACCGCGCATGCCGTGGAGGGCTTCCGGCGCCTGGGCCGGACCAGGCACGGCCTCGACCCGGCCATCGGTCCCGGCGCCTACCCGCAGGCCAGCGCGGCCGACGTGGCCGAGCTACTGCTCATCGAGGGGCTGGCCGGCCCGCTGACCTCCGGCCTGGCCGGCGGGTTCGCCGACCTGCGGGCCGCGCACGGCGCCGCGCTGGCCGGCACGCCCTTCGGCGAGAGCTTCCACACCGCCGACATGCGCGCCGGCCGCGGTGCCGTCGGACATGCAGGCCTGGCCAAGCTGCTGGTATTCGTGTGGCGGCTGATCAGCTTCCCGGTCGTGGCGGGTACGCCAGTCGCCGTAGCCGGGTGTCCCGGGCAGTACGTCTTCGACCCGACCGGCCGCCAGATCCCGCTGTTCCTGCCCCCGCCGCCCGCGCGGGAGGACTTCGGCGCGTCCTGGACCTCGGCTCGCGAATGGCAGGTGCCCGGCCCGCTGACCAGCTCGCTCGAGGCCGCAATGAGCGGCCGGGGGACGGCGGGGACGGCCAGCCGGGTGTACCCGGCGGACCTCCCGCCTCGCTACCGCCTCAGCCCGGGCTGGCAGCTGACGTCGGTCTGGCCGGACATCGGCCGGTTCGCCGCGGCGGCCGGAGACCCGCCGCCCGAGCCGCTCACCGTCGGCTACCAGTACGGGTTCCCGTCTCTGATCGGAGCCGGCCCGTACGACCGCGACCTGCGCAGCGGCCGGCCGTCGGCGGTGCCCCCGGAGATGGCCGTGTCCGGCGGGACGGCTCTGCCCGCCCTGCCCGCGGCCGGCACGGTCACCATCGGCGACTCCCTCACCTACCAGACCCTGGCCGACGCCGGCTCGACGGCGGACCCGATCGTCGAGCTGGTCGTCCGGGCCGGCCCCGGGGTGCGCCCCGTGCTGCGGCCGCCGCCCGGCCCGGCCGGGCGGGGCCAGTGGGTCTTCACCGGCGGCGCCGGGGCCCGGCTCGTCCTGGACGGGCTGACCGTATCGGGCTGCGACATCGTGCTCCGCGGCGCGTTCGACACCGTGCGGCTCACCGCGTGCACCATCGACCCGGGCACGGCCCAGCCGGGAGCGGCCCAGCCGGGAGCGGCCCAGCCGGGAGCGGCCCAGCCGGGAGCGGGGCAGCCGGGAGCGGCCCAGCCGGCCACGGCCCAGCCGGGAGCGGAGGCGCTCGCCACGGCGGCGGACGGCGTCCCGCTGGCTCCGTGCCGGATCTTCATCGAGGCCGATCCGGCCGCCCCGGCGAGCGCCCAGATCGGCCAGCTCCTGGTGGACCACTGCATCCTCGGTCCGGTCCGGACCAGGTCGGGCGGCTCGGTCGGGACGCTCACCGTCACCGACAGCATCGTCCAGGGCCTGCGCGCGACGGGCGGCACCTCCTTCACCGATGCCGACGTCTTCGACCCCCGCCTGCTGGCCCGCGGGCTGGCGGCGGGCCGGGGTAGCCCGGCCGACCCGGTCTCGGAAGCGCTGCTCGACGCGATGTCGCCGGCTGCGGCGGCGGCCGTGCTGACCTACGCAGGCCGGTCCTCGCCAGGCCAGCCGGGCGCCACCTTCCCGCTCGACGGGCTCAACGCGCTGGTCGACGGCCCCTCGCTCTACCCGGCCGCGGGGTTCACGACGGTCAGCCTGAGCGCCGGCGTGCTCGCGCTCGCGGCGCAGGCCGAGGCGGGCACGATCGAGCCGGGCCGGCTCCAGTGGCTCAACCGTGCCCTCATCGAGGAATCCTTCCCGGTCGCGCTGGGCGTAGCTGCGCTCGCCGTCGCGGACGCCGCCGTGCGGCTCACCCGGGTGACCGTGCTCGGCCGGATCGCCGCGCACCGGCTGTCCGCCAGCGACTCGATCCTGGCCGGCTTCGCGGCCGTTGACGACGTCCAGGACGGCTGCGTGCGGTTCAGCGCGTACACCGACGGCAGCGCGATCCCCCGCCAGTACGCCTGCGCGGCCATCGCGCCCGGCGCGCCGGTCTTCACCAGCGAGTCCTACGGGCAGCCGGGATTCGGGCAGCTGACCGAGGCGGCGGACGCGGCCATCACCGGCGGCGCGGCCGGCGCGTCCATCGTCTCGGGTGCCGAGAGCGGCTCGGAGATGGGCGCCTTCTGCGCGGATCTCAACCCGGTCAGGGAGCGTGGGCTGCTCGCCAAGTACGCGGAATACATGCCGCTCGGGCTCGAGCCCGTCATCGTTCACGTCACATGAGCATCGTCCCGCGGGACGGGAGGGAGAGGGGCAGATGGCCGGCGACCGGGCACGAGTGAGCTATGACCCGAGCCGTAAATGGCACGGGCTGGTAGCGCAGCAGGGCCGGGTTACGGTCGAGGCGGACTGGAACGAGGCCGCCGCGATCGACGCGGAACGCGCCCGGCGGCTTGCGCTCGAGGTCGTCGGCACCCTCGGGACGCCCGACAACGGCTACGTGGTGACTGCCATCCCGGCGGCTGGATCGCCCCCGGCGGGCGCCCCTCCTGCGGGCTCCCCTCCGGCGTCCGGGCCCGGTGACCTGATCGTCGGGCCGGGCACGCTGTACGTGGGCGGCGAGCGGCTCGACCTCGGTGCCCCGGTCGCGTACAGCGCGCAGCCCGACTGGCTCGATCACTCGACCGACCCCCGCTGGTCGCCGCCGGCCGTGCCGGAGGCGTCCGGCTACGAGCTCGTCTACCTGCTCGCGTCCGAGCAGGAGGTGTCCGCCGTCGAGGACCCCGCGCTCGCCGACGTCGCCCTCGGCGGCCCCGACACCATGGGCCGCCAGCGCATGCTGCAGCGCTTCCTGCGCCGGCCGAGCCCGGCGGCGGCCGGCTTCCAGGCCTGGGACGCGCTGGTGGGCTCGCTCGGCGACGCGGGGCTGACGTTCGACGCGGCGTCGATGACGCTAGGGTCGGCGACGACCCTGCAGGTGTCGTTCACCAGCGCCGGGCCGGCCGGCCCGTGCCAGCCCACGGCCCAGGGCGGTTATCTCGGCACCGAGAACCAGATGATCAGGGTGATGGTCACCGGGGTCGACGCCTCGGGCGTGCCCGCCATCGTGTGGGGCTTCGACGACGCGTCGTTCCTGTACCGGGTGCAGGCGGCGGCCTACGATCCCGGCTCGCGCACCACCACGGTGACGCTGGCCAGCACGCCCCCGGACAGCTACCACTACCCGGTACCCGGGCAGGCTGTGGAGCTGCTCAGGGACGCGGTCCAGCTCACCGCGGCCGACTACATCGCGTCCCCGGCCGGGTTCGTCTCCACCCTCACCGCCGGCTTCGCCCCGGCCAGCATGAGCCTGGCGATGTCCGGCGAGCCGCCCGCCGACTACCTGTCCGCGGCGACCCCCCAGCTCTACCTGCGGGTGTGGCAGGGCGCCACGGCCGCGCCGGCCGGCCAGCCGACCCCGCTCGGGGACACCGGGGTCGCGGTGACACTCGCCTCGAGCGCCGGCCACTTCCACCCAGGCGACTTCTGGCGCTTCGCGGTGCGCCCGGCCCGGCCCGCGATCGTATACCCGGACCGTTACCTCGCGGCGCCGCAGCCGCCGGAAGGACCGCGCACCCTGGCCTGCCCGATCGCGGTGCTGACCTGGGAGAACGGCGCCGTGACGGCGGCCAGCTGCGTCCCGCTGTTCTCCGGCCTCACCCGGCAGCCGCCCGGCAGCGACGGCTGCTGCGCGGTCACCGCGGGCCCGGCCGACGTCGATGGCGGCGCCTCGCTGCAGGCGCTGCTCGACCGCTACGCGACCCAGGGCCCGGCCACCATCTGCCTGCGGCCGGGCGTCTACACGCTCCCCGCCCCGCTGGTTCTCGGCTCGCAGTTCAACGGCCTGACCCTGCAGGCCTGCCAGGGCGGAGCGGTGCTGCAGGCGCCGGGTCAGCCGGGCGCCGGGTTCGCCACCGGGCTCATCGCGCTGCGGGACGTGACCTCGGTGACGATCCGCGGCCTCGAGCTCTCCGTCCCGCTGGCCAGCCTGACTGTACCGACGGCCGGCTTCGCCGCGCTGCCCGACGGGCTGCACGGGATACTCGACGCGTACTCGGCCGGGCTCCAGGTGGGCTTCGGCGTCTCGGTGGGCGACTCGGCCGGGCTGACCATCGAGGACTGCACGTTCACCCTGGAGGACCCGGGGGACGCGAACGTCTTCGCCGCCGGGATCTCCGCCACCGGGACGATGCGGGGCACGACGATCGCGGGCTGCACCTTCCAGTGCGCCAGCCCGCCCGGTACGGTTCCGTTCAACGAGCTCGCCACCGTCCCGGGCACGGTCCAGCGGCCGGTGGCCCTGCCGCCCTACCAGCTGACCTTCGGGTACCTGCAGACCGGCGGCGCCGCGGCGGCGCCGGGGGCCGCCCAGCCTCCGGCGCAGCTGCTCGACGGCGCGGTCCTCGAGCGGAACCAGTTCCTCGCGGTCACGGTGCCTGTCCTGGCCATGGCCCAGCTCGGCAGCCTGCGCGTCGACCGGAACACGGCCAGCGGCGGCTACGGCGGGTTCTGGCTCGTCTCGCTGACCGGCACGGCGCAGCAAGAGAGCGAGTTCGGCCAGCTCTCGATCGCCGATCCGCGAACGTACCAGCAGTACGCGAGCTCGGGCATCGCGGCCCTCGCGGACGTGATCCTGCCGATCGCGTCCCAGATCGGCTGGCTGCTCCCGGCCACGCCGGGTGGCGCCCAGGTCTCGGGGGGAGCCGCCGCGACGCTGCAGCTCGACCTGTCGGGTAACCGGATCGACGCGAGGCTGGCCGGCTCCTACTCGGGCGCGGGCCTCGTCGTGGCAGACCTCACGGCCGACCCCGGATCCGCGCTCATCCACGGTAACCGGCTCGGGACCCGCTTCCCGATGGGCGCGGCCGCCCTGGTCATCGGCGTCGGCGAGGTCAGCGCCACCGGCAACGTGATGGCGAACGAGGTGCCGCCCCAGGTGTCCTTCGCCCTCCCGACCGGCCCGGTCGAGCTGCCCAGTCACAGCCTGGTGCTGAACCCGGTGAGCTCGCCGCCCGGCCCGGTGCTCACCCCGTCCGGGGTCGTGACCGGCGACGTGGCGCAGGTGTTCGCGGTGGCGGTCACGGGCAACATCTTCGTGGACCCCCCGTACCTGCCCGCGCGCCCGGGCGCGATCCCGTCGCCGCTGGGCGACTGGGGCGTGCTCAACACGGTGATCAGCTACGGGCTGGCCGCCCCGCCCGCGGTGACCCAGGTCAGCCCGGCGACCGGCCCGGCCGGCACGGTGGTGACCGTCACCGGTACCGGCTTCACCGGAGCCACGGCGGTCAGCTTCGGCAGCATCCCGGCCACGCCCACCCCGAGCGCCACCGCCCCGGACACCCAGCTGACCGTGACCGTCCCGGCCGGCAGCGGGACCGTGGACGTGACCGTCACCACGCCGTCGGGCACCTCCGCGGCGGTCCCCGCCGACGAGTTCACCTTCCTGGCCGTAACCGGCGTCACGCCGTCCTCCGGGCAGCCGCCGCTGACGGTGACGATCTCCGGCAGCGGGTTTGCCGCGGGCCCGGGGAACACCGCGGTCAGCTTCGGCGGTCGCCCCGGCGCGGGTGTGTCCGTCGCGCCGGGCGGCTCCCAGCTGACCGTGCTGCTGCCCGCCGGCTCGGGGGCGGCCGACGTGACCGTCGCCGTGGCGGGCATCCCCGCGCCGGCGGTCGCCGCCGCGGGGTTCTCCTACCTGACGCTGACCGGATTCAGCCCGCCCGGGCAGGCCATGCCCGTCGGGATCGTGTCGCAGCGCACGCATAACGGCTCGGGCGTGACGGTGCAGGGCTTCGGCTTCGTCCCCGGGCAGACCACGGTCACCCTCACGCCCGGACCCAGTACCCAGGGCCAGACCCGGACCATCGCCGCCGCGAGCGTCACGGTGAACACCACGGGCACCACCCTCGGGTTCACGCTTCCGAACTTTGCGGCGACGGAGCTCGGGAACTACCTCGTGACGGTTACCACGCCCTTCGGCACCTCGGTGTCGCCCACCCCGATGTACGTCCAGTGCGTGGGATTCTCGGGATGAGAACCTTCTCCAGCCCCGGGCCGCGGAACGGCGATCACATCGCCGCGGGCCCGCGCGCGAGCGAGCGGGCCGCCGGGCCGCCCGGAAACCGCCGGCCGCCGGCCGGCGGCCCGCTGCGCCCCTCGCAGGTTCCGGCCGGACCCGCGGCGCGGCCGCTGCCCCCGGCGCTGCGGTCCGGCCTGGAGCGGCTCTCCGGCCTGGACCTCGCCGGGGTCCGGGTGCGCTACAACTCGGCGCGGCCCGCCCGCCTCGGCGCCCTCGCCTGCACGCAGGGCACCCACATCGAGGTCGGGCCTGGACACGAGCGCCATCTGCCGCACGAGGGCTGGCATGCGGTCCAGCAACTGCAGGGGCGGGTCGCGGCGACCGTGCAGGCCAAGGACCGGTCGGCGGGCGGCCAGGCCGCGGTCGGCCTGAACGAGGACGCCGCGCTGGAGCGCGAGGCCGAGACGATGGGCGCGCGGGCCCGGCAGCTGGGGCAAGCCCCCGGCGGCGGCCCGCCGTCAGGGACGCCGGCGGGACGGACCGGGGTACCCGCCCGCGGCGAGCCGGCCCCCGCCGGGCTCCGCCGAGGTCATCAGGTCGGCGAGAGCGTGGTCCAGCGCGTCAGGGGCGGCCTCGAGTACACCGAGGACACGCCGACCCAGATCTGGGCGTACAACGACAAGCCGTTCCCGGCCAACGTGCCCAAGTTCCGCCCCTTCCAGGTCGGTTCCGTGCCGATGACCAGCTTTCTCGTCGGTCCTGGCCGGGATCTCACCCGGAACGCCGATCTCGGCAGCTGGACCAACCAGGACCTCGACGTCCTGGTCAGCACGCCGTACGTGAAGCTGACCAACGACGTGAACAGCGCCGAGTGGGTCATCGAGAGGCACCGGGACGACCTTCCCGTCGGCGCCATGCGGAAGCGCCTGAGAGAAGATGTCAGCCAGATGTTCGCCGCGCGCGAGGCCCTAGCCCGGGCGGTGAACCAGGCGGGCGCCGGCCACCACGGCGAGGTGGGCATCGCACCCGGGACCGAGCCGGATACCGCCGCCGCCCCGGCTGTCTTCATCTACGCCCCCGGACCGGCTAGGGGGAAGGCGCAGATCACTGCGAAATATACGAAAGAGGACACGATCCGGCGCATCAATAAGCTCAATGTCTCTAAGTACCTCACTGGCACCAAGGTCGCGGAGGGCGAGGACATCCCGCGGATCACCGGCAGCGAGCGCCGGGCGCTGCGCCAGGCAGATCTCGCGGGAACCACGAGCTTCTCGACGGCGGGCGCGCTGCTCCACGACCTCGTCAGCACCTCGAACGTCATCCACCGGACCGTCGGCGGCGGGCCTCTTCTCACGCAGGACCAGGTCGGGCTGATCAAGCTGATGGTGATCAACGACGCCATGGCCACCACCATGGTCCGTTACCTGGACGCGGTGGGTCAGGCCCAGGAGAAGAACATCCAGCGGTTCTTCCCCAAGACCCGGCGCAACGAGTACGTCAAGACGATCGCGCGGGCCGATCCCGACGCCACGGAACTGGCCGCGCTGCGCGCCGAGATCCTGCGGACGAGCGCCGCCGACGCCCAGCTCGTGTTCGCCAGGGCAGATCCGGGCGCGCTGCGTACGGACGAGGCGTTCACCGAGTTCGGGACTGCCCACGGGCTGGCCGACCCAACCCTGGCCGCCATGCAGCACGCCAAGCTGCAGGTCCTGGACCCGGGTCGGGGCGTCCCGTCGGCGGCCGCCTTGCAGCACATCAAGGTCACCGTGCTCGGCCCGAACGGCGCGCTCCTGCTCGGCAACATCCAGCGGGCCGCCGACGCCTACACCGAGCTCATCGCCGCGACGGGCGAGAAGCACATCCGGTTCGATCCCGGCAAGGGCAACTTGGTGACGAACGTCATCGTGACGTCGCGAGGCTTCACCGACCTCAAGGGCGACCGGGGTGCCGTCTACGAGATGCGCGAGCGCGAGATCGCGATCGACCGAACGGGGCGGTTCAACATCGGCAGCCTGAGCGCGCTGAACGATGCGATCGACGGCATCTTCGGCGCGGCGGAGTAGCGTACCGCGCGTTCCCGCACCGCGGCATGGTGTGGTCTCGCCCCCCCGGATGCTCGCCGCCGAAGAGCCACCCCGGCGGCATTGACGGGGTCGGCTGGCTCGATGACACTGGCGAAGACCGGAGCCAGCTCTCGCGACGATCGGATCCGAGCGCATGACGCACAGCAGGCAAGCCGCGGTGTTCCGAAAAGCCCCTGGCCAAACGCTTGACGACGGCGCGTTCCTCAGGACCGGCCGCGGCTCAGGCGCCGCGTCTGTCCGAGCTGCCACCGAACCGCGGCGGCGGCCGTCTGCCGTGCCGACCGTGCCGCGCGGCCAGGCCCCGGAGCCGTCACCGGCGCTGGTGGATCAGGTCCTGCGCCGCCCGGGCTCGCCGCTCGACGCGGGTACCAGGAGCCTGATGGAGCGGCGCCTCGGCGCCGATTTCGGGCATGTGCGCGTCCACGCCGACGAGCGCGCCGCTGCCTCCGCGCACGCGCTCGGCGCGGAGGCGTACACGGTCGGCGGATCGATCGTGTTCGCGTCGAGGCGCTACGCGCCGGACCGGGAAGAAGGCCGGGAACTGCTGGCCCACGAGCTCGTGCACACGATCCAGCAGGACACGGGCCAGCAGGACACGGGCCAGCAGGACGCACGCGGCCCGGCGGCGAGCGGCCGGGGCCTGGGTGTCGAGCCGCAGGACAGCGCGGCGGAGGGCGAGGCCCGGCGGATCGCGGCCGCCACCCGCGCCGGCGGCCCGCCGCCCGCCGCGCCGGGCACGAGGCGGGCGGCCCCGGGCATCGCGCCGTCGCGCGTCCCGGCGGGCACCATCCAGTGCCAGCAGGCGCCCGGCCGGTACCGGATCACGCAGAGCACGCCGCTGCGTGAGCTGAGCACCCACGCCGAACGGTTCCTGCTGCCATCGGGCACGGAGGTCGAGGTCAGGGACAAGGGGAACCGCGAGTCGAGTTTCCGCCCTCCTGGGCTGAGCTTCTTCAAGCGAGAGCATTCCTATTCGAGCGCCTCGCGTGGTACCGGGACCTATAACGGGTGGATCGACGACGGGGCGCTGGAGCGGCTCGCCCTCCCCGCGCCCGCCGGCCCCCAGGGCCCTGACCCGCGTCAGGACGGCAGACCGCCGGCGGCGCTCCAGCCGCAGCCCCCGGCCGTCCAGGGCGTCCCCCCGCTGTGGCAGGCACGACCGGGAAGCCCCCTCGAAAAGGCCCTGGCCGGGCTGGGGGAGGCGGAAGCCCCGCTGCGCCGGAACGGCGCCGCGGCGCCGCCGTCGGCCGAGAACTTCGCGGTGATGACCGTGGACCGGACCGGCCGGACCGCGGAGAACAGGAGCGGCGGCGCCGAAGCCAGGAAGCTAGAGCGGGCTAAGCAGCCGAACCTGACGCTGGCGGACAAGGTGTACGTCAACTTCGGAATATCCGCGCTCGGCACCTACAGCGATTTCAACAACACCGTCATGCAGAGGATCTCCGTCGTCCTGCTGCGGGCCAGTGAGCTCGGCTACCACGTCGAGGACGAAGGGCTGCACCGGCAGATCGTGCAGGTGGCCATTAGGCTTACCGAGGAAGGTCACCACTCGACGGTCGCGAGCAGCCAGGCTGACACGGGACACGTCACGTTCAAGGACAAGGCCTGAGTCCGGCGGGCCGAGATCGGCGAGCAGGCCGTCGGGGGTTGAGGTGATCATGGAGGACGAACGGGGCGGCGTGCCAGTCACGGTCCTGGTGAACGGGCAGCGCCGCGAGGTGCGCACCGAGCCGGATACCGCGCTGCTTTACGTCCTGCGCAATCACCTCGGGCTGAAGGGAACCAGGTTCGGCTGCGGTCTCGGGCTGTGCGGGGCGTGCCTGGTGCTGGTGGACGGCCAGGCCGCCTACTCGTGCGACACGCCGCTGTGGGCCGTGCGGGACTCCGAGATCACTACCGTCGAAGGGCTGGGACCGCCCGGCCAGCCGCACCCCGTGACCAAAGCGCTCATCGCGGGCCAGGCCGCGCAGTGCGGCTACTGCCTGTCCGGCGTGATCATCGCGGCCGCCGCCCTGCTGAAGCGCAATGCCGATCCCTCCGGCGAACAGGTCCGGGCGGCCCTGGACGGCAACCTGTGCCGGTGCGGCTCGCACAACCGCATCGTCCGGGCCGTGCTGGCCGCGGCGGCCGACCTGCGCGGAGACCCATGAGCGGCCCGCTGCCGCCCTCGCTCGCGGCCAACCCCCGGCTCGGCGCCTGGCTGCGGGTGCGGCCGGACGGCGTCGCCGAGGGCGGCGTCATCGAGGTGTGGCCCGGCAAGGTGGAGCTCGGGCAGGGCGTGCTCACCGCGCTGGCCCAGGTGGCCGCCGAGGAACTGGACGTCGGCGTGGCCCGGGTGCGGGTGATGCCCGCGGTCACCGGCCTGAGCCCCGACGAGGGCTACACCGCGGGCAGCATGTCCATCCAGTACTCGGGCGCCGCCCTCCGCCTGGTCTGCGCGGAGGCCAGGGGACGTTACCTGGCCGCGGCGGCGGCCAGGCTCGGCGTGGCGCCGGACAAGCTGACCATCGCCGACGGCGAGATCGGAGCCCCGGACGGCCGCGCCACCAGCTACTGGGAACTCGCCGACGACGGGCTGCTCGACCAGCCGGCCACCGGCGGCTACCCGCCCAAGCCCGCCTCCGCGTACCGGGTGGTCGGCACCAGCGTGCCCCGGCTCGACCTGCCGGACAAACTCGCCGGCCGGCCCCGGTACGCGCACGACCTTTCCCCTGACGGCCTGTGCTACGGCCGAATCGTCCGGCCGCCGTCGCGCGGCGCGACGCTGACCGGGCTCGACACCGCGTCCGCGCTCGCGCTGCCCGGCGTGCTGGCGGTGGTGCGGGACGGGGGCTTCCTGGGGGTGGTGGCCGAGCGCGAGGAGGTCGCGCTGCGCGCCGCCGACACGCTGCGCAAAGGCGCCGTCTGGGACCGCCGCCCGACGCTGCCGGACGCCGCGGACCTGCCAGGCTTCCTGATGTCGGCGGCCGCCGAGACCACCGTGCTGGCCGAGCACGGCGTAGTCCCGGCCCCCGGCCGGCCTACCTCCGGCCAGGCCCCCTCCGGCCAGGCCCCCTCCGGCCAGGCGGCCGCGTCGCACGAGGCCACCTACCACCGCCCGTACCTGGCGCACGCGTCCATGGGCCCGTCCACCGCCACCGCCCTCGCCAGCGACAGCGACAGCGACCAGGGAAGCCCGCGGCTGCACGTGTGGTCGCACACCCAGGGCGTCTACCAGCTCCGGGCCGAACTCGCCCGCGCCCTGCGCCTCGCTCCCGGCGACATCACGGTGACCCACGTCGCCGGGGCGGGCTGCTACGGGCACAACGGCGCCGACGACGCCGCCCTCGATGCCGCCCTGCTGGCCCTGGCCATGCCCGGGCGTCCGGTTCAGGTGGTCTGGAGCCGGGCCGACGAACTCGGCTGGGCCCCGTTCGGCGCGGCGGCGGTGGTGCGCCTGGCCGCCGAGACGGACCCGGCCGGGAACGTCCTGTCCTGGCGGCACGAGATCTGGGGCAACGGCCACTCGACCAGGCCCGGCTCGAACCCCGCGGGCCCGGCGGCGCTGCTCGCGGCGGAGCACCGGGCCGGCGGCGCCGCCATCGAACCCGCCGCCGAGCCGCCGATGGCCCGCGGCGGCGGGGCGGGCCGCAACGCGGTGCCGCCGTACGCCTTCCCGGCGTACCAGGTGGTCAACCACCGGCTGCTGGAGATGCCGCTGCGCACGTCCGCGCTGCGCTCCCTCGGCGCGTTCCTCAACGTGTTCGCGGCCGAGTCGTTCCTGGACGAGCTCGCGGCCGCGGCCGGCCGGGACCCGGTCGAGTACCGGCTGTCCGGCCTCGCCGACCCGCGGGCCCGGGCCGTGGTCGAGGCAGCCGCCCGGTGCTCAGGCTGGGCAAACTGGACACCGGAGGATTCCGCCGGGCACGGCATCGGGTTCGCCCGCTACAAGAACACCGCCGCCTATTGCGCCGTGGTCGCCGAGGTGACCGCGGTCACCGAGGTCCGGGTGCGGCGGCTGACCGTCGTGGTCGACGCCGGCCTGATCATCAACCCGGACGGCGCCGCCAACCAGGCCGAGGGCGGCGCGATCCAGGCCGTCAGCTGGGCCCTGAAGGAGCAGGTGCGCTTCGACCGCTACGGCGTGACCAGCGACACCTGGGAGACGTACCCCATCCTGCGGTTCTCCGAGGTGCCGGCCGTCGACGTCGAGCTGCTACCCGGCGGCGGGAACCCGGCGCTCGGCATCGGTGAAGCGGCGCAGGGCCCGACCGCCGCCGCCATCGGCAACGCCGTGTACGACGCGCTCGGGGTACGGGTCAGGACCCTGCCGCTGACCGAGGAGAACGTCGTCGCGGCGATGGAAGCCTAGGCGGCCCGATATCCGGTCGCCCCGGACGCCCTGATCGCGGTAGAACCAGGAGG
>Ga0070713_100001277_pt1 | contig 16108 bp, 18 predicted proteins | sample LARL82metaG_FD_65465 | JGI IMG/M metagenome (GOLD analysis project Ga0070713, IMG submission 65465) | Corn, switchgrass and miscanthus rhizosphere microbial communities from Kellogg Biological Station, Michigan, USA - LAR L8-2 metaG | ecosystem: Host-associated > Plants > Roots > Rhizosphere ...
GCGATGCGGTTGGTGCAACGGTCGTTGTTGCGTCGAACGAATGGTGATTGCGCTGCCGATACAGCCTTGCGCGCGTAGAGTGACATCGTTGTAGCGCAGTACGCGCCAGGTAATAAGATATATCTTTTTATAACGAAATACATCTTGATTGTCAAGGGGCGTGAAGCATCCGCTGTCGCTCGCATGGGGAGCGCATGGAGAGAGGTCAGCGCAACTCAGCGCCTGATGGCACTACGTGATGGCACTACGTGATGGCGCTACAACGTGCCTTCCTGTTGTCGCGCCAGGGTAGCGGGATCCATCAGCGCATGGACGGCAAATGAGATGAGTTGGGCGCGCGCATGCTCCAGCGCCTGGGGCGACGAGAAATCGACGCCGCCAAAGATCGCCTCATAGTTTGGCAACGAGAGCAGGTGGATCAGTACCATGCTTTTCACGTGCGCCATGGCCACGTAGGGATCGACTTCCTTTCGGATGAGGCCTGCGACCTGCGCCCGCCTAATGAAGTCGGCGATAGGCTTGACCCAGAGCGGACAGAGCTGCCCACCGCGTTTCGCCTCGATCAGTGTATCCCAGCCTTCCGCCGCCTCCCATGCCAGAATCCGTCGGAGGTGCGGATGCGCCACCAGGTGCTCGAAATGCCAGCCCACAAACGTTCCGATCAGCGCGCGCACGTGCTCGGCATCCATCGGCGTTTCTGAATTACCGGCCGCCGCGAGTAGCATCTCTGTCCGCTGGGACTCCGATTCGTCGCGTTGCATGCAGACGATTTCGCGATAGAGGCCCAGTTTGTCGCCGAAGTAGTGGAAGATCAACGCCTTGTTATAGCCCGACGCCTCGGCGATGGCGTCCACCCGCGCCCCATCGAAGCCATCGCGGGCAAAGATCTCTTCAGCCGCGCCGAGGATAGCCGCCCGCGCGACCGGCGCCTCGCGTTCGCGCCGGTCGGCTCGCGCCACGCGACGTTCGCGCGCGGAGAGCCGTTCGCGCCGCTGCTGCTCCCTGATACTCCCCTGCGCGGACATGAGCGCCTCCCCATCGATTAACCATCTGGTGAAACTAACTGGTTAGACACTAATCCGCGCATGGGGCGACGGTCAAGGGTGAGTTGGCGAATACGTATCACAATGCGATGTATTTATCGGCATTCTTGCGTAGCGCCGCTCAACGAGAGAGGCTGCGGGCTATCTGTTTGAGCGTATCGGCGGATAAGGGGGCGTTCGTGATGATGCCGTACTGCAGGATGCCATCGTCCCATGAGACGCTGCGCTGTTGCTCCGTTTTTTCTTCGCCTCCAAGCCACCACACCGGATGGTAGCTGACTGCTGTGACACTTGAGTATGCATCGGGCGCGTCGGGCGAGCTTGAAAGCGGAGGAGGCATGTCGGGTCCGACGGACGCTGGCTCAGAGGAATTGTGCGGAATTTCATACAGCATGATATAGGAGCCATTGGAGATGTGATAGTTCAGGCTGACGGAGCAGCTGCCACACCACGCCTCGTCTACCGTGACACCATTGAGCGTTGTTCCAGCGGGCAGGTAGCCAGGCTGGCGGATAGAAAAGGATAGCCGCTGTTGCGCACTGGCAAGCTGTTGTGAGACTGGTATGGTAGGCGAAGGTTTCATCGTGGCGGCGCGCAGGAACGACCAGCCGCTGACGCCAAGCAGCGCGACGAGTACAACGAGGCTCGCAAACGCAAAACGTGACACACTACGCCGCCGAGGCGTTGCAATGGCGGCAACCCGCATACGCTGCCTATCCCGGTTGCGGGCGACACGAGCCCCAAGCTGGGCGGCGAAGATAGCATATGGCGTCAGCAGCCAGATGATGACGATGATGGGCAGGAGAGACAGAGATCCGACGGGTGGAGGCGCCAGCACAAGCGACAGCGGCAGAAAGGGCATGCCTACTACGACGCCCAGACCGAACGCGAGTCCAGCGCGCCACCCGCTACTGGCGCGGCTCCCCAGCGCGAAGGCGATAGCGCCGAAGAGCACCAGAATCAGCAGCGCCACCCATGGGCCATTCCGCAGCGTGTAGAACAGGCCAAACCCCAGCGGTGACGCGGTGAAGAGCAGGGAGGCGGGCGATGTGGATACGTCAAGCTGATGCTCAGTGGCCATTGGAACGACGAATGGGAAAGTGGCGAGTGTCCAGATGATCCAGATTGCCAGCGCGCCCAGGACGGTGCCCCATACCATCCGCCGCCAATCCCAGTATATGGGCAGCGCGGAGTTGATCGAGCGAGCGGTAGACGATACGTCGCCGAATGTCGCCACCGCGCGCGACTCCGCCTCGGCGGCTGTGGAACCGCGAGCCACTTCGGCGGCTGTAGTTTCTTCCAGGTGGCCGCGTATTTCTTCGAGGATCGTTGCGCGCTCCACTGGCTCGACGGTGAGCCGATTTTCGAGCACCGCGAGATAGGTGTCAATCGGTGAGGTATCAGTCATGTCGCGAGATGTCATTGGGCGCTCCCTCCCGTCAACTTCTCAGTTCCGAGCACACGGCCAACAGCGCTGGAGAACGTGGCCCAGTCCTGGAATGCCGCTCGTAGCGCCTCGACCCCGCGCGGCGTCAGGTGGTAGTAGCGGCGTCTGGCCCCCTTGCGTGTCTCGGAGCCTGCGTTGTCCGTCTCCCACGCACCCTCAATCAACTGGTCGCGCTCGAAGGCATGGAGCAGTGGGTAGACGGCGGCATCCTCGAAGGTGAGATCGCCCTGGCTGCGTTCGCGCAATCGTTCGGTAAGCTCGTAGCCGTAGCTGGGCCGCTCGTGCAGCAGATGGAGGATGAGCAGGCCGAGCGAGCCCTTTTTCATCTCGCGCATGATTGTATTACGCTTTCTGATATATCTAAGAGTTTTAGATATAGGCAAGTGTACAGCTGGCAAGTGGATCTGTCAAGAGGCTACGTGTATAGAGGAATATGTGATTCGTCGCGGATGAGAGGAAGTGGCGCTCGTTACCTATTTGTCCTGCAAATACTCTAATGTCTCTGCCTGCTCCCGCATGGCTCGCTCAACGGCGGCACGCCATTCGGGCGACAATTGTGGCGCTGGCTGTCCCAGTATCACCTGCATGGCGGCGGCCACGCGGTCCTGCTCCTCGGGTGACAGCTTCGCCACCTCGTCTATTACCTGCTGCAATCGCTCTGTTATCATCATAAAGCTCCTCTCGCGATTGGATTCACCCACAGCGTATCACCAGTGAACGGCATCTGCTATCCTTCGCGGTTGATCGTCAGGTCGCGCAGCGTGATCGAGTAGTTCTCGCGCAGGCCCGCCAGCAGGAAGCGGAGCGCCACCTCCGCGCCGAGCGCCACTACCAGCAGCACCAGATTGCGCGCCAGCGGATAGGCGCAGACATCCGGCGCGAGGACATCGGCGGGGACGCGATAGCCCTCGTTCCAGTGGGCCTCGCCGTAGTCGGTATTCATGCCAAGGTGCAGACAGGGACGTCCGAGCGTGGCGCAGCTCTCGGTGACGAGGCGGCGCGAGGCCGAGGTATCGAAGGTATCGAGCACGAGGTCGGCGGTGCGCAGCAGTTTCGCGGCGTTGCGCTCGGTCAGCGGCTGGCCCACCACCGCGATCTCGACGCCGGTCGCGCGGTAGCAGCGGGCACGCAACGCATCCACCTTGAACGCGCCGATGTCGCCCACCTCATAGCTCTGCGTGCCGAGGTTGTGCTGCTCGACGCGGTCGAAGTCGATCACCGTCAACAGGCGGACGCCCTGGCGCAGCAGGTGCTCGGCCAGGTGCGAGCCAAGCGCACCCGCACCACAGAGCACGATGCGCACGGCGGCCAGTAGCGCCAGCGCCTCGTCGCCGCGATAGAGCGCCTCATGGATCAGCGGACTCTGCGGGTCGGGTCTATCCAATCTATCAGGCATAGCGAGGCTCCCTCCACCGGGCGAATACCCACTGCGACGCGCCCTGAACGGCGACCGTCGCGATAATGGCTGCGACAAAGGCAGCCAGGATCCCTGCCGGGACGATCAACGTCCCCGCGACCAGAAAGAACGACGCGAACGAGAGCAGTCCCACCAGCAGCCCGCGCAACAGCCGGAGCGCCGCCGCTGTGCCTGCCTGTGCATGGGTGAAGGTGGCGAGCACCGTGCCAAAGATCGGGAACGGCGCCAGCAGCCCGGTGAGATGCGGGCCAAGCTGGGGCGCGAGACCCGTCAGCAGCAGCACAAAGACCGTAGCGACGGCCATCCGCGCGGGAATATCCCACAGCGGCGGCGTCACGACGACCGCCTCTGTGGCCGGGACGCGCGGGTAGAGCGCCAGCGCTACAGCCGCCACGACGACGCATAGCGCGAACGCCAGCGCCAGTGGCAGGATAGCCAGCTGAAGCAACGCCGTCGCCGCGAGAAAGGCGAGCCAGCTTGCGAGCAGCGCGCCGGGCCAGCGCCAGCGGAGCGCCGCCCAGGCATAGGTCAGGCAGAAGATGGCCACCGAGATGGTGCCGAAAATGATGCCGCGCGCCGTATCCGCCGCGAAGGCTGTGCCGTTCTGCAGCGCGATGATCAGCAGCACCGGGCCGGAGGTCAGCGGCAGCCCGACGAGCAGCCCACTTACCGCTGGCCCCCACCGCCGACCCGCCACGCTCACCAGCCCAATCAGCGAGGGCGTCAGCAGCGCCTTGAGGAAGAGAAGACTCATGCCTCCCAGTGTACACGTGTCGCGCTACCGGCTGTTGGCGATGATGATAAGCGCGGTAATCACGCCAGCAACCGTGAGCATTGAGAGCGCAACGGCGGCCCAGGCTACCGTGCTATGGCCTTTCGCGTCCCTGAGCACCAGGCCCGCCAGGAAGGTGGCGAAGATTGGCAGCGGCCACTCGAAACAGATGAAGACGGTATAGAGCGACCCAACGATGACATCACTTCCAGCGCCGGGGATGCGCGCCAGCGTTGCGAACGCATTGGCGGCCACGGTCAGCGGCACGATGAGCGCGAGCGCCACCGCGATCCATGCGGCGATACGCTGGCGGGTGGGCGACGCGACCGGCGCGGGCTGCAATTCCGATGCCATAGGATGTCATCCTTTCGATGGAAGCGGATATCCCTCAATGGCAGGCAGCGAACGCGATTCACAGAATATTGGAACACCTGCTTTCATGACAGTCAATGATAAAGCGGTGCACTCACATGGGGTGTAACACAAAATATCCGTCATCTCCCCAAACAGCATCATCGCCACACAGATACGGACAACATCACGTCGATAGTCTCTCCTGGTAGCGTAGCACGCATGGCGGCTGGTTGCACGGGGACAGATGGGGACGGATCTGTGTCGGTGCGGAACAATCCGCCGATTATCTGTCGTCGTCCCCATCACCACCATCCTCCGCTAGCTCGTCGCCGTAGCGGGGGATGGGCTGGCCCGATGCCTCGCGCATCACGCTGACCATGCTGGTGAGGTCGAAGCGTGCGTCCTGGCCGGAGAGGCAGATGCCCGCCGTCAGCACCGAAAGGTCGCTCTTGCGCACCGTGCTGACACTGCGCTCGTCGCCAACCAGATAGGCGACCGTGTAGCTATCATCGCGCTCGGTGAAGGCGATCAGGCGACCACCTGCATGCGCCAGCGCGCTCGCCAGCCGCCCGACGATGCCCGCGCGCTCAGCCTCGGCCACGAGCGTCCGCGCCCAACCGTAGGCCGCGCGCTCCTCGGCGGATAGCCCCGACCTGCGCAGGTCTTCGGTCGCTGTTCCAGCGTCGAGCGCCTCGCGCAGATAGGCCGCCAGCGCCGGATTGCGCCGGTTGTCGCGCCGCTCGTACCAGAAGAAGTGGCCGTCGAAGCGGGCGAACACCGTCTCGAACGGCTGGATGCCCGCCTCGGCCAGCAAGACCGGGACGGGGCCGTTGAGCTGGATGCCCTTCTCGCCCTGGCTGGCGGGCAGCGCGTACCACTGATGTCCCTCGCGCGCGACGGCGATCAGCCGCAACGCCGGGAAAAGCTTGAGGTAGGCGGCTGTCTCCGCCAGCGTCGCCGGGCGGATGAGCTTCGCTGTCTTGAGCGTCTCCGGCCGCAGGACGCCCCAGCCGGTGAAGCGTTTGCCCGTCACCCGTAGCGTGCAGACGATGCCCGCGATGCGCACGATGACACCCCGCCCCGGCAGCACCGGCGCCAGCACCTCGCGCTGGAGGAAGTCGTTCTCAGCGGCCTCCAGCCGGTTGAGGATGTCATCGATACTCATCTCAGGATGCCTTTCGCGTCGGCAGCGGGTACTCCAGAATCTCCATCAGCATATCCACCATCGACGGCCGCTGGAGCAGCGGGATCAGGTTCGGCAGCGCGTAGTAGTCGCCGCTGAACGTGAAGACGCTCGGCGCGATGCCCAGGCCCGTGCAGGCGCGCTCCAGGACATTGGAGGCATGCCCCACCTTCACCAGAATCACATCGGGCCGGGTGTTCGTCTCCTCGCTGTAGTCCTTGTAGGCGTTGGCGAAGAGCGGCGCCTGGTTCTCACCCTCATCGGTGACAAGGATGATCTGCTCGACCCGCTGCCCCTTGCGCCGCATCGTCTCGATGGCCACGCCGCACGACGTGCCACCGCCCGCAGTGATGCCCGTCAGCGCCTTCTCCCACTCCACCAGCGACGCGCCGCTGGCCTCGATGGGGTAGGCGATGGTGTCGAAGGCGTAGGCGAAGAACTCGGCCTCGATGATGGACGAGATCATCGCGCCCAGCTGACGCCCCACCTCGATGGCGACGTGCATGGAGCCAGACTTGTCCAGCAACATCGCCGTCGAGCGGGTGATGCGCCCCTTGGCCTTCACCTGCGCCTCGGTGATGGCGTCAAGTTGCTCGGCCAGCTCGCCAGAGACGTTGGCCGCCTCGACCGCGACCTTCGCCTTGTAGGCGGAGACGCGCTTGTCGCTCTTGGCCGCCTCCAGCTTGGCCTCGATCAGCGCCTTGACGTCCTCGTTGTCGAATGCGCCACGCGCCTTGAGCGAGCCGATGTTGTTGATGACCTCCTGCGGGGTCATCACCTCGACCAGCGCGGCTAGCACCGTCGGCGACATCTGCTTGACGAGCGAGGTCGCCACTCGATACGGGATGTGATGCTCGACCAGCGCGCGCGCCTGCTCGGCGGGCGTCTCGGCCTGGCGGATGACGCGCATCGCGGCAAACACGCTGCCCTCCGGCGGCTGCTCACTGAAGAGCACCGCCTGCGCCCGCCCGGTGGGACGGATATGCAGCCCGGCGTAGAGCCGCTTGATGGCCGCGCGGGCATGCAGCACCGCCTGGTCGAACCGCTCGGCATGCGCCTCGCGCTCGCGCAGGTAGCGCTCGACCTCGGTCCGCATCGAACGCGGGACGTTGACAAAGAGGCCAACCTGCTCGATCTTCGTCTCCATCGGCACGGCAGGCTTGTGGGATGCCCTACGACCGCGCCGACCCGTTGCTCCGGTGGCAGACGTTGCGGCAACCGTCTCAGGCTCACTTGCCGCTGTGGCCGTCGCATGCGCCACGGGTACGCGCCGCTTCACCTGGTGGCCCTTGATGAAGTCCACCACACGCGCAAGCTGGTACGGCGGCAGGCGACGCAGCAGCGCCAGGCCGACATCGCGATGGCCCTCCGCCTGCGAGAGACAGAGGCAGATCACGAACATCTCCTGGTGGTCGCGCACCTCGCCGTGGTCGGCGTACCACGCGGCCAGCCGCACGTAGAAGCGCGGATCCTGCGTCAGAATTTCCTGGTGCAGGGGATAGAGTGCGGTCAGGTTGCGGTGCGGCGTCGTCAACAGTGTGTTGAGCAGGTCCAGCCGCAGATCACGCTCGGTCATAAAGCTTCCCTCCCTTCCTGGAAATGTACATATGGGCACGGTTCGCGGCATGAACCGCTGGCGGCTAAAGCCGCGCCTAAGCGCCTTCGGCGGCAAAGCCCGCCTGCGCGGGCTCGCCAGAACTTCATCACCCGAAGACGGCCTCCGGGCGGACGGTGATGTTGCCGTTCTCGTGGTGCTCGACCACGTACGGCGCGAAGCGGCCAACCGCCACGTCGAAGTAGCTCGCCAGGGCGGCCACCACCTCGGCCTCGCTGGCATCCGGCGCGAGATGGAGCGCGCTCAGCGGCATCTGGCGGCTCACGCCCTCGAAGCGGACGTGCAGCATCGGCTCGGTCGGCTCGATGCGCTGGATTGGCTCAGCCATACGATTCCTCCTCCTTCCGCGAGACGACGCGGAAAAACAAAATGGACGTGAGAGCGGCTGCCCCCACGTCCGAACTCCGCGCACGCGCGCCTATCCTCCCGTGGGATGTGGCAGACCGACAGCCAGGTTATTGAGCGGGCACAGGTAATCCTGTCCGAGCTCTAGCACTGGTTGTCGCCAGATGATGGATTTGGCTATCGTCATCTGTTCCACGGTCGGTTTCCTTTGTCATCCAATGGGTGCTGGCGCGTCTCGCCGCGATGCCAGAGCGCGTCCATCGCCCTCCGGCTGCATCAGCTAATACACCATAGCAGGCGAATGTCAAGGGCAATTTCATCCGGTGGGAAAAGTCGTGCCCTTGCACATGCGCGCAGCATGTGCTAGACTGCCCGACTGTTAGAGTTGTCTGCGCCCTCACCTGGGATGCATACATGCGCGGGTTCGATTCCCGCTTCGCCCACCACGCGGGCGAATAGTTCAATGGTAGAACAACACATTCAGCCTCGCGAACTTGCGCGGATGACTCTTTGCTGGCATGTCCCGTATCCTCACAACGGTTGCATACACACGGGCTTCAAACCCACTGGTCTTGAGAACCAGTCTCCCGCAAGGGATTCTCTTCGCGACCGAAACTTGTGCGGGACATGGCTTGTGGCATCGATAGCACGATAGCAATCTGGCCGGGCGCGTCCTCACCAGCGTAGCCTACATTCAAACTTCCAATCTGGAAACGCGGGTTCGAATCCCGTCTCCCCGTCAGGGGTGTGGTCAAGAGGCCTAAGACGCCAGAATCCTGAATTCACTGCTTCGCGAACTCGCGCGCCCGGCCTTGCTCGTCACACAAAACTGCTCTTGCGCAGGCGTGCGCTATGTGCTAGACTGCCTGATCGGTGGAGTCGTCTGCGCCCCCACGAGGGAAGCGTACAACCTACAGTTGCGGGTGCAAATCCCGTCGCCCCGACCGCTTCGGGGTGTAGCTCAATAGCAGAGCACGGCAGTAACTGCTTCGCAAACTTGCGCGGACGACTCATTTCACCAGCTATCATTTCGCATGGTTCATCCATCGTGGCATGCCCCGTATCCTCACAACGGTTGCGTACAAACTGGGCTTGAAACCCCCAAACTGGCTATTAACCAGTTCCCTACAAAGGGATCTCACATGAGCGACCGAAACTTGTGCGGGGCATGATCTGGTAGACCTGGTAGCGCCGCGTGTGTCCTCACCGGGGAAGCATACATTCACTTGGGATCAAGAGGTCGCGGGTTCGAGTCCCGCCGTCCCATTGGGGCGTAGCTCAGGGGTAGAGCGCCTGATTATGAAATCAGCTTCTCAAACTCGCATATGCGGCGCTTTTGTCGGCGCTGGGCGCGCCCTCATCGGGGAAGCATACATACACGGGTTCGATTCCCGCCATCTCCACCTTTTAGGGGATACTTGTTGGTAAGTATCTTTCTGCTTCTCGAACTTGCGCGTCCGGCGCCTCCGCGTTTTCCTCCCCTGCTAGCCTCACCCCGCGGTGAATTGACGCCCCTGACGCCGCGCACCTATACTTACCTGAGAGCCACCGAACACCGTGGCCACAGGAAAGACACCCGCCGATGGATGACGATTTCGAGTTAGAAGTCACCAATCTGGATACCGGCGAAACGATACACCATCCACTCGCCCACAACGCGCCCGCCGAGCCGGGACGCGGTGATGAGAACGATGACAACGCCGACAACGACGATGACGACGGCGAGGAGCTTCCACCTGCCCCATCCAGACCGGAGCGCCGCAATCGTCTGCGTGCCTCCATCGTCGCTGGTGTCGTGGTGCTGGCGGTTGCGCTGGTCATCGCGACCAACCCAGCGGCGAACTCGGCGCTTTATACCGTCTTCCGCTTTCCGACGCCTGTTCCCTCGGCCACGCCACTGCCTGGAGGCGACATCGTCTACCTTGGCCGCGCCGCGCCGTGGGGTAGTGTCACCATAGACGGCAAGAAATCAACGTTAGCCAGCCCGGGCACCTCTATCTCATGGATTCGGCTCGCCCGTGGCCGCCATACCATTGCGGTCACACAGCCGCCATTCCCGGCGTTGCGCTGCACCATCTCCATGCCGGCCCGCCTCAGCGATACCTGTCCGCTCTTCTCACCCGCGATCAACCAGGACGGGCAATTTGGCGGCGTGCCGAACTATCCCGGCGGCGCGCGCTTCGTCGATCTGGGCGCGCGTTTCAGTCGGCTGCCACGAGATGCCCAGGACGCGCTGGTAGCGGCGGTCCAGGCCACACTAACCCTGCCGAGCGCGCCCGTGACGCTCTACCCCGGCGACCACTATCTCCGCGATGACGGCACGCTGGCCGTGGCGGATACGACGCTCCAGGCAAGCTTCATCCCAACGCTGCTGCTGCCCACGCCCGAAATTTCCTCGGATAGCTCGTCGTGCATCTCGTTCTGCGATGTCTCCGGCATCGGCGAGGCAGGCAATGCCACCTGGAATATCAACGTCTCGATGCTGGGAAGCTGGCATGTCACTACCGCTGAGGGTCAGGTGTTGACGGAGAGCTCGCCGATGTACGCCAGCGATCCGCTGTACGAGGGCTTGTCAGGCTCGATGCAGGTCACGCTGAGCCTGCTTTGGACGGGGAGATGGCAGGTGAGCGCGCAAAACGGCTTTGGCGGCGAATGGTCGCCGACCTGCCAGACCGCGACGACGATGGTGAGCGCCAATCTGGGGCACGCTCAAATCTCCATCCTGGGCATGAATACTCAGAACGGGCACACTCCCGAGCAGGGCTGTGTCGTCGACATCACGCCCAACGATTCCGCTGCCAACAGCCCCATCTACCTCCTCTACCGCTTCGGCGTGCTGCTCGCCGCCAGCGATCTCGCCCATCGCACGTTTCCATCGCTCCCCTCGGCATCACCAGCTGAGCGCGTCGCGACGCAGCGGCTGCTCGCGCAGTCCTATTCCCCCTGAGTCGCGCTGATCTATGGGGTGTATGCGGGTGTATGATGGAGAAACAAGAATGGAGCAAGGCTGGCATGCGAGTGATACAGGTCCACAAGCTCGACGCCCACGGAGCCACGATGCTGACCTATGAGGCGGAGCTGGCGGAGCGGCTGGCCGATGGCGTGCGGCTGGACGCGCGCTGGACGCGCCCCACGACCGACCTTGGCTATGTCATCTTCGCGATCGGCGACCACTTTACCGAGTGGTACTACACCGATCGCTGGTATAACATCTTCGAGATCACCACTCCCGATGGGACGCTCAAAGGCTGGTACTGCAACGTCGCCGCGCCAGCGGATATTGATGACGATCAACTCTTCTGCCGCGACCTGCTGCTGGACCTCTGGGTGACTCCCGACGGCGCGACGCTGGTGCTGGACGAAGACGAGTTCGCCGCCGAATCAGCGCTCGACGACGCGATGCGCGACCAGGCGCTTGCCGGACTGGCCGAGCTACAACGCCTTGTCGCGCATCGTCAGGGGCCGTTTAGCCGCCTAGGTGGATCTGGTTAGTGCTGTGAAGGGGGATCAAAGAGGACAGCGGTCGAAACGCCACTGCACAGCACGCCGATGTTTTCCAGCCGCGTCGCGATGCCGAGCACCTGCTGCATCGGGAACGACTCGCGGGGATGCTCCCCAATTGCCACCTGCACCCGATCATTCAGCACGTTATACGCAAGCTGAAGATCGGTGGACTCCTCCAGGATCGAGCGGGCGTTGTCGCGGTCGCGAGACGTTGTGTAGATGATGGCGTTGCGCACCTGCATGCGCGTCTGCTCGACGAGATACTCAAGCAAATTGATCTTGGCCCCAACCTGCTCAAGCACGTCCTCGGCCGGTAGCTGAAGGTCAAGCGACTGCGCGGCAATGCGTGTTGATTCCTGTGCGATGCGGCGAAAAGCCAGCCCCAACTCCTGAAGCTCCATAATCCAGCGCACCTGCTCGGCTGACGCGCGCCCGCCCATCAGCAGATCCAGCCCAAGCTGATGTGCCTGCTGATAGCGCGCCTCGCACTCCGTAGCGGCCCTGGGCGCCTGCTGCGCGCCGTGAATTCCTTCACCCAACAGCGCGCTGACGGCGTTAAACAAGATGTCTTCAGCCTCGATACCGAGCTCGGTCACCATTTCTACGAGTTTATGGATATCGTCATCCAACGCACCACCCCATCCGAATCCGGCGCCACGGCTCGATAGTACCATGATGCCCTCCGACGGTTGTTAACGCCGCGACAACACAGCGTGCGCTCGAGCACACTGTTTCACACATGCCCCACGCGATGCAGTGGAACACGACACGCTTATCCTGTGAATAACTACATCAATCGTCCCTGGCTCAGATGATCCCACCCCGTCGCGGCGAGCGGCTGGATCGAGCCATCCTCATGACGCATCGCCATCCCAGCTTCCGGCGCCGTCAGTCGACCGATGACGACCGGCGCGCAGCCCACCGCCCGCAGCGCGGCCAGCGCCTCGTCGCGGCGATCTGGCGAAAGCGCGCACAGCAGGTGATAGTCTTCGCCACCATAGAGCGCCAGCATCAGCGGGTCGCGCCCATAGCGGGGCGCAATCTCCACAGCGGCTGGATCGATGGGAATCCGCGATGCGTCCAACTCCGCCCCCACTTCGCTACGCTCGCAGAGGTGGCCCAGGTCGGCGGCCAGCCCGTCGCTGATATCGAGCATCGCCGTCACCAGCCTGCCCGATGCCAGCGCCCGGCCAGCCTCGACGCGCGGCGTTGGCGTTACCATAGCGCCATGCGCTTGTTGTCGCAAGGACTGTGCCGCACCCTCCGCCCGCTTTGGATCTCGCGCCACAAGCAAGCCCGCCGCCGCCGCTCCCAGTGAACCCGTCACCAGCAGCAGGTCGCCCGGCTGGCCGCCAGCGCGTGTCACCTGCGCGCCATGTGGGCAGCGCCCCAGCACCACCACATCAATCGCCAGGGGACCATCCGTCGCCGAGATATTGCCGCCTACTATCGCCACTCCATAGCGTTGTGCCTCGCTGCGCAGGCCGGCATAGATACCATCAAGTATGCCAACCTCCAGCGAGGGCGGCAGCAGCAGCGATACCAGCGCCCAGCAGGGCTCCGCGCCCATGGACGCCAGATCGCTCAGATTCACCGCCAATGCCTTGCGTCCAATCTCCTCTGGCGTCGAGATCGTCGCGAGAAAGTGACGTCCCTCTACCAGCGCATCGACGGTAGCCACCACCAGCATACCGGGACCTGGGTCGAGCAGCGCGGCATCATCGCCGATGCCCAGCACCACATCGGGCCGCGTCTCCAGATTTTCGGTGAGCCGGGCGATCAGGCCAAACTCACCAAGATCTTCCAGACGCATAGCCAGATCCCTTCCACAGCCAGAGCGGGGAACACTCTGACCGCCACCGCCACCCCACAGACCGTGGGCCTCCGCGCCGCAAACCGCGCGTCATACCATCGCACGATGTCATACTCAATGACATCCATAATGACATAACCGCGCCTTTCCGGGGCAACCGAGATACCGAAGAATACAATAGCGTCTGCCGGGCGTGTTGCTCAAGACCATTCTGGCGATATTGTACCATTCAGCAGATTTTGGCAGTATACCACCATTTTGGACGATAGCAAGTACGGAAATCTGAATGGAGATATTGGTATATCATATCGCGATGAAAGCGAGGGTACGCAATGGATGATCGCCGTTCAACCGATGATGGAAATGATGACGCCGCGCTCGAAAAGCTGCGTGCGATTTGCCTGGCGCTGCCCGAGGCCAGCGAGGAGGGCGGCGTTGGGAATCCCAGCTTCAAGGTGCGCGGCAAAATCTTTGCCATGCGTCATCCGCAGGAGGGGCGGATGTCCGTCTGGTTCAAAGCGCCGCCAGGGGCGCAGGGCGCGCTGATCCACACCAGCCCGCGGGTCTTCTTCGTCCCGCCATACGTTGGCCAGCATGGGTGGGTTGGCGCGTGGCTCGACATCGCCCTCGACTGGGAGCAGCTTGCCGAGCTGATCGAGGAAAGCTACCGGATGACCGCGCCGAAGCGCCTCGTCGCCCTCCTCGACCGCCATTGATTCGCCAGTCTCATGTGCGATACGCTGGGCCTATAGCAGCAAGAGCAGCGTATCGGAGAACAGGCGATGATGGACAACCAGCGGACTGGCGGAGGCGCGGCACATACACCACATACACTACATGCGCGGCGGTATTATGGCTGCTGGCCGTCGTGCTGGTCTGCCTGCTGACTGGCGCGGTGAGTCTGGCGCTCGTCTTCACCCGGCGCGAGTGGTAGGCTCCTCATCATCCTCAGTCGGCGTCTCGGCGTCTGGTATGTCCGGCATCGCCAGCCCGGCGACGGAGCGCGCCAGCGCCATATGCGCACGCTCGGCGGCCCAGTCGGGGGCGTCGTTCGCGTCGGCCAGCGTGGGAATCGGCGTCTCCAGAATGCCGGTGGTATGTGCGACACGCGGATGACGCAGGAAAGCGGTCAGCCCCTCTATTGGAATCATGCCCTCGCCGATGCGCGCGTGGATATCGCGATGGCTGCCACATGCCTCGCGCGCGTCGTTCACATGGAGCACCGGCACGCGGTCCAGCCCAATGATGCTATCGGCCTGTTCGAGTACCGCGTTTGCGCCCTCCGGCGTGCCGATATCGTAGCCCGCCGCCCAGAGATGCGCCGTATCCAGGCAGACGCCCAGCCGCGCGCCGAACTCTGGCAGCGCCGCCAGCACCAGCGCCAGATTCTCGAAGCGATAGCCCACTTTGCCGCCGCCGCCTGTGTCGTTTTCCAGCAGAAGCAGCACATCCTCCGGCGCGCCGGTCATCACCTGGCGCACGCCCGCCACCAGCCGCTCCATACCGGCTTCTTCGCCGGTTCCGGTGGCGCTGCCGACGTGGAAGACAACGCTCGCTGCGCCGTAGAGCGAAGCCCGTTCCAGCGTGGCGCGTAGCAGCGTCACCGATTTGTCGAAGAACTCGGGGCGCGGCGACGCCAGGTTGATCAGATAGGCGGCATGCACCACGACCGGCGATTGTCCATAGCGCTCAGCCGCCACGCGAAACGCCTTGACCAGCGCCGGATTGTGCGCGGGCGCCGCCCAGCCGCGGGGATTGGTCAGAAAGACCTGGATGGCGTCGCAACCGATGCTCTGGGCCTCTTGCAGCCCCTTTGGGGTATTCGGGAGATGGCGGCCAAATCGCACGAGATCGCTTCTCTTTCTTCACTCGCTGGCGGACGGCTTGTCTTTGGCGGCTTCGTCCACGCCCACAGCCTCGCGGATGCGCTGGGCCGCCGCCATACGGAAGGCGACTGCCGCCTCGGCGTCGGTCATATCTGGCCGTGGCAGCGCCTCCAGACTGGAGAGGCCGAACTGTTGCAGAAACTCGGATGTCGTGCCAAAGAGCGTCGGTCGGCCAACCGTCGCGGCGCGGCCCACGTCGATCACCAGCCCATACTGTACCAGACTCGCCAGCGCGCGGTCGCTGTTGACGCCACGGATGAACTCGATCTGCGAGCGCGTGACCGGCTGGCGATAGGCGACGACGGCCAGGGTTTCGAGCGCGGCGGTGGTCAGCTTCACCTGCGTCGGCAGGCCCAGCAGCGCAGCAACGAATCGCGCGTTCTCCGGCGCGGAGACGAACTGCACCGCGTCGCCCATCCGCTGGACGCGAATGCCACGCCCCTGGCGCTCGCACTCCTCCGCCAGCGAGGCCACCGCCTCGCGCAGCCGTGCCTGCTCTAGCGGCAGCAGCTTGCGCAGCTCGTTCAGCTCCAGCGGGCGCCCCGCGACGAACAGCAGGCTCTCGATGACTGAGCGCAACTGCTCCAGCGAGAGCAGGCTGGCAGGCAGATTCGCCGCATGCTCGCCCGGAGCCTGCGCGGGATGTTGCGCTTGATTGTTCTCGGCAGCCGAAGCCGATGCCGCTGATGGTGTCGTACGTGGCATGGAGCCGATTATAGCATGTTTGAT
>Ga0070713_100001279_pt1 | contig 16085 bp, 14 predicted proteins | sample LARL82metaG_FD_65465 | JGI IMG/M metagenome (GOLD analysis project Ga0070713, IMG submission 65465) | Corn, switchgrass and miscanthus rhizosphere microbial communities from Kellogg Biological Station, Michigan, USA - LAR L8-2 metaG | ecosystem: Host-associated > Plants > Roots > Rhizosphere ...
CGCGGTCATGGCTGCCCTCGGCGAGCGTCGTGCCGAGCTCATCGACATGAGCCATGACCCGCAGCAGCGCGTGCGCCTGGAGTATCGCGTTCCGGCTCGCGGCCTGATCGGGTTTCAGGGGGAGTTTCTCACCATGACCCGCGGCACGGGGCTCATGAGCCATGTGTTCGATGGCTTCGCCAAAGTGACCGGCACGATTCCCGAGCGGCACAACGGTGTGCTCGTGAGCAACGAGCATGGCGAGGCGGTCGCCTATGCGCTCTTCAACCTGCAGGAGCGCGGCCGCCTGTTCGTTGGTCCGGGTGAGAGGCTCTACGAGGGCATGGTCATCGGCATTCACAGCCGCGACAACGACCTGGTGGTGAATCCGATCAAGACCAAGAAGCTGACCAACATCCGCGCCGCCGGCAAGGACGATGCGATTCTGCTGACGCCGCCGATTCAGCTGACGCTCGAGTACGCCGTGGAGTTCATCGCCGATGATGAGCTGGTGGAGGTGACACCCGCCTCGATCCGCATCCGCAAGCGCTTCCTCACCGAGCAGGAGCGCAAGCGTGCGGCGCGCAGCGAAGCCGCCGCGACTACGATCGCGTAGGTTGCAACGCGCTGGCTTGCCCGGATACAACACCATGTCCGCCCCGCTGCGCACCTTCGAGGGCCGCTGTCACTGCGGCGCGCTCGGGTTTCGCCTGCAGACGGCATTACCCGTAGCCGCCTGGAGCGTGCGCGCCTGTGATTGCCGTTTTTGCCGCGCGCACGGTGCCGCTACCAGCTCCGATCCCGGCGGCACCCTCATCTTTGACATCCGCCAGCCGGCCGCGCTGCAGCGCTATCGGTTTGGGCTCCGGACCGCGGATTTCCTGCTATGCAGAGAGTGCGGGGTCTATGTCGGCGCGCAGATCGAGGCAGCAGGCGCCGCCTTCGGCATCATCAACACGCTGGCACTGACGCCGGTGCCCGCGGCGCTGCCGCCGGCAGCGCGCGCGGACTACGGCGCAGAGAGCGTGCCTGAGCGCATCGCACGGCGCGCGAGCCGGTGGACACCGCTCGAGAAGGCTGTCTGACATCGGAGGCTGCCCGTGCACCGCTCGCGTCTGTGCGCTCTGTTGATCGACTGCCGAACGGCCGACATCGATGACGCGGCACGCTTCTGGGCGGCCGCCCTGGGTCGACCGCTCGATCCCGGGCACCCCGGCACACGCGGCAACTACCGCATGCTCGAGACACCGCCCGATGAGCCGCTCGTGCAGATTCAGCGCGTGGAGCACGAGAGTCGCGTGCACCTGGACATCGAGACAGACGACATCGCGGCAGAGGTGATGCGGCTGGAGAAGCTCGGCGCGAAAGTGGCCGAGCGACTGCCGCGTTGGGTGGTCATGCAGGCGCCTACCGGCCAGCGCTTCTGCGTCGTGCGAGTGCAGCGTCCCGGATTCCCGAAGAACGCCAACAGCTGGGATTGATGCGCGGCTACACCTCGTGTGTGCGCGAGATACCGATGAAGCTCAGGAACTCCGTGCGGGTGCGCGCATCGCTGCGGAACGTGCCGGTCATGCGACTCGTGACCATGGAGACCCCGCGCTTGTGTACACCGCGGGTCGTCATGCACTCATGCACGGCGTCGACTACCACCCCGACACCGCGCGGCCGCAGCACCTGAGTGATGCAGTCGGCGATCTGCGCGGTGAGATTCTCCTGCACCTGGAAGCGCCTGGCATAACCTTCCACTACGCGCACCAGCTTGCTGATGCCCACGACCTTCTCGGCCGGCAGGTAGCCGATATGCACACGCCCTATGATAGGTGCCATGTGATGCTCGCAGTGGGACTCGAACGAGATGTCGCGTAGCACGATCACCTCATCGTAGCCGCCGACCTCCTCGAAGGTGCGCCGCAGATAGGCGGCGGGATCGATCTGGTAACCGGAGAACCAGTCGCGATAGGCATCGACGACACGTTGTGGCGTATCACGCAGTCCCTCGCGGCCCGGATCCTCGCCCGCCCAACTCAAGAGCGTGCGCACGGCCTGCTCGGCGGCGCGTCGCGATGTTTTCGCCTTGGATCTCGCCATCGCCCTGTTCTCCCTCCGTTGCGCCGGCAGCGTGCGCAGCATGCAGCCGGCGTGCAGGACGAGTGTAGCGTGCGCTGGCGCTCAGGTCAGGAAGTGTGCCATGCCGCAAGTGAGCAGCAGGCTGCAGGAACCCACCAGTGTCGCCACCACGAAGCCGCAGGCGAGTGGCCGCCAACCGATGCGCCACATGTCGCTGAAGGATACTGACAGACCAACGGCCGTCATGCCGCAAGTGAGGAACAGGTCAGAAGCTGTGTAGCCAGTCTCGATGAGCGCGTGCCACACCGACGGTGCGCCGCCGGTGAAAGCATCGCCGAGGGTTCGCACCAGAATGAACCCCATGAAGGCAAGCACGAAGAATGGCACCAGCGGCACACGCGCGGGGCTTGCGGCCCCCTGACCGGAGGCGGGAGAGTGTGACGCCTCGAGCGGCGTTTCGCTGGCGGGGTCCTCGTGACGCTGGGCCCACCAAGCGGCGGCGGGAATGAGCACGGCGATCGACAGGTTGCGCAGGAGTTTCGCAACGCTCGCCGCGGCGAGTGCCGCAGGGGCGGAAGCTTGCTGCGAGTAGATGAGCGCCGCACCGATCACCTGGGAGGTGTCGTGGATGGCAGTGCCGAGAAATATCCCGGCGTGTGTCGGCGACCCGCCGAGGAAGTGCCCGGCCACCCAGGGATAGCCCAGCATGGCGATGCAACCGAAGAGCACGACGCAAGTAACGGCGAAGGCCGTCTCGGCGTGGCGCGCACGGATGACTGGCGATACGGCAACCACCGCGGTACACCCACATACGGCGGTACCGATCGCGAGCAGCAGCCCGAGTCGCCGCGGCACCGCCAGCGCGCGCGCAATCGCTGCGCCCGCGAGCAGCGCGACCATAAGGCAAGTGAGCGCAACCGGGAGCGCAGTGAGCGCGATCGCGGTTGCGCCGGCCAGGGTGAGCCGCAACCCCACCAGCGCGATGCCTACGCGCAGCAGCCGGTGCATCGTCCACGCGAGCCCGCGCTGCGCCCAGCCGGGCACGCCGATGCTGTTCCGCCACAGCATCCCGAGCAACACCGCACACATCACCGGGCTCAGAGGAAATTTTGGCAGCCCGCCAACCCCGGCTGCGAGAGCCTGCGCCACCAGGCGAGCCAGCGTGGCGAGTGCTGCCGCGAGCACGAAACCCGGCGCCGCCTGGCGCAGCGCGATCCAGCCCGGAGCTAACGCCCGCCGCGGCCTCACGGCTACAGCGGCAGCCGCTTCTCGCGAGAGATCTCGTGCAGGCTCACGCGCCGGTTGACCACCATGCGATCGTTCAGCTCAGCGATCGCACGGCTACCGGTACGCACGAACAAAAACGGCAGCACCCCGTGCAGCAGACAGGCGAGTCCGGCAAACACCATGCGCGTGCCGAAATACACCGCCCTGAACAGGTGCTCGCAATAGCTCTCCCCCACTGAGGCGGGGTGCTCGGTAAAGGCGCGAAGCAGACTCATGCATGCACTCTAATCCTGAGGCAGCGGTACGCGGTTGCAAAGGCATGGCAAAGAGGAACGGAGTGCGCAACAATGTTGCGTACTGAGTGACTTCGGTGGGTTTTTGTTTCAATGGACAAGCTGGACGCGAAAATCCTGGACCTGCTCCAGAATAACGGTGAGCTGACCGCGGCGGAGATTGCCGACCGCGTCGGACTGTCCAAGGCACCCTGCTGGCGGCGTATCCAGAAGCTGCGCGAGGCGGGGGTCATCCGGCAGACGGTGAGCCTGCTCGATGCGCGTGCACTGAATGTAGGCACCACCGTGTTCGTCACGCTGAAGACGGGCAATCACAGCCAGGCGTGGTTCGAGAAGTTCGTACGTGCGGTGCGTGACATCCCGGAGGTAACCGAGATTCATCGCATGAGCGGCGATGTCGACTATCTCATCCGAATCGTCGTGCCGGACATCGACGCTTACGATGTGGTGTACAAGCGGCTGATCTCGGCGGTGGATTTTCAGGATGTGAGCGCGAGCTTCGCTCTCGAAACACTCAAGTACACGACCGCGTTGCCGCTGTGCTACCTGAAGCCCGATTGAGGCTCCGGCTAGCGCACGCGCCCGCAATCCATACCGCAATCACGGCGCCGGCTGCGCTGCGGTCCCTTCCGCATTCTCAGCGATGATCTGTTGGATGCGGCCGCGGATCTCGCTGCGATCGATGTCGAATGCACGGGTCGAAAGCACCGGCTGCTCACGTGCAGTCGGCGCGAGCTGCGGGCCGGAGGTGTCGCGCATGTCGACCGTGACGACGGTCGACAAACCGATACGCAACGGGTGCGCGGACAGCTCGCCGGGATCGAGTGCGATGCGCACCGGCACCCGCTGCACCACCTTGATCCAGTTACCGGTGGCGTTCTGCGCCGGCAACAGGGCGAATGCCGAGCCCGTGCCCATGCCCAACCCCGCGACGCGGCCGTGATAGGTAACGTGGCCACCGTAGAGATCCGCGATCACGGTCGCAGACTGGCCGATACGCATGCGCCGTAGCTGCACTTCGCGGAAGTTGGCCTCGAGCCAGAGCCGCCCGAGCGGCACGATGGCCATGAGCGGGGCACCGGGTGCGATGCGCTCACCGAGCTGCACCGTCCGCCGCGCCACGTAACCGGTCACCGGCGCTCGCACGGTGGTGCGTACCAGGGCGAGCCAGGCGCGCTCCACCTGGGTGGCCGCGGCACGCACGTCGGGGTTGTCCGCAACTCCGGTCGTACCGACGAGTGCGCTGCTCGCAGCGAGATTCTTCTGCGCGGCCACCAGTGCGTCACGCGCGGCCTTCAAGGCGTCCTGCGCGTGCCCCAGCTCCTCGCCCGAGACCGCACCACTGGCGGCAAGGTTGCGGCGGCGATCGAAATCGGACTGTGCGCGGGCAAGATCAGCACGGCGCTGATCGACCACAGCTTGCAGCTGATCGCGCGTCGCAAACACCGTGCGCGTCTGGCGCACGGTGCGCGCAAGCTGCTGCTCGGCATCTTGCAGTGCGATGCGCGCGTCCGTGGCGTCGAGCCGCACAAGTTCCTGACCTGCCTCGATGCGGTCGGTCTCGTCCGCGCCGATCGAGACGACCGTACCGCTCACCTGCGACATGACGTTCACCATGTCGCCCGCCACGTAGGCGTCGTCGGTGCTCTCGTGGAACCTCGAGTAAAGCAGCCACCAGGCGAGCCATACGAGCGCGATGACTAAGACCGCGCCCCCGAGCGCCACGAGCCAACGCTGCCGCCGACTGCGCAGCAGCCGCGCGAGCGGCGCCGGAGCGGTTTGGACCGATACATCCACGCGTCAGCCCGCGGGCGCCAGGTAGCCGCCGCCGAGTGCGCGCACCAGGTCGACGCTGAAGGTCAGCCGCCGCGCCTGCAGCTCGGCGCCCAGGCCCTGCGCGGTGAGCACCTGGTTCTGACTCGAGAGCACGCTCAGGTAGTTATCGAGCCCGGCACGATAGCGCTCGGTCGTCAGATCGTAGGAACGCTGCGCGTCGGCGAGTGCGGTCTGCTGCTCGTGCGTCTCGCGCTCGAGCGCTCGCCAGTTTGCCACCACGTCCGCCACCTGACGCACCGCATCGAGGAGCGTCTGGTTGTACTGCGACACCGATTGATCGACCTGCGCCTGGCGCGTAAGCAGCGCGCCGCGCAGTGCGCCGCGGTTGAACACCGGCAGCGACACCGCAGCCCCTGCACCGAGGATACGGTTGCCCGGCTCGAACACCTGGGACAGATCGATGCTCTGGAAACCGGCGAAGGCCGTGAGGTTGACGTTCGGGTAAAAGTCCGCCTCCGCTGCCTCGACCGCGTAGCCCGCCGATTCGACCTGCGCCCGCGCGGCTGCGATGTCCGGTCGCCGGCCGAGCAGGTCCGCCGGCAATACCGACGGCAGCGCAATCGAAGCCGGCGGCGCCAGCTGTGGGCGACTGAGCCGTGTGCCGCGGTCGGGGCCGGCGCCGGCAAGGTCCGCGAGCTGGTTGCGTGCCAGCTCGATACCGCCTTCGACATAGGCAACTGCGGCGCGCGTCAACGCCACCTGGCCTTCGGACTGCTTGACGCGCGCGGTGTTCTCGAGCCCCGCGCTCACGCGCTGCTCGGTGAGCTCGAGGATGGACTGCTGCTGCTTGAGGTTGTCGTTCGTGACATCGAGCAGCGCGTACTGCAGGTCGAGCTGGATGTAGGCCTGCACCACCGCCACAGCGAGCGCGAGACGCGCCGCGGCACGATCGGCCTCGGCTGCTGCAACCCCCGAGCGCGCCGCAGCCAGGAGCGCGCGGTTGCGTCCCCAAAAATCCAGATCCCAGCTGAAGTCGAGCGCTGCGCGGCCGTTGTTCACATAGCCGCCCGCAAGGGGCGGCGGAAACAGGTAGTCCTCGGGATAGCGCTGCCGATCGGCTTCCGCGCTCACCGTGGTCGTCGGCAGCCGCGCGGCGCGCGCCCTGACCGCCTGCCCTTGGGCAGCGCGCAACCTCGCCTGCGCGGTTGCGAGACTCGGGCTGCCGCTGAGCGCCTCATCGATCAACGCATCGAGCTGCGCATCGCCATAGCTTCGCCACCAGCCATCGGCGGGCCACGCGGAGGGTGCGATCTGCGCATCCGCGACCGTGCGACCGAGCTCGAGCTTCTGCGGCGCAATCTGCGCGGCCGGCTGCCAGCCGCCGCGGTCGACGCAACCCACCAGTAGCAACGCCCCTAGTGGGGCCAGCAACACTGCGCGCCTGCTCATGGCTTTCCGCCCGAGGCTTGATGGCCTTCCTGCGACTGTCCGTTGTCTATCATCCGGTGCAGGTAGTGCTTGAACGCCTCGATCTCCGCGGCACTGAAGCCGGCGAGATGCGCATCGATGATGCGCGTTCCCGTTGCCAGCAGCCGCGGCAGCAGCGCCCGACCTGCCGGGGCCAGACGCAGAAACACTACGCGGCGGTCCTCACGGCCGCGCTCGCGGCGCACCAGACCCTTCTCCTCGAGCCGGTCCAGGATGCGCGTCATGGCGCCGGTGTCGTAGCGGTTGAGCCGGCAGAGGTCGGCGGCGCTGCGCGCGGCGCCTTCGCCGAGGTGCTTGAGTACCAGAAAATGGGTGCTGTTGAGGCCGAAGCGCTCGAGTTCCGCATCTAGACTGTTGAGAAGCGAGGCGCGCGCGGCGCTCATGAGCTGGCCGACGCTCAAGCCCTCTTCCGAGGGTTGCGCCGCAATGCGCGGCTCTGCTCCGATGACTGCCCTGCGGCTCATGGATGCGGCTTGCTATCCTAATGACTGCTGTGAAAATTACTGCCAACGATAATACTGCCTTGGCAACTATCTGTCCAGTTACATCCGGACGCTCGCAGGGCTCGATGCGCCGGGCACACCACGCGCTCACCAGCGCTGCGTTCCTATTGTTGCTCGCTGCCTGCGCACGCTCGGGGCCGCCGCCCGCACCGCCACCGCCACAGGTGGGGGTCGTGGCCGTGCATGCGCAGCCGGTGCCGCTCACGCGCAATCTCGTCGGCCGCCTCTCGGCCACGCGTTCGGCGGATGTGCGCGCGCGCGTCGCGGGTGTACTGCTGAAACGGCTGTACGTCGAAGGTTCGGACGTCAGGGCCGGGCAGCCGCTCTTCCAGATCGATCCGGCACCGCTACACGCCGCGCTCGATGGCGCCCTCGCCGCGCTGGCACAGGCGCAGGCGAGCGCCACCAATGCGCACATCGCCGCGCAGCGCACCCGTGAGCTCGCGCCGAGCGGCCTGGTCTCGCGCTCGGACCTCGACAATGCCGAGGCCACCGAGCGCTCGAGCGCGGCGGCGGTGGAGCAGGCGAAGGCGGCCGTCGGCACCGCGCGCATCAATCTCGGTTACGCCACGGTGACCGCGCCGATCTCGGGACGCGCCGGACAGCAGGGCGTCACCGAAGGTGCGCTGGTCGGACAGGGCAGCGCGACACTGCTCACTACGGTCGAGCAGATCGATCCGATCTACGTCAAGTTCGATGAGCCCGCGGTGGACATCGAGCGGCTGCGTCGGGCGCAGGCGGCAGGCGATGTCACGCTCGCGCGCGGCAAAGAGGTGACGGTGCAGCTCACCCTCCCGGACGGCACTCCCTACGCGCACGGCGGAACGCTCGACTTCCTCGATGTGAGCGTCGATCCCGCCACCGGCGCAGTGGCACTGCGCGGCATCATTCCCAATCCCGAGCATCAGCTGCTGCCGGGAATGTTCGTCGGTGTGCGGCTCAGGTCCGCCGAAGTGAAGCGCGCCTTTCTCGTGCCACAGGCCGGGCTGCAACGCGATGCCAAGGGCCCATATGCTCTGATCGCCGGCGCCGATGACAAGGTGGTGGAGAAGCGCGTCACCGTCGAGACACTCGAGGGAGCGAACTGGATCGTGACCGCGGGGCTCGCCGACGGCGATCGCGTCATCGTCTCCGGCACGCAAAACGCGCGGCCCGGCGCCACGGTGGCCGCGGTCCCGGCCGCGGCGGCGTCGGAGGATGCGGCCCAGACCACCGACATCGCCGCACGCTCAGGTGCGGCCGGGCGCTAGTCCTCATGCCGCAGTTCTTCATCGATCGCCCGGTGTTTGCATGGGTGCTTGCGATCCTCATCGCGCTCGGCGGCCTGCTCGCGCTGCTGCGGCTGCCGAGCGAGGCCTACCCGCAGATAGCGCCACCGCAGGTCGCAATCACCGCCTCATACCCCGGCGCCAACGCCGCAACGGTGGAAACGACCGTTACCCAGGTGATCGAGCAGCAGCTCACCGGCATCGACAAACTCCTCTACTTCACCTCGCAGTCCGCCTCCGACGGCTCATGTGCCATCACCCTGACATTCGAGAACGGCACCAACCCGGACATCGCCGCGGTACAGGCGCAGAACCGCGTGTCGCTCGCCGAGCCGCGCCTGCCCGCTGAGGTGAATCAGCAGGGGATCCGCATCGCCAAGGTCGCCGCCGGGTTTCTCGGCGGCATCGGCCTGATCTCGGCGCCGGGCGGGCCGGGTCCCGAGGAGCTCAACAACATCGTCGCCTCGCGCGTGCTCGATACGATCCAGCGCGTTCCGGGCGTCGGCGCCGCCGTGCAGTTCGGCTCCGAGTACGCCATGCGCATCTGGCTCGATGCCGACAAGCTCAAGGCCTACAACCTCTCCGCCTCTGCAGTGCTGGCGGCGGTGCAGTCCCAGAATGCCCAGTTCGCCTCCGGCTCGATCGGCGCGTGGCCCGCCCTGCGCGATCAGACCACGACCGCCACGGTGACCGCGGAGGGACGCTTCACCTCGCCGGAGCAGTTCGAGCAGATCCTGCTGCGCACCGAACCGAACGGCGCCTCGGTGCGCCTCAAGGACGTCGCGCGCATCTCGCTCGGTTCCGCGCAGTACGGCTTCGAGGACAGCATCGGCACGACGCCGATCGCGGCCTTCGGCATCCAGCTGGCTCCCGAGGCGAATGCGCTCGAGGTCTCCAAGGCGGTCACCGAGCGGATGAATGCCATACAGGGGAGCTTCCCGCCCGGAGTGAAGTGGGTGTGGGCCTGGGACTCCACACCTTTCATTCGGGTCGCGATCCGCGAGGTCCTCATCACGCTCGTCGAGGCAGTCGTGCTGGTGTTCCTGGTGATGCTGGTGTTCCTGCAGAACTTCCGCGCCACACTCATCCCGACGCTGGTGGTGCCCTCGGCGCTGCTCGGTACGCTCATCGGTATCTACGTGGTCGGCTTCTCGATCAACCAGCTGTCGCTGTTCGCGATGGTGCTCGCCATCGGCATCGTCGTCGACGATGCCATCGTGGTGGTGGAGGCGGTCGATCGCATCATGCGCGAGGAGCATCTCCCTGCCAAAGAGGCGACGCGCAAGGCGATGCGCCAGATCACCGGCGCCATCGTCGCGATCACCTCGGTGCTCGCCGCGGTCTTCATTCCGAGCGCGCTGCAGTCGGGCAGCACCGGAGTGATCTACCGCCAGTTCGCACTCACCATCGCGCTGTCGATGGGTTTCTCGGCACTGCTGGCGCTGTCGTTCACCCCGGCGCTGTGCGCATCGCTGCTGCGGCCCGAGCATCTGAAGGGCAACGTCGTCTTCAACTGGTTCAATCGCGCATTCGAGCGCACGCGCGCCGCGTACGTCCACCGGGTGTATCAGTCGGTCGGTCACGTACCGCGCTGGATGGCAGCTTTCGCCGTGATGCTCGCCGTGGGGGCGTTGCTGTTCATCAGGCTGCCGGGGAGCTTCGTGCCCGACGAGGATCAGGGCTACGCGCTCATCGACGTGCAGCTGCCCGCCGGCGCCAACCTGCCGCGCACCCGCGAGGTGATGCAGCACATCAACGCCATCATCGAGCGCAGCCCGGACGTGGATTATGCGTTCCTCATCATCGGCTCGAGCTTCACCGGCACCGGCGAGAACGCCGGACGCGCCTTCGTACACCTGAAGACCTGGGACAAGCGTCCGCACACTGCGGCCCAGTTCATCGCGTGGGCGAACGATACCCTGGGGCGCGAGATCCACGACGCGCGCGTGTACGCGCTCAACCTGCCCACGGTGCGCGGCCTCGGGTTCTTCGGGGGCTTCGACATGTTCCTCGAGGATCGCGGCGGACTCGGCCGTGAGGTGTTGACCGGCGCGCAGGACACGCTGCTCGGGAAGGCAGCCGCCGACAAGAGCACTCTCAGTGGCGTGCGGGCCAACCTGCTGCCGCCGGCCCCGCAGCTGCAGCTGACCGTCGATCGCGTGCAGGCGCAGTCGATGGGACTCTCGGCCAGCGATGTCTATACCGCGCTGCAGCTGATGCTGGCGCCGGTGTATGCCAACGACTTCATCTACCAGGGACGGGTGCTGCGCGTGCTGCTGCAGGCGGATGCCCCGTGGCGCATGACGCCCGAGGCGCTCGGGCACTTCTACGTGGCGGGCGCCGGCGGCAACATGATTCCGCTCGCTAACTTCGTGCGCGCTGACTGGGTCATGGGCTCACCCACACTCACGCGTTTCAATGGCTACGCCGCGGTCGAGGTCACCGGCAACAACGCCGCCGGGCGCAGCTCCGGGCAGGCCATGCAGGCCATGCAGAACATCGTCAGCGAGAGTCTGCCACGCGGCATCGGCAACGACTGGGCCGGGCAGTCACTGCAGGAGCTGATCTCCGGGGCGCAGGCGCCCATGTTGTTCGCGCTGTCGATCCTGGTGGTATACCTGTGTCTCGCAGCGCTCTACGAGAGCTGGAGCGTCCCCGCAGCCGTGCTGATGGCGGTGCCGGTCGGGCTCATTGGCACGGCGCTCGGCGCGCTGCTGCGCGGGTTGCCCAATGATGTGTTCTTTAAAGTGGGCCTCATCACCATCATCGGTCTCTCGGCCAAGAACGCGATCCTGATCGTCGAGTTCGCCGTCACCTCGCAGCGCGCGGGCAAGAGCCTGCACGAAGGCGTGCTGGAGGCGGCGCGGCTGCGCTTCCGGCCGATACTCATGACCTCATTTGCCTTCATCCTCGGGGTATTCCCGATGGTGGTCTCGACCGGGGCAGGCGCCAACGCGCGCCATGCCATCGGCACCGGGGTGGTGGGCGGCATGCTGAGCGCAGCTCTGCTCGGGGTACTCATGATCCCGGTGTGTTATGTCGCAGTGCGTCGCCTGATGGGCGAGAAGCTCGATGCGCCCGCGCCGCTGGCGGGGGCGGGAACCGTCCCGGGTCCGGCGCAGCGGCGCGAGGAGTAGTAACACTATGGCAGTGGTGGTGCCGCGCTGAAAACATCGGCGCCGAATGCGCGCAGCTCCGGCTCGGCCGCGTAACCGAGATAAGGCAGACCGAAAATGGCCTCCACGGTACGTAGCAGCGAGTAATGATTGTAGGGCACCGTGGAAACGGTGCCGGGCTTGACGAACTTCGAAAGCACGATCGCTCCGACCCGTCCGCCGCCCGGACCGCTGAAGCCCGGCCGGAAGCGCGCACCGGGAAGCGGTTTCTCTCCGCAGCAGGCGCTCGAGCCCTCGGCGCCGGCGCCGTCCGATTCATCAAAGGTGATGATGAGCATGCCATCGGCCAGGAATGCGGGCGCCGCCTCGATGAGTGGCACCCAGTGGGCGAGGAACTCATCGACGGCTTTTGGCCCCCCGGTGCGTCCATCGACGCAGTGCACATCGTGGCCGTCGTCACAGAGGTTTGGGGTGATGAAGCTGTAGTTCGCGGTGACGGCGGCGCTGGAGAGATCCTGTGGCAGGTGCTCGAGGTTGACGACGTGGCTGTCGCAGCGCGCCTGGTCATCGATGATCGCGTGGAAGTAAACGAAGGGATTGTGCTTGGCGGCGTACTGATCCCCTCTGCTGGCGGAGCTGGTTTTTTCCGGCGCGCCCAGCCGCACGTGGCCGCAGGTGGATGACTCGCGCGCAGGGTTCTTACCCATGTCCTCCATGTACGCGCGCCAGGTGAGACCTGCGGCCTCGAGCTGGTCGGGGAGCGTGCGTACGCTGCGCGGGTAGACGCAACCCGATCCGGGCAGCTGACCGTGCGCATCGAGCCCGGAAGCGCTCGGGCGAAAGTCCTGGTAGCTCGCGCAGTCGAGCTGCGTGGCCAGGTTGGGCGCCTGACCGCTCACGAGCGCGATGTAGTTACCGAGACTGGCATGTCCGATCGCGTAGTACTGCGTGAGCAGTGCACCGCGTGCCGGAAGCGTGTGCGCGAGATACGGTGCCGGCGCGCGGCTACCGAAGGTGACGCCGTAGGACTGATTCTCGAGCAGCAGCACGAAGACATGCCGGATGGGTGGCAGCGCCGCGCGCGCCGCGAGCGCTGCGGATGTGTGCGGCGGCGCCGCTTCGGCAGCGGCGGCGAGGCCGAGCGCGAGGAGCACAGCTGAGCTCGCGGCCGCTCGCCTCGGCATTCAGGCCTCGGAGGTCGCCTGGGTGTCGCGCGTCGTGACGAGCTGCGGTGTCATCCGCAGCGCCCGCAGGAACAGAAGCGCGCAGGCTACCGTGAGCACCGCCGCCGCGAGGAATGCAGCGCCGGGGAAATACACCGCGCCCGTCGGGTCGGAGAAACGGCTGAAGATCTGTGTCATCAGCGGCGGTCCGATGATGGCGCTCAGGCTGCCGAGTGAAGCCACCGCTCCCTGCAGCTCCCCCTGCGCGTTCGGGGGAATCTGCTCCGAGGCGAGCGCATTCATGGAAGGATAAGTGAGCGCGAACAGGAACGTGGTGAGCCCGACCACGTACATCATCCAGCCTTGGGATGCGAACGCGTAGCCGATATAGGCGAGTAGCGCGGCCAGCATGCCGCCGAGCGCTGCACGCCGCATGCCGCCGATCCAGGGAATCAATACGCGCGTCAACACGCCCTGCGAGAGAGCCATGAGCAGCCCGACGAAGGCAAGCGAATAGCCGACCTGCGCGCTCGACCAGTGGAACTTGGAGATGGTGTAGAAGGCCCAGGTCCCCGGCAGCACCTGGTGGGCCAGCTGCCACAGGAACAGCGCCCCCAGGGTCATGAGCACCGCCGGGTAGTGACGCATCTGCTTGAGCGTACCGAGCGGATTGGCGCGCACCCAGTGAAAGGCGCGCCGCTTCCCGGGCGGCAGCGACTCCGGCAACGCGAAGTAGCCGAGCGTCGCGTTGGCGAGCGCGATGATGCCGGCGGTGAAGAACGGCGCGCGCGCACCGAAGGTACCGAGCAATCCACCGATGGCCGGCCCGAGGATGAAGCCTATGCCGAACGCCGCACTCATGAGGCCGAAATTCTGGGCACGCCGCTCCACCGGGGTAATGTCCGCCACGTAGGCATAGGCCGGTGTGAAGGAAGCGCCCGCAATGCCAGCGATCATCCGGCCGAGGAACAGCCAACTTATCACCGGAGCGAAGCCCATGATGAGGTAGTCGATGCCTAACGCCAGCACCGAGAACAGCAGCACCGGTCGCCGACCGAAGCGATCACTCAGGTTGCCAAGCACCGGCGCGCAGAAGAACTGCATGAGCGCATAGACGAAGGACAGCCCGCCGCCGTAGCGCGCCGCGCGGTCGATGCCTACCCCGGCGAGCTGCATGATCAGCCGCGGCAGCACCGGCAGAATGATGCCAAAGCCGATCGAGTCGACCAGCACCAGTACGAAGATGAACAGCAGGGCACCGCCGCCGGCTTTGCGCTCGCTCACGGATCCTCCTGGGGGAGCGCGTCATTTTATACGATGCGACGCGTGCGCCACGTCCGCGCTCATCGCACCACCCCGCCTGTCCGTCGCGTCACGCCGCCTTTCTGCTGAACAGCAGAACTGCGGCAGAGGTGGTCACCAACGCGATCTCCAGCAGCCGGACCATGTCCGGTGCCAGCGCGTGAAACGAGGTGCCCTTGAGGAACAGACCCTGCATCAGGCGCAGCATGTGGGCGAGCGGGTTGACATTCGTGACGAACTGCAGCCACCACGGCATGTTCTCGACCGGCGTCGCAAAGCCCGACAGCAGCGCAAAGGGGAGCAGCACCGCGAACGCTCCGAGAAAAGCCTGTTGCTGCGTGTAAACCAGTGAGGAGATGAACAGGCCCACGCCGGCGCAGGCCAGCGCGAAGGTCAGCACCGCGGCGTAGAGCACCAGCACGCTGCCGCGGAAAGGTACGCCGTAAACCAACGTGACGATCAGCAGGTATAGCGTCGCCTGCACCGCCGCCACCAGCAGCGGCGGCAGCAGCTTTCCGAGCGCGATCTCCACCGGCGTAGCGGGCGATACCAGCGTCTGGTCGAAGGTGCCGAGCTCGCGCTCGCGCGCCACCGACAAGCCCGTGATCATCAGCGCCACACCGAGGCTGAGCATCCCCACCAGATTCGGCAGCATGAACCAGCGGTACTCGAGGTTGGGATTGAACCAGTTGGTCATGACCACCTCGGCCTTGGGCACGGTCGGCGCCGCAACCGATGCGCCCGGCTGCGGCGCGCCACCGCCACCTACCGTAGCGTCGGACACGATGGTGCTCACGTACTGCGCGGTGATCTGCGCCGCGTTCGAGCGACGCCCATCGAGCAGCAGCTGCACGCTGGTGGGTCGCCCGGCGGCGAGATCCGCGGAGAAACCGCTCTGCAGCACCAGGATGCCGACCACCTGCTCGCGCTCGAGAGCGCTGCGGGCGATGGCGAGCGCCGGATACAGCGGCAACGCAGTGAAGCTGCGCGCCCCGCGCAGGCGCTGCAGCACCTCGGCGGCGTACGGCCCACGATCGAGATCTACCACCCCGAGGCGAATGTTCTTCACCTCCATGGTGGCGGCCGAAGAGAAGATGAACAGCTGGATGATGGGCGGCAGGATGAGCGAGAACCGCGCGCGCGGATCGCGCAGCATGGTGATGAGCTCCTTCCTGATAATGGCCAGCAGCCGCTGCAGCACCGCGCACCTGCCTCAGTCGATTCGCTTGTGCAGCCGCCGCCAGGTGAGACCGAAGAACAGCGCACCGACCACGAGCATGAAGGCCATGTTGGGAATGAGCACTGTCCAGACATCCCCGGCAAGGAACACCGTCTGCAGCGAGATGTTCATGTAGCGCGCCGGGATGAGGTAGGTGACCGGCCGCAGCCAGGCCGGCATGGAGTTGATGTCGAACAGGAACCCCGACAGCATCATCGCCGGCAGATAGCCGGTCATCAGCCCGAGCTGCGCCGCCGCCATCTGGGTCTTCATGGTGCCCGAGATCAGCAGGCCCTGGCCGAGAGCCGGCACCAGAAACACCGCCGACACCAGGCCGAGCGTCAACGGCGAGCCGCGCAGCGGCAGCCGGAACAGCAGCAGCGCCGTCAGCACGCACACTGCCATCGACAGCATCGCCAGCACGAAGTACGGCAGGGACTTGCCGATGAGGATCTGGCCACGCGTCAGCGGCGTCGCGTACAGCGCCTCCAGCGTGCCGCGCTCGTACTCGCGTGCGATGACCAGCGAGGTGAGCAGCGTGCCGAGCAATGTCATGATCACCGTCATCGAGCCCGGGATCAGGAACCAGCGGCTCTCGGCGTTGGCGTTGTACCAGTAGCGCGCTTCAACGCTCACCCGCGGCGTGACCGGCGCCCCCTGCTGCATGGCGCGGCTGGCGAGAAA
>Ga0070713_100001281_pt1 | contig 16078 bp, 18 predicted proteins | sample LARL82metaG_FD_65465 | JGI IMG/M metagenome (GOLD analysis project Ga0070713, IMG submission 65465) | Corn, switchgrass and miscanthus rhizosphere microbial communities from Kellogg Biological Station, Michigan, USA - LAR L8-2 metaG | ecosystem: Host-associated > Plants > Roots > Rhizosphere ...
CGCTAAAGCTACCGCCCGATCCTCCAGCACCTCCGGGTACAGGATACGAAGTACCTAGACCTGCGCCTCCAGGGTTAGCGGTAACCGTTCCGTTAGCACCAACGAACGTCGTAGAACCAGACCCAGGGTGACCGTTGATAGAGCTGCCGTTTACTAGTGCACCACCGGTACCACAGGAGTACGCGTACGAGTTACCACCGACTACGTTTACGTAGGCTCCTACGTACTCGCCCGCACCGCCACCACTACCATTAGTACTAGGACCACCACAACCGCCTGATCCTCCAGGAGCCCAGCACTCTACGTAGATCTGTGATACGCCTAGAGGCGCTGTCCAGTTACCAGCACCTGTCAAGGTAACGGCTGCCGTACCTACAGGTGTCTGACCTGCGCTGGTCGGACCAGCGGACGACGCGCCACCACCACCGACGCTACCTGAAGCTGTGCGACCAGCTGCTCCAGCGAAGCTGACCGAGTTACCCGACGCTAGACCACCTAGACCGCCTGTGATAGAGTTGGCTGGCGCAGCTCGTCCGGGATTAGCTGTCACCACTACAGGGCTAGCAGGACCAGGTCCGAAGTATGTAGCACCACCGTCGTTTCCAGGCGTTCCACCTAGACCGATGCTATACGGGATAATGTCACCAGGCGCACACGCGAATACATTTTCGCGTGAGTAACCACCAGAACCACCACCGCCACCGAATCCAGAGCTCGTACGTGAACTACCTGGACCACCAGCTGCCCAAACTTCAGCCTTAGCATAGGCTGTAAGTGCTGGCACTGTATAGTTACCGATACCCGGCGCGGTGATAGTCGTAGGCGTCCCAGGTGAAGGCAACTGCTGGAACGATAGGGCCATGGGAGCTCTAGCGGTACCTACTAGCCCGTAGATCGTATGCACGAAGCCACGTGACACAGGCTGAACAGTCTGAGTAGAAGGATACGCAGTCAACGCATTGATGTAAGCCGAAACATTCGAGAGTCGTGGATTGCCGAAGTCACGACGGTTAGTAATCGTCATGCTGTAACTAACCACAGCTCCATACTGGAAAACAGTAGAGCCTTGTGGAATAGGAACAGTTACGAGAGAGAAACAGGGCTGCGTCACTACAGGTGACACGGGGATACGCAGGTTGTTACGTGTAATCGACAGTACGTTACCTGTAGCATCGACAAGGTTGATGGTTATCTCTACGCCTTCGGTTACACCATGGTGTTCTAGGTGGTGATAGTATCTCGTACCTAGACCGAAGTAGAACTGCAACGACGTCATAGACGTCAAGTTCAGCGTGGAGGTGAACACCGAACTATAGGACAGCTGCGAAACCTGACCACCCGGGTCTCCGAAAGAGTCAGGATCCCAGAAGCCTGAATGCGAACCTACGACGCACTGAGACGACTGCTGGAACTGTGAACTGGAGATAGTCGAGTAGTCATCAAGAACCACAGGAGCAGGAGGAGGTGGAGGAGCCGCAGGCACAGGAGACTGGAACTGAAGTTGCTGCCTTATGTTAGAGCGGCCATACGGCAGCGCGGGGATCGTTAGAAGGATCTCAGCGTAGCACTGAGTAATATCCTTCAAATCATAAACAGGAACAGAGGGTTCTGCACGAAAGCAGTCGAGAAAGAGCGGAAGCTGAGGATTACCTTGACCAGGGTCTCTTGTCCACTGCAGGATCCACATATCCTGGTCAACAGCCGCTTGCAGGACTTCCATTGCACCTGCAAGAGCTGTCGTACTAGGGGCGTTAATCGATATAGGCAGCTTGATCGTTCGGTTGCTAGAACGCCGACCAAAAGGACGCTCACCGTCCAGGAGCAACGACGCAACGAAGTCTGTAGTAGGCTGCGGAGCTCCTAGGTCCAGGTTAGTTGAGGTAGCACCCGTACCGGATGAGATCCTAAAGATCGCTCCGAGACACCTGGGGTTAGTAGACGGTACTTCACCGATCAGCTCAATCTGGTTAGCGATGATCAGGGAGTGTGTCATTACCCTCCGCTCCGTCCATAACGCTTGTTGATAGACGCTCTAGAACCACCTGTCATCAAAGCGCCTCCAACCTTACTACTGATGCTACCTGGTACAGCTGCCGTAGTATCGATCAGCCTCTGAAGCAGGCTAATCATAGTGTCGAGCTTAGCACCCGTATCAGTGCCACCACGCATCGGCGTAACTTGCGTCCCACCACCAGGCAGCGACGTGATAGACTCTACACCTGCTTCACCAGCGTATCCCCAGGCTCCTGCAGGTATGAAACCGCCTGACTGGTGGTGCTTGCCACTGTGAGCCTTAAGATAAGCCAGGTGCGCCTTGTGCTCCATGTGAAGTGCATGCAGCACGGACTCGAGGTTAGATGCTGCAGACTGCCTACCAGCAGCAGAAGCATGCTCTAGACTCAACGCGGCTTCGTGAGCTGCTGTTACGTGACTACCCAGACCCATCTTCAGCAGGTGCTGAATGTGAGCTGCTGACAGGTGGTGATGATGAGTAGTCTTGTGAGATGTCGTGTGATGACTTGTCGTAGACCCAGAAGTGTGTGGAATCGAAGCGTAGTTGTACGTCTTACCGTATAGCAGTCCGTACAGCGATCGCGCGTCGGCCCTTTCCGCAACTAGATCACCCTTGTCCGACTGGACCTTCTTAGCAGCCTTAACAACGTTCGAGTTGCTGCTGGCTAGGCCAGCTGCCAGAAGCACGGCAATCTCGCTCACAGGTATGAACGTAGACGTGTGATGAGGCGTCCCACCAGAAGCATATCCAGGAACCCCGAGCTGCTGGAACACAGGTGCCAGCATCGCAGAGTGCTGAGCACTCACAATCGTCTCGCCCTTAGACACACGCACGAGCACGTCGTCTGCCGTAGGCGTCGTACCCTGTGTAATCTTCATACCGGTAGCGCCTGCCAGCGGAGCGAACGCCTGTGCGATAGCTTGCGTCCCGTAAACTTGTGCACCGATCTGAACCGTTATACCGTGCAGAGCATTTACCTGAGCCTGGAACTGCTGAATCGACGACAAAGCACCTGTAGTGTTCGCCGTGATCTTGATATCCTTACCGTGCATCTGATCAATTGTCTTCTGCAGGCTAGGCAAGGCTTGCTGCCAAAGTTGATCAGCCTGCGCCTTAGACAGACCCAGCTCGTTGGTGTACTCTTCAAAGGCTCTCTTAGCAGCTGGTAGGCTACCGTTTGACTGAATCGCTAGCTGCGTAGCGACGTCAGCCAACGACTGCCTAAAGGAGTCAGAGTTAGTCTTCCCCTTGATGATGTCTGCAGTAAAGGTGTTCCAAGCAGCCTGACCACCTTCAGCCTGGAACAAAGCTATCGCCTGCATCTGCTGCATCGTCTGGTTAAGAACGCCTGTCAGCTGAGTAGCAGAAGCAGTAGTCTTATCGATGATGCCACGGTACTGGCCCATCGAGACCTGGTTGGTACCGACCCACTGGTCCAAGTTTTGCAGGCTAGTCGTACCTGGTCCGAGAGCGTTGTTGATCAGGGCTACTATAGAGTCACGCGCAGCCTTGTTGTTACCAGCATACCCGATCATCTGGCCCGCACTAGTTGCAACGACCTTAGTCAGGTCCTTCTGCGAGATGCTCTGCATCATCAGGGAGTCATTGAGCTTCTGAGCGTTCTGGATCGAGGTATAGAACGCTGCATTCAGAGCGTCGCTAGCCTGAGTAGTTCCATCCAGAGCAGCTCCCGCCAGTGATGCGGTACTCTTAAGCCCTGCCAGGTTATGAGTCGTCGTAAGGCTCGTACCAGTTACCTGATTGAAGTTCGTTGCTAGAGTCGCAATGCCTTGACCGAAGGTGTCGAATGCTAGCTGGCCACCTGTGATAACGTTTATCAGGTTGTCTTCAGCCTGCACGATCTTCTGGATAGCAGGAAGCGTCTCATTCATGTATATATTAGTCAGAGCGTTCTGCGCGCCAGCAGCCTCTCCTCTGGTAAAGCCAGCCAGCTGAGTAGTCGCGTCCGTTAGTGCCTGGATCTCTAGCTTCTGCTTGTTGTAGGCTGCTGCAGACTCAGTTGCAATCTGACCAGCCTTAACTCCGATAGCGTTCAGGTCGGATTCAGCCTGAGACTGGCTACCAGTGATCTTTACTAGCTCAGTCATACGGACACCAAGAGTCTGCTGAGCAGCGCTAAGACCTGCGACGTTCTGCTGGAGACCTTGGTAAGCTGGGTTCAGCTCCGTGACCATGCGGTAGTTATCCTTACCCGCGTAAGTCATCACGGTGATGGTCTTACTAGTCTGCTGGAGCTGTGTAGTAGTATCAATCAGACCCTGCGCCAGTATCTGCTGAGCCTGCACGAACGTAGTAGCAGCGTTCTCGTTCTGCATAATGGCGTCGTACTGCTGCTGCCAAGCAGTCTTACTATTAACTAGCCACACTACCAGCAGAGTCAGTGCCGCAACAGCTACAGCAACCCACACGAACGGGTTAACGGCAGCTAGAGGAGCTAGGATAGCTTCAAAGGTTGCCGTTACACCTTCAGCTGCTACAACACTGGCAATATACGTCCTGATAGCAGCGATGATCCCGAAGAACCAAATTCCAAGGTCGGTCAGAGGAGTCTGAAGAGCTACTATGCCCGTAACTAGTAGGCCACCCCAAATCAAGGCACCATGGAAGGCTAGACCTATGTTCATGATACCCTGAACAATGGAGCTACTGGTCATGAGCTCCAGCGCTCCGGTTACGTTCTGAATGATCGTGAATAGTACTTCTGCTATTCCAGGTAGCGCATGAAAGAAGTTACCGAGTATGCCGAAGACATTCCCGATAACATTGCCGAGAAGCTGAAGATCACTGACACCCTTAGACACGAAACCATCAAGACCTGAACTACCTAGAGCTGCCTCAACTCTAGCGCCTAGTCCGTCTAGTACCTGACCTGCACCTAGCGCTAGCTTCTGGAACGTAGACGTGTGGTTGTTAATTGTGTCTAGTGCCTCACCGAACAGTATGTAGACCTGAGGCTTGACCGAGTCTGTGAAACCTTGCAAGCCAGCCGACAGACCTGGGAACGCTCCGCCGAGAGCTGTAGTCACTGTAAACATAGCCTGCTCGGACTTGGCTATGTCCGCAAAGGTACTGGAGGCTGCAATTCCGAAAGCGCCTAGAGCGATACCTGCAGGAACGAGAACGGCTAGGATCTCGCCTATAGCATCGATCACAAGGTGAATCGTACCTACGGTGGCTAGCATAGCAGGCACACCGATTCGCGTCAGGTATCCACCGAACAGCTGGATCGTAGCATTCCAACGTCCAATTACACCCGTACCACGTTCAAACAGTGCTATATTCTCAGCCTGCGAAGCACGCAGAAGTTCCAGTTGAGCAACAGCCTCAGTTACTCCGGAGACCTTCATGTCGATGGTCGTGAAGTCTTGCAGCGCTAGCAGCTTAGCCTTAATCTCGGCAAGAGAGGCATCGAACTCAGCCTGGTTGATTCCGCCCAGAGACAACGCCTTAGCCTGCAGGGCCTTTATCTTGCTCATGATTTCTGCTATGTCAGCATCGACACGCTTCTGGTTAATACCTAGCGAAATCGAAGCGTCCTTAACAGCAGCCAAACGGGACTTAATGCCAGCAATAGCACTATCTAGCCGGGCATAGTCTACGTCGACCTCGACGTATCCTTCCGCAACCTTGAATCCAGCCATCTAGTCTGTCACCACCGGCATCTCGAAGATTGGTGCCAACTGGCCGAGGAGAGGAGCAGCTGGTCCGGCAGCCCGAAGCTCTTCGAGCGTAGCCGCTCGATCTTCATGTTCCTTAGGCTTCCCAACTACTCGACCCTCCTTTGCACGTATATCGTCTAGGTCTACGTCCACATACCTAGGCGGGTACTTACTTGCTTCAGCTGCCAGAGCTGCCTCAGCTTCCTGTTCCTCTAGCCCCTCGAACAGGTCTATCAGCTCTATTCTGGCAGCACCCTCGTACGCAGGCAGCCTGTACGCGAGAGCGAAAAACGTGGGCCCGTCTAGGACTAGAATATCCTGGACGTGATGCAGCACACTCATGTCGCTGCATACACTGTCGAGGCAGTCTATAATCCATATTATCTGCGCCGCCCTCTTGATCCAGGCGGCTGGCGCCTCGTCGGGCCTTTTGGGTTCTCGGTCTTGCCTGTCGCGATCCTGATAGCGGCCGTCAGGACGAAGTCGTACTGTTCCTGTGACAGGTCTTCGTAGTTCATGAGAGCATCATAGCCCTCTTGTCCGAGCATGGTAGTCAGCATGTAGTAGGCTGCTTCCTCCTGGCCCTCATGCTTCATAATATGCAGGAACTTCAGCCCAACTGTAGGCGAAGGTCTCCTTGGCACCTGGTACGTAACGTCGTCGATTTCGAAAAGGTCGACATACTCGACAGTCTTCTTCTTAGTCTTGGTCGAGAGTCGAAGGATTTCGAACTCGCCGGGAGCGCTCTCCACTTCCGGCGAGTCCGACTGCGTGGTGTCCGCCATTGCAGTTCCTTCCTACGTAGTCTGGTCGTAGATGACGAACGGTGAGGTCACTGCGCTCACGTAGTACGCGGTGAACGTACAGGCCCACACCGACTGCGTCGCCAGGTCGTACTTGGCTACGGCCTTGACGTCGTTGAGCACCTTGCGTACGATGAATCGACGCCTCGCGACTGCACCGGAACCCAGGTTAGGTGCCCAACCGTCGATGAGGAGTGCGCTGAACGCAGGCTGTGTGATCGCCGGCGTGTTCGTTCCAGGCGCAGCGATAGCACCGCCCGGGTCGTACGTGTTGATGCCAGAGCCGACAGTCAACGTACCTGACTGGTTCATCGACTCCTGCAGGTTGTTCAGCGTCGCCTCGAGAAGCGACACTGTAACCGTGATAGCGCGGCCTGTCAGACGCGCGCCGATCGGGTCCACCGCCTGGTCGGCCTTGATCTGGCCGTACGTGTACGCGGCCTCCCACTGGACGCCACCCATCGTGCCACCGAAGTCGGTCCAGCCTGCACCACCAGCTGAAACGGGGTCGGTCTTGATCGAGGCGTTGGTCACGGGCGGCTCAGTCACCGACCCGAATAGGCCGTAGTAGATCGTTGCAGGTCCCTGAACGACGTTACCCGGCGTGATACCAACGTATCCTGTCATGCTGCCTCACACCTCCTAGTAAACGCCGCCGGACTGAACAACAACGACACCGGACACGTTCGCCGGAGTACCGAAGTTGATCTGGACCAGGTTGGTGCCTGCGTTCGCGTCCACTGTATAGAATGGACCGAGCAGGTACACATGGGCCGCGGTCGCCTGAGTGAACGCAATTGCTGGGATACTCACACCCAGAATCTGCGCTCCAGGAGTGACCGTGGCTACAGGGTCGCCCGTGACCGTCTTACAGAACACGAGCGTCAGCCCTGGAATGTTAGGGAACGTGATGCCGTTGTTACCACCAAGCGTAGCAAACGTCATGGCGGTAGTGTCAAGCACACCGTTTCCTGTTAGCTGCTGGAACCCAGGCGAAACGCCGGGCCCGAGCGCGAGAACTGTCATCCCCGCCTCCTACGGGTCGCTGCGGCCTTCCGGCCGACTGCCTTCGCCCTAGCCGTTCCGGCTCGACGATGTGATGCTCCGCCAAAGTTGACAGCGAAGTTTGCCTGACGGCGAGTCGAAGTAGGATACTTCCCCTTCTTGGCCGACAAGACCTTGTGAGCATAGGCCTGGTTGCTCATACCTGCAGCCTTAGCCTTCTTGGTAAAGGCTCCGGGATGCTTGATGGTAATCTTCGACTTCTTGCCTGCCATGATCCCTCCTCCGACAGTTGTCCGCCGTCCGCTACTGAATTACGAGACCTACTTCACGCCAAGAAAAAGCCATGTCCATCGAGTAGATGGCCCAGTTACGTGGATCGCCGTATACGCGTCTCGCCTCCGTATGCACTGTCGCTTCTATAACGCAAGCAGGCGCGTAAATCTTACCCTGAGACTGGATAGTCAAAACACGTCCGAAAACACCAGGTAGCTTACTCATTGAAGCAAGCCAGATTTGCTGCAGCAGATTGTTGGCTGCGAACCAGGGAGGCTTATTCGATCCAGGCTTAGTAGCGTACGCCTTAACCTCTACTAGAGGACGAGCTACCGGCATTCCTACCATAGGAGAACCACCTACAGTAGTTACCGTAATGAAGTTCTGTATCCCGTCCAAGTTCAACGGCCAGTTCTGCTCTGGAGGAGGCTGAGTAGCTACCATGTTCGGCGAAAAGTTACCGAACTGACCCGGAATACTACCAATCCAGGCCATTACAACTACTTCAGTATTAGGGTGAAGAGCCATCATCCACCCCTTTTGATACGAGCTTCAGAAGCGCGACGCTGAATCCACTGTTCAAGCGTGGTCGGACGACCAGAACGCTGAATGCCAGGAGCTACTAGCGGAGGAGTCCCTTCAGGGTCTTCGGGTGACCTATACTTGTACAACGCTGGCCTAAGGAATGGCTCTTCAGGAACAATCTCAGGACCTACGCGACCTGAAAACCGATGAAACACACGGTGACCGAATTCAACATCCAACGTATAGCCAGCCGTCGAGTACACAAAGAGAGACAGACCGTCAGTGTAATACTCAATGCCTGCAGCAAGTGCCCCTGTACGCTTGGGTGCATACCGAATCGCATCTGCTGTGATCAAGGGCCCTAGCTCGGTTCCGAGGAACTCCTCGACATCGGCTTCTATGTGCCCGATCGCATCTGGATCGATATAAACCCGCACTCGCCACATCCTCTACGGCAGTGGCGCGACAAGCCCCAAGGACGTCTACCGTCCGACGAGCTTACTCGCTCTTACTCTAATTGTAGCATAGAACACTTAGTAAACACTAGTATCTTACCCTAAATACTGAACGATACTAATAAAATTACACTTCCCTCCAGGTGTTGCCTTCGTCAAGATAACCGTGCCAGTAATAGGGAGGAACTCCACACCCTATAGAGGCACGCACTTCGAGAGAACCATCCTCACATTCACGGAAGGTCCATGGAGGCTGATAGATTCCGTGCAAGCCACTATGCTCATCAGGACGATCAAACCTATCAGTCCCCTTGTGTGTAGGCAGTAGGAAGTAGACAGCGAGTCCTTCGACCTCATCTTGAAGAGTGACTGGATGCGGGCCAGTGTAGTCACCGGCCCGCTCCAGGTCATCAAGCGTCGGGACTCTTCGCGCCGGGCTTGTTCTCGCAGTCACGGTGAAGAGTCGCCCCTCGCAGGCTCTCGTACCACGGAAGGATGAACCAGTCGAAGAACCAGTCCACGAAGAGGACGATCTTGCTCTTGCCCATGTCAGATCACCAGCTGCTTGTAGTCGATGTAGTGGCCGAGCAGGTTGAGCGTCGACGCATGAATGAGGTAGTCTCCGTCGAGACCGAACTTCACGCTCCAGGAGTTGCGGATCGCAATGACGGTCTTCTGGAGGTTGATGGCACCGGTGCTCGACTGAGCTAGCTGCTTGATTGCGCGCTGGCAGGTCTCGTGACCGCCAGCTACGCCGGACTGGATAGCTGCTTCGAAGGCCTCGACTGAGCCGTCGCCGTCGATGAAGCCGTCCGAGTCAGGCTGGAACCAGGAGTTGAACCAGGGAGCCCCCTGGATCACGGTCCCCTTCTGCAGAGCGAGCAGAGCACCCTGGATGTTGTGAGGAACGATGTAGTTCTTCGCAAGGCCATGGGCCACGGCGAACTCGCAGCAGTACTGGCCCGTAGAACCGCAGTCCGTAGGAGGCCACTCCTGCGACGCGTCGTTCGTCTGGTCGGTATCGAGGTGATAGAAGACGATCGCCCACTCCTCGTTCGCCGGCGCAGAGTTCGGCGACATACGCCACACCTTGCCACCGAATCCGACTTCGATGGACTCCAGGTCCTTGCCCGCTGCTACAGACAGCTGCGCGACATGAGCTGCTGTAGCGTTCGCGGTGCAGGACCCTAGTGCGTCGACCGCCGCCGCGCCGGGGACGAGCTTCGACGTGTCGATGCTCTGCGCGAGCAGGTCTTCCTGGTCGAGTACTGGAATCGGGATTTCCCAGTCGACCTCCTTGAGCTGCTGGGTCTTATGGAACAGAGCTCGCTCTGCATCCAGTCGTGCCGTGATAGGGTACTGACCGAACTTGGTCGGGGTGATTCCTGCATACATGGTGAAATTATGCCTTTCTCGAACTGGTTGATGATGTGGCTGTATCAGTACTACAGGAGTACTCCGTAGGCCTGCTGGATCAGCCACGCTCCGAAGAGCAGGCCGAGACCGACACCCAACGTGATACCGAGTACTGTGACGACGAACTTAGCGAACTCGTCCATGACTATTCCTCTCACTGACAGTTTTGTGGAGTGTCTACCTTCGCTACGAACTCCCTGAACTGCTCGTCGACCTGACTGTTGTTGTTAGGGCTTTTCTGCGACAAGGCTATTACCTCGTTCCAAATTTGCGTCTGCTCCGCACGAAAGGTATTACCTTGCTCACAGGTAGCCCTAGACTCGTGCTGTTGTCCGATGTACAAGAGAGCTAGGACGATCACTATGCACGCGAGGATAATGGTCATGATACCCTGGATCCAGCGCCAGCGCCTACTCTTTGCATTCGCCTTAATAAGACGACCTATTTGTACTTCGAAGGCCTTGACGACACTAGACTCGTCGCCTTGCAGGACATTCTCGTCCATTACCTACCGCCCTCCAGATATAGCATGATCCATCGTCCGTAGTAGTATTGCTGCAGCTACCTGCTCTCCAGGATACACAGGGAAATCGGTAGGCTTCCCTGGTTCCCAATCACGCAAGAAGACTAGAATAGATTTCAATTCAGACGCCTGTTGTGTACTTATCGTACCTTCCGTAAAGGCGTCTAGTAGCGCGTCTATATGTGCACGCCTTGGGTCAGGACTATGAATGATCTTTGCAGCATCCATGGCTACCGACTTCCAGAAGACCTCGATCTTCGTTTCCATGACCGACAGGCGATCAAGCACTCGTCCCATCCTATCAGCCAGTTCGTGCAAATCTTGTGTCTGTCTGGTCTGTGTAACTACTAGACCATCCGTGCGATTACTAATTTCCTGCTGTCTACTAACGAAAGCCTGTATTTCTTCTCTGACTATATTGCGAACTTCATCAGCATTCTGAGCACGAACCGTAGTCCTGTGGGCATCACGGTAGGCCAACCAAGCTACCAGTATGGTCAGCACAGCCGCAAACGTGCTGACTATTGTCAAGGCTACAGCTAGCATAACGCAGGCTCCGAAGTAGTAACTCGCTTTAGGGTCACCAAGATGTCTGGTACAGCTCCTGCCATCCCCAGCACAGTTACTGCATATACCTCGTACAGGAGACCTGTGAACTGATCTAGAACCTGATCAGTGTTCCTAATGTCAGTACCAGAAGGAAGAGTGCAAGCAGCCAGGCGCGTAACGCTAGGGTCTGCGTTAGCTGGTTCGTATACCTGCTGACCCAAGACGATCGGACGGAGAGGGCTCATGGTCGGGTAGCTAAGGAACGCTATAACGTCCGTATACACAGCTACAGGCGTATCGATGATATCACCGAAGCTGTCCGTGTTTGTTCCTCGCAGGATAGTAACCTTGGTGTTAGCGAGAGCATACATTATCCCTCCTAGTATTCAGGTCCTGAAGGAATTCCACCGTACCCAGGGATCGGGCTCCACGGGAAGGTGAACTCACCGAAGTTAACGGTGTTAGCCGCATACAGGTCCTCGAAAGGCGACTTGACGTGAAGTGCACGGCTACGAAGCCACGAAACTCTGCCTAGAGCCTTTCGCACTAGAGGCCCGATCATGAGTGCGTTACCGTTGTTCAGCTTGATCGGCGCACGCATTGTCTGAACTGAGTCCAGTTCAAGACGCGTAAAGAGGTCTGGCTGCTGCAGCATCCAGAGACTCTGATACACGACCGCCAGATTCAAGTAGTAGTAGTCGGAAGCTCCGACATTCTCGAACCAGTTGTAAGTGATAACCTGCTGCGAATGCGGATCAGTCCAGGAGAATATGTAAGGACGTCCAGTGAACAGGTCGATAATGGACCCTGCGTACTGTACCTGAGCCAGAGTCACGGTCTGCTCCGTAGCATTCAGCACATCAGCAGGCATTGCCCAGGTGTTAGAGGCGTTAACCATCGTCTGAGTCCTCTCCCAGTTGCAGGCGCTCTAGGGCCTCCGCACGAGCGCTTTGTATTTGATCACGTCTAGCTATACGGCCCTGCCTAGCGCGTACCCAGCTCGTCATAGCAGGCTGTCTCTCTCTGGCTACCTGACCTTCTAGTTCCATAACAGGACCAGGAAGTCCTAGTACGAAATCCCCACGAGACTCGCTTCCAAACATCTCGTGCCGTGTCTGGTACACCATATGCGAACCGCAAGGCAAGAACAGGATATTAAACGTTCCGTAATGAACAACTACGCTCGACACCGACATCACTAGAGTCGGAAGTACGAGCTGAACTACACACGTCTCTCTACCGTTATCTATGTTAACCGAAGCGATAGGAGGAGGCAGCTTTATGTTGAACGCACCCTGTATAGTCTGCTGTGCAGTGCCAGTCAGACCTGTAACAAGCGTCGGAAGCACAGGATGAATATTACCGTACTGCTCCAGAGCACTAACACCAAGGTTCAGCGTAGGCATAACAATGCTCATTGGTCCAGCTTCCAGCTGAACCCTACATCCAGGAGACAAGATGATGACTAGAGACCCTGTGATGGTACTTGCTATACGGTCGTCCTGTTCGACAGGACGCTTTCGCATGCCAGGCTTGAAGAGTGCGAGCCAGGTCGGACCGGGATTAATTACCGTTAGGTCAGACGGGTTAGTCTGAACAGCATTTATGTTCGTGATGAGAGTCGGCAACACTATTGGAAGTGTGCCAGACTCACCCTTGAGGTCAAAAGTAGTATACGGCTGAGTCTTAGGCAGTGCACGCTTAAACAGAGCCAGCCACGTAGGACCAGGATTAATGACAGGAATGTCAGCAGGGTTAGTCTGGACTGCTGTAATGTTCGTAGTAAGAGTCGGTAGCGGTATATTAAGAGGCCCGAACTCTACTACAGTCGGACTCCAAGGCGTAGCAGGTCTAACCTTAAGGAGTCCAGGCTTGAAACGTTCCAGCCAAGCAGGTCCTGGATTAATTGCCGGTACGCTCTGGTTATTCTCGTAGAACGTATTTAGCGACGTTACCGGAGGCGGCACGACGAGAGCCATAGGCCCATCATGAACCAGTGCCGCTGAGATGTTTGTTACAAGCGTTGGAAGCGTTACAGCCAGAACCTGCGTCGTCTGCAGAACCTTCTGGTTACTCCAAGGTACTAGTTGAGTAGCTTCCCTGTAACCTGGCTTGAATCTCCGAAGCCATGTAGGACCTGGACTAAACTGCGGCATATCACCAACCGCAGAAGCCGTCTTAAGCGTGATAACCAGAGCAGCGTATCCGTCGACAGCAGACGAAGTACCGTTATACGTAACTGCTTGCGTAGCAGTCAGAGGCTGAACAGCAACTAGCTGACCAACATGCGTGCTAGCACTAGTAAGCTGAGGCAGAACAATCCAGGGAGCAGCAGGCCCTACTAGAGTTCCAACGCCGGTCGACTTAAAAGAAGTAACGTGCGCTACAGCTACTTCGGAGTTCTGAGAAGTATTACCTGTAGCATTGGTAGTCCAGGAGTTAAGTCCTGTCGAGTCGTTGTTGTTGCCAGACGTTTGGTCAACTGGGGAGGCAGTTACTATACCAGGGAACTCTAGAACAGTAACTTCGTTGGATCCTGCAGAAGCTGACAGTGTGACCGCAACAGCTGTCTGCCCTCCAGCGCATCCTGGATCGATCCAAGCGAAAGCAGTCTCGTCCGCCGAAGACGGGTTGCCAACAGGAGAGATAGCCTGAGCCCAATGGTCTGCTGCGCCGCCTAGCGTGATACTACTGACCGTAGGATTAGTAGGGCTAGCACTCGTTCCGACGAGAGCAACTAGTGTGTTACCAGCAGTAGTCTGCAAAGGTAGTGTCAGGTTAACAGGTGTAGCCGTATTAGTAACCTGTACCGCCTGAATCGGCCAAGGCTGCGTAACAGCTGGCAAGATCTCCAACGCAGCAATGCTGTACCCGAACGTAGACGTACCAGACAAGGTGAAGCCTGTGTTGATCTGGCCACCCATGCTGATACCTGTCGTAGTACCAGCATTAGCACTGCTGCCTGAATTAGCGTCGCTCCAAGAGTTAGCAAGCGTAGTACCAGAAATAGCTGTAGAGGTAACAGTAACGGCCGCTACAGCACCTGCGATGACTACATAGCTACCGAAGGTCGTTGGCGTAATAGTCTGCTCACAGGTAGTACCACTAGACCCATTAGTGTTACTAGCAAAGGCAGCACCAGCTTGGCTAGCCGCCTGACCTGTAAACCAAATCGGAGTAATCAAACAGTCCGCTGATCCCGTGCTACTAGCGGTAACCTTAACCGTAGTCGTACCAGGAGCGGAGTTATAGACAAACGAGGCCATGCCAACATACGTAGCACCGACCCCACCATTGTTAAGTGGTGTAAAGTCCAGCGTATACGTATTACTATGACTGTCTGTTACCGTAAACGTTACACCAGTTGTATTGGTGAAGAACATATACGTGAACAGAACCTTGACAAGCGCACCCGCAGAAGGAGAAAACGAGTTCGAGTTCTGCGATACACCAGCACTCGTGGTCGCCTGCGTGGAGGTGACCACATTCTTGACCAGAGCCATGTGGTCACCTCCTCTGGCTCAGCAAGCCGAATCCTCTCTCGACTGAGCCGACCTTAGTTCAGGCCGAGGACAACCACGTTGTACACCTGGATGTTGTTCGAAGCCGAGGACGCACCGAAGGCTGCGAACAGCTCCACGTAGTACGCCGACTCAGTCGTCAGCGTCAACGCGGTGTTAGGGTTGGCTGCTGAAGAAGAACACCGTAGGTTCTGTACCGTAGTACCTGTTGGGTAGATCTTCAGAGCGCCGTCACCTAGGAAGGCTCCGGAAGCACCTGTAGCGGTGCAAGTGACGATGAGATCGAACTCCCACGGCATGTTCGTACCCGACGCAGGACCAGCAACCGCACCAGTAGTACCTACGATACCTGAAGAGTTGTAGGTACCCTGCGCCGTGTTGAAGGTAACACCGAACGTGATGTTCGGGGTCGCAGTCGTGCCAAGCACACCGAAGGCCTTGACCAGCAGAGACTTGCCAACGCCAAGAGAAGGCAGGAAGAAGTTCGCCGGCAAGTACCCGGAACCCGAAGCTGAAGGGCCGATGTACTGTGCTGAGGTGAAGGAAGCAAACGAAGACCCGACCGCTGTGTTCGCGGCGAGTGCCTCTGTCTGCGTACCAGTAGTCCAGGACATGGTTACTCCCGTCTAAGTTGTCGTCCAGGCGATCGTAGGCGTTCCTGTGATCGCCACATTGTCGCCGGAAGTGATCGCGGTACTGGAGATGTTGAAGTCCGCACCCGAAGTCCCTACCGTACCTTGAAGCAACGCTACGGCACCAGAGTTAAGGATACGGAAGAATGTTGCAGTACCTGTAGCTACAGCTGTAACCGTCTGAGCTACGAAGTCCAGGTTCTGCACACCAACGGAAGGCGCGGACCATGCTGTACCAGCTGCGAACGTGAACGTGGCTAGAACAGTGTTGCCTGACAAGGACTCGTTCGGACCAGTCGGAGGAGTGCCGCTATAGACAACTAGCGTACCTCCACCGAACTGGTCCGCAAGCGACGTCCCGCTATGCTGCAACAGCGCGTTCGCGAACGTGTTCGAGAGCAGGATCGTCATCTAGAGCTCCTAGGAGTATCGAACCGCGACGCGGAAGCTCTCGTCATCCTTGTTGTAGGCGACTACGTCGCCGTCAACGTTGTACCCAGCCCTGCGGACTCGATCCTCGACATGCTCGCGAACCTTGTCGATACTGGGCTCCATCTCTTCTGGAGACGGATACTCGAACACAGCCCAGCCGCCGTCCCGATGAAAGAGACCATCAGGCGTGAACTGATCAACGGTGAGACCCTTAGGAGGCCTCGGCCTAGCCGAAGTCTTCTTTCCAGAC
>Ga0070713_100001283_pt1 | contig 16055 bp, 15 predicted proteins | sample LARL82metaG_FD_65465 | JGI IMG/M metagenome (GOLD analysis project Ga0070713, IMG submission 65465) | Corn, switchgrass and miscanthus rhizosphere microbial communities from Kellogg Biological Station, Michigan, USA - LAR L8-2 metaG | ecosystem: Host-associated > Plants > Roots > Rhizosphere ...
GCGACGCGAGCGTTGGCGGTCCACAGACGGCCGAGTGGCGGGTCCAGGATCCGCGGGTGGTCGGCGGCCGTAGTCCACGGCGCGCCGGTACGCGCGCGTCCGCTACCGGTCTGCGCCGGGATACGGCCGAAGATGGTCCAGCCGATGTGACCGTCACGGTCCCCCACCACCACGTTCTGGTGCGGAATGCCGATGTCCGGCGCGATCGCCAGCGCGTCCGCGGCCGAGCTCGCACGCTCGAGCTCCATCAGGCGGATGTTGGTAGCCTCGGGAAGCTGCGCCAGCCAGGCGACGAACCAGCAGCGATCCGACCCCGCACCGCTGCGCCACAACACTCCGAGGGGTCCGCTCTTGATGTCGAGCCCGACACTGGGCGCGCCGCGCACGCGGATCTCCTCGTGCACCACCGTGAGCGGCGCTGCGCCCGGCGCGCATGGTGCCGCCGCAACGTCGAACCAGTTGCCGTAGCTGTTGGTGAAGCCCCAGGCGATGTGACCGTTCGATCCGGCAACCATCAGCGGGGCGCCGGGCAGCGTGACGCCGTTCAAGTCGAGCGCAGGCTCGCTGCCGTGCGCCGCGATCCGCAAACGCGCCCGATACCAGGTGGGCGGCACGCGCTGCCCGAGGTGCATGTCGTTGGCAATCAGGGCTGCGCCGCTCGCCGTGAGCCTCCCGGCGACCGCCCAGCTGTTGCTGCCGGCGGCGGGAGTGCGCACCGCGGATGCAGGTGCGGGGGAAAACATCGAGCCGCGCACGTCGAGCGCCGCGGCATCCGGCACGCTCGGAGGGGCTACGGCGCTGGGCATGGATCCGCCCGGAGCATCCCAGCTCGTTCCGGCCGGATACAGGAAGCCCAGTGCGCATTTCCAACCATCGGCGCACTGCGGGCCGCCGAGCCGCGCATTGATTTCCTGCCGCAGCAGCTCGCGGCGCAGACCATTCACCTGAAGATCCCACCACATGGCGTGTTCGACCAGCACGCTGTCCTCGCTGCGCCATGGGACCGGCCGCGCGCCCAGCAGCAGGTACTCCCACGGCCGGGCTCGCAGATTGTCGAGTCCGGCGTCGACACCGCGTGCATAAGCATCGAGCAGCGCGCGCTGTGCCGGCGTGGCAGCGGCCAGCACCGCGCGCGCGACCGCGCGGAAGCGGAACAGGCGGGTCTGCCGGTCCTGATCGATGGCGACCGCGCCGAAGAGCTCCGCCAGCTCGCCGGCGGCGAAACGCCGCGCGATGTCCATCTGGAAGAACCGATCCTGGCCATGCGCAAAGCCGGTCGCGTACGCCAGGTCGAGCCGATCGGCCGCCTCGATGGTCGGCACCCCGAGTGCATCGCGCGTGATGCGCACCGCCGCGGCGAGACCGGGCGTGCGCAGCTGCCCATCGAGTTGCGGCAGCGAAGCCCGCAGCACTGCGTAAACGCCGCCGAGGACTGCCAGCACCAGCACCGCGACCGCCAATGCTGCGAGTTTCAGCGTGCGCATCGCGCCGGAGAAAGCAGCGGCCTAATGCGGCGGATCCAGGGCGACCGTGAGGATCTGCATGGAGTTGGTACCGCCCTGCACACCCGAGTGCTCACCCTTGGTGAGAATCACCAGGTCACGCTGCTGCACGAGCTGCAGCTCCAGCAAGCGCGCGAACAGCGCGCTGTACAGCCGCTCGGCGGAGCCACCCCCCGCGGTCACATCGAATATCACCGGATAAACGCCACGGTAGAGCGTCACACGGCGACGCGTCGCCTCGTTGCGCGTGAAGGCATACACCGGGATATCCGCACGGATGCGGGACATCCACAAAGGTGTCGCGCCCGATTCCGTCAGCGCGACGATCGCACGCACCTTCATGTGGTTGGCCGTGTACATGACGGCCATGGCGATCGCCTCTTCGCTGAGCTTGAACTGACCGTCGCTGGTGCGGTGACGGGCGCGGCTGTGGGTGAGCTGGTACTTCTCGGCGCCCTCGATGACCTGTGCCATGGCCTCCACCGCCTTCACCGGGTAGCGGCCGGTGGCGCTCTCGGCCGAGAGCATGACGGCATCGGTGCCATCCATGACCGCATTCGCCACATCGCTCACCTCGGCGCGCGTCGGCACCGGGCTGTTGATCATCGACTCCATCATCTGCGTAGCCGTGATCACCACTTTGTTGCGGTTACGGGTCTGCTGGATGATGGTCTTCTGCAGCCCGGTGAGCTCCGCGTAACCCATTTCCACGCCGAGATCGCCGCGCGCCACCATGATCACATCGGATGCATCGATGATGCCCGGCAGGTTCTGCACGGCTTCGTGGCGCTCGATCTTGGCCACGATGCGTGCCTCGCTTTTCGCGCGGCGCAGCAGCGTGCGCGCCTCCTCGATATCGCGCGCCTCGCGTGCGAAGGACACCGCGACGTAGTCGATGCTCTCCTCGGCAGCGAACACGATGTCTTCGCGGTCACGCTCGGAAAGCGCCGGTGCCGAGATTCCACCGCCCTGCCGGTTGACCCCCTTGCGGTCCGAGAGCGTTCCACCGACCCGCACGCGGGTCTCGATACTGGTTCCGGCCACGCGCACGACATCGAGCACGATCTGTCCGTCATTCAGCAGCAGCGTATCGCCCGCCGCCACGTCCTTGGGCAGGTTCTTGTAGGCGACTCCCACGGCCTGGGCACTGCCACCCTTCGGATCGAGCGCAGTGTCGAGCGTGAATGTCGCGCCCTCGGAAAGCTGCACCGAGCCCTCGCGAAAGCACTCGATGCGTATCTTGGGGCCCGCGAGATCGAGCAGCACGCCGATGCAGCGGTCGGCGCGCTGCGCGGCCGCCCGCACCTGCGCGAGGCGGCGGCGGCGATCCTCGACCGTACCGTGGGAGGCATTGAGGCGCACGACATCGAGCCCGGCGCACATCATCTGCATGAGCACTTCCGGGTCATCGGTTGCCGGGCCGAGTGTGGCGACGATCTTCGCGCGCCGGCGCATTGATCCTGCGCGCTCACTCACGGGCGCGCTGCTCCAGCATGGCGACTGCAGGCAGCGTCTTGCCCTCGACGAACTCGAGGAACGCCCCGCCCCCGGTGGAAATGTAGGAGATGCCCTCCTCGACCCCGTACTTCTCGATGGCGGCGAGCGTGTCGCCGCCACCTGCGAGCGAGAATGCCTTGCTGCGCGCGATGGCCTGCGCAATCGCGCGGGTCCCCTCGCCGAACTGCTCGAACTCGAACACTCCCACCGGTCCGTTCCAGATGATGGTGCCCGCCGCCTGCAGCAGTGCGCTGCAGCGGTCCGCGGTGTCGGGACCTATGTCGAGGATCATCTCGTCACGCCGTACCTCACCGACCGGGCGTACGTCGGCGTGCGCGGTGGCAGCGAACTCCCGCCCGACGACCACATCCGTCGGCAGCGGAATCTGCGCATCGCGGGCGCGCGCCTTGTCGATCAGGCGCCGTGCGACATCGAGCATCTCACTCTCGCACAGTGAGCGCCCCACATCGACGCCGGTGGCGGCGAGGAAGGTATTGGCGATACCGCCGCCGACGATGAGCTGATCCACCTTATCGAGCAGCGACTCGAGCACCATGAGCTTGGTCGACACCTTGGATCCGCCAACGATCGCGACCAGCGGCCGCGCCGGGTCCTTGAGCGCCCGCTCGAGGGCCTCGAGCTCGCCGACCAGTAGCGGACCTGCGCAGGCGACGCGCGCGTAGCGCGCCACGCCATGCGTGCTGGCCTCGGCGCGGTGCGCGGTGCCGAACGCGTCCATGACGAACACCTCGCACAGCGCCGCCATGCGGCGCGCGAGCTGCTCGTCGTCTTTCTTCTCCCCTTTGAGGAAGCGCACGTTCTCGCATAACACGGCGCTGCCCGGGGCACAGTCCACGCCGTCGATCCAGCTCTTGCGCAACGGCACGGGCTTGCCGAGCAGCTCCGACAGGCGCGCCGCCACCGGTGCCAGCGTGAGTGCCGGATCCTCCGCGCCCTCCTGCGGGCGGCCAAGATGCGACATGACGAACACCCGGGCATGCTGATCGAGCGCGTAGCGGATGGTGGCGAGCGAGGCACGGATGCGCGCATCGCTCGTCACCACCCCCTGCTGCACCGGAACATTCAGGTCTTCCCGGATCAGGACCCGCTTGTTGCGCAGGTCCGTATCGGTCATGCGCTTGAAATTCATGAAGCACGCGACCAGGCGAGTGTCGTGTCGATCATGCGGTTGGAGAAGCCCCACTCGTTGTCGTACCAGGCGCACACTTTGACGAGATTTCCTTCGATCACCTTGGTGAGCGTGGCATCGAACACGGACGAATGTGCGTCGTGGTTGAAGTCGACCGACACCAGCGGCGCGTCGTTGTACGCGAGTATGCCTTTCATCGGACCGGCCGCCGCCTGTTGCAGGGCCTGATTCACCTCTTCGACCGAGGTCGCACGCCTGGCGCTGAAGGTGAGATCGACCAGCGAGACGTTGATGGTAGGAATGCGCACTGCGAACCCATCGAGTTTGCCCTTCAGCTCCGGCAGCACCAGTCCCACCGCCGCCGCGGCCCCGGTCTTGGTGGGGATCTGCGACATGGTCGCCGAGCGGGCACGGCGCAAGTCGGGATGATAGACGTCGGTGAGCACCTGATCGTTGGTATAGGCGTGGATGGTGGTCATGATTCCGGCCGCGATGCCGACCTTGTCGTGCAGCACCTTGGCAACCGGCGCCAGACAGTTGGTGGTGCACGAGGCGTTGGAGATGACGGTGTAATCACGCTTGAGTGTGCGATCGTTGACACCGTACACGATGGTGGCGTCGACATCCTCGCCGCCCGGGGCGGAAATCACCACCTTCTTCGCCCCGCCCTTGAGATGCGCGCCCGCCTTGGCCTTGCTGGTGAACAGCCCAGTGCACTCGAGCACGTATTCGACCCCGATATCGCCCCAGGGGAGCTTGGCCGGGTCACGTTCGGCAAACACGCGGATGCGATCGCCGTTCACGACCATGTGGTCGCCATCGACTTTGACTTCACCGTCGAAGCGTCCATGCACCGTGTCGTAGCGCGTGAGGTGGGCGTTGGTCTTGGAATCGCACAGGTCGTTGAGCGCGACGATCTTCACTTCCGCGGTGCGCTTACCCTCGTAGAGCGCACGCAGCACGTTGCGCCCGATGCGCCCATAGCCATTGATTCCGACTCTGATCGTCATGCACCCTCCAACGGTTCACGGATCTGTTGCACGATATTATCGGCGGTGAAGCCGAAATGGGGGAACACATCGGCCCCTTTGCCGGAGGCACCGAAGCGCTCGAACCCACGACACGTCCCGAGCTGCCGACGTAGCGCCACCAGCTCTGGCGCGCGCCGGCCTCGACGGCCAGGCGCCGGTTCACTGGAGAGCGGACGGATCGCGTTGGCGAGTTCGCGGCGTCTAGTCATACGGACCTCTGGGCGAGCGAATAGCCGCCCTCATCACGGGGCTAGTGCCGCGCCTGCGCTCAGGCAGGCGCACTGCAGGGCCGCGCATTGTCCATCAGTCCCGCCCGTTGCTCAAATTCACAGTGCCCGGCGCCGGGGCTGCGAACTACAGCACGTCTCATCCGCGCCGAGAGCCGCGCACACTGTCGCCGTGCTGCGCCAGGCGACTTAAGTACCCACAGGCACACGGCGCGCAGGCACTGCTTCACATTCTGCTGAGAGCGCGTAATGTGAAGCGTGCGCCACATGTGTCGCCCGCGGCACCCCACGCACGACTGGTTCACTGCCGGGAACAGCAAGGCTCTGCTAGGCTGCATTCATGAGCGTGCTCCGCCTCATTCAGTTCACCGACCCGCACCTGTATGGCAGCGAGAGTGAGTCGCTGCGCGGTGTGCCGACGCTGCCTGCGCTCAGGGCCGCGCTCGCACAGGCGCGCGCACGCGACTGGCCGCCGGACGCGCTGCTGGTGACCGGGGATATCGTGCAGGACGATGCGGGCGGCTATGCGCACTTTCGCCAGGTGTTCGGCGGCCTCGGCCTTCCGGTTCTGTGCCTGCCCGGCAACCACGACGAGCCCGAGGCGATGCGCCGCGAGCTCGCACGTGCGCCTTTCGTACTCGATGAATTCTTCGATCTCGGACGCTGGCGCATCGTGCTGCTCGACAGCTGCATCCCGGGTGCCGCGAGCGGCGCGATCAGTGCGCCTAGTCTCGCCGCGCTCGAGCGGGCGCTCGCCACCGCCGGCAAGCGTCACTGCATGGTGTGTCTGCACCATCACCCAGTGCCGATGGCGAGCCGCTGGCTCGATCGGGTCGGCCTGACCAACGCTGCCGAGTTCCTGCACGCCATCGATGCGCACCGCAACGTGCGTGCGATCGTCTGGGGTCATGTGCATCAGAACTACGATGGATTGCGCAAGGGAGTGCGGCTGCTCGCGACCCCTTCGACATGTGCCCAGTTTCTGCCCAACTCGGATGAGTTCGCGGTGGACCCGCGACCGCCGGCATATCGTACGTTCGAGCTGCGGGCGGATGGCTCGCTGCTCACGGAGGTCGTGTGGGTCGAACAACACTGCGGTGGCTCCTCGGGCTCGGCCTGCTCGGTTGCCTGAGCGCACAGGCCGCGAGCCCAGTCTGGGCGGTGCGCGGTCCCCATAACATCGTCTACCTCGCCGGCTCGATCCACATGCTGCCAGCGGATGACGCCGCGTTGCCGGCGGGGTTCACGCGCGCCTATGCCGATTCCACCAAACTCGTCATGGAGCTCGATCTCGCAAAGTTCGATCCCATGGAGGCCATGACCTGGATGATGGATCATGGAACTCTGCCGACCGGCACTACGCTGCGGGGGCTCCTGGGGGAGCAGCGCTATGGGCGCGTGAGTGGCGCGGCTGCCAGTCTCGGCATGCCCATGGCCGGTCTCGATTCGCTTGCGCCCTGGGTCGTTGGCATCGAGATCACCGATGCCGCTTACGAGCACGAGGGCTTCGATCCCGACCAGGGCGTGGAGGAACAGCTGCTGCGCCTCGCCCAGTCGGACCACAAGCCGACCGCGGGGCTCGAGACCTTACCCGAGGAACTCGGCAGTCTCAGCTCACTCTCGAGCGCCGACCAGATCCGCATGCTCGATCAGACCGTGGATGAGCTGAAGGATCTCAAGTCCGAGATGCGTGAAGTCACCGGTGCCTGGCGCTCGGGCGATCGTGCGCACCTCGCGGCCCTGCTCTCGAGTGAGTACGGCGCTTTCCCCTCGCTCTACAAGCCACTGGTGACCGACCGCAACCAGCGCTGGCTCCCGCAGGTGGAGCAGCTGCTGAACGGAAAAGACAATGCATTCGTCGTGGTCGGAGCACTGCACCTGGTCGGGGACGGTGGGCTGCTCGAGCTCCTGCGCCGCAAGGGCTACACGATCACTCAGCTGAACTAATTAGATTGGCCGAAATCGCAGGAAGCGATTTCGGCGGACATCGGCTCCGCTACCGCCGGCAAAAGATGTGACTTTCGCCGGCTGCGCCGGCGCGATTGGCCGAAATCGCAGGAAGCGATTTCGGCGGACATCGCCTAGGTTGCTGCCGCGGCGCGCGCCGTATAGAACCGCCATAGCGGTACGGCGAGCAACAGCGTCCAGCCGAGCACCAACCAGCCGACGAAGCCATCGAAGCGGCTGAGCAGGAAGCCAAGCGCGGCGCCGGGGCGCGGCTCTGCCAGCTCATGTGCCACCAGCATCACCCATACCCAGCCGGCATGCAGCCCGATGCACGCAGCGATGTTGCCGGTCGCGGCACGCACGAGGCCGAGCACTACGCCGACCGCGGCGAGAGCGAGGAAGGCATCCGCGATCGCAAGGGGATGGGCAAACAGATGCAGCGCGCCGGCGAGCAGATCGATGCCGCTATGCGCGTTTACCTGCTCGGGCGGAATGTGGAACTTCGCGAAGAAGTGCGTCGCCGCGTAGAACAGCGCGGTGAGCAGCACGGCGGCGCTCGTGCCGGACTCGCGCTCGATGGCCGTGTGCATCGCCCCGCGCACAAAGGTCTCCTCGATGAATGCCACCGCAAAGCCGCTCAGCGCGGAGGCCGCGACGAGCCTGGCGAGGTGCGCGGCGGCCGATCCGGTGCGCCATTCGAGCAGCCCGAGAGAGGCCATGAGCCCTACGACCGCGAGCATGCTGGCGACTCCCAACAGGAGCGCGATGCCCAGCTCCCGCATGAAGATCCGCCTGGGTGCGCCGTAGCCGAGACTCGCCCGATCGGTCAGCCCGAGATGGCGGGCGAGCGCGAGGAAGCCGAGTAGCAGCGCAAGCATGCCGACACGCTCGGCGATGCGGTGGAATGGAAAGTCGAAATGCGGATGCAACAGCGTCCACGCCGGCCAGGCGAACAGAGCTACGGCTGCCAGCGCCGCCGCCATGAGTCCTAAAAACCACGTCAATGCACGCATAGTGGAAGGCAGTGGGCTTGCCTGCGCGCGCCCGCTCCGCATAGCTTATGGTGCTGGCGCAGTCCTGAGGAGTCATGTCGGCGTTTTCCCTGCAACCGATCGTGATCTGGTTCGGCCGGGTGGGCGACATGATCATGCTGACTGCATTGCTGGAGATACTGCATCGACGGTTCGGGCGACCCTGCGTGGTCGTCGGTGCGGGCGACTGGTCGCGGCAGCTCTACGCGGAGCATCCCGATGTAGCCGAGACGCTCTGGCTGCACCGCTACACCCCCTTTGCCCTGGATGTCCGCTGGTGGAGGGCAGTGTGGAAACTGCGCCGCGCGCGGCACTCCCCGGTCTACATCTGCGAGACCGATCCGCGCAAGCTGGCGAGCATTCGGCGGCTGCTGCGCTGGGGTCGCATCGATGAGACGCGCTGCGTGTTCCTCACCGATGCACCGGCTGCGCTGGCGCAGGTCCACTGGGTAGATCGTCTGGTGAGCCTCGGCCGCGTGATGCCAGCTGCATTGCAGGAGTCCGATTACCCCTGGCCAACGCCTGAGCCGCGCTGCGCTCCCCGGTTGGTACTCTCGAGCGCAGCGCGCGCGGCCGGTGATGAATGGCTGCGCCAGCACGCCGTGGGCGATCGGCCACTCGTGCTGCTGCAGCCGGGCAACCGCCGCACGATGCGCGGGCGCTCGCTGCAAATCCGCCAGTCCGACGACCGCTTCTGGCCGGTGGAGCGCTGGGCGAGCCTGATCCAGCGCATACACCAGCGGCTGCCCGAGGCCCGGCTCGTGCTCTGTGGCGCGCCGCGCGAGGCGGTGCTGCTCGAGTGGATCGAGGCGGCGGCCGCGATGCCGGGGATCGTGCTCAGGGGATTGGCTTTTCCGGGTTTGTTTGCGTTGTGTGTGCGCGCACACAGCATGATCTCCATCGACACCGGCACCGCCCATGCGGCCGCAGCGCTCGGGACTCCTCTGGTCGTGTTGTTCGGCTCGACTCCGCCGGCCCAGGTCACTCCGCGCAGTGCGTGCGGCTCGGCCGTGATCGGAGTGGGTGGCGTTCCCCTTCTGCCGCGGGTCGATCAGCTGTCGGTCGACACGGTGTTCGATGCCTGGAGCCGATTGCCGGTCAACTCAGCAAACGCAGCCACTGCTCGGTGATCGCGCTGAGCCGGAAGCGCGCATCGGGGGCGGCGTGCGGCCGTGCGCCGGCGCGCCATTGGCGGATGCGCTCGAGGTAGGCATCGAAGAGTCCGGCCGCTGCGGCAAGCCGCGCTGGCCCGGCCCGCCAGCGCGTCGGCAGATGACCGACGAGCGTTTCGTAGCCGCGTGCCGCGGCGCTCACCGGTAGCAGTTGCTGCGGGTCGGCAACGATCTCCGACGCCGCTCCACAGTCGTGTGTGAGTACCGGGGTGCCGAGGGCATGCGATTCGGCGAACACCAGACCGAAGGTCTCCGGGATGAGAAAGTTCGGAAAGAAGGTGCATAACGCGCTGCGCACCTGCAGGTGCATACGTGACTGCGGCTGGGCGCCGAGCAGCTCGACGCCGGTGGCCGGCACCGCCGCGGCCTCGCGGTAACCGGGGTTACCAACAGCCAGGCGCAACCGCGGCAGGGCCCGGCGCAGCTCGCGGAAGGCATCGAGCGCGAAGTTCAGCCCCTTGTTGGGAGAGGAAAAGAATACGAGCTGGTCCGGATCGACGGGCGTGCCGTCCGGCTGCAGCGCATCGTTCACTGGATTGTAGATGGTGAGCGCGCGTACCACGTCCGCCACGCCGATGCTGCGCAGTGTCGCCTCGACGCCGCTGCGCTGCCACTCCGACACGCATACCGCAGTGACCGCGCTCGCGCGCAGCAGCGGGGCGGTGGCGGCCAGCCAGCGCGCGCGCCGGGCGCGTGGATGCAGCCGATCGTGCAGCCACAGGTACACACGCGCATCGGGATAGTGCTGCTGCACGAACGGCAACGCCCGTGAGTCGCGGTTGACGACGACATGCGTGATGCCGGCGAGGCGCTGCGGCCGGCAATAGCGCCGCCAGTCCTCGGTGCGGTTGTGCTGCATCACCCACGCACCGAGCGCATCCGCAATGCGCACCAGCGTCGCCTCGGTGCCCCCCAATGCCTGCACCTGCAGCGTACGGGTGTCGTATGGCTGTTGGCACACGGGGTCGTAGAACAGGACCGGGCTCATCTGAGTGTGTATTGTACGGCTGTGTCAACGAGCGACGGTGAGGGCGTCCGTGGCGGATGACAGCCGCTTGTCGGCCTGCATCATCACGTTCAACGAGGCCGACCGCATCGAGGCCTGCGTGCGCTCGGTGGATTTCTGCGACGAGATCCTGGTAGTCGACGCCCACTCGGGCGACCGCACGCGCGAGCTCGCGGCCGCGCGCGGGGCGCGGGTCATCGAGCGCGACTGGCCGGGCTATCGCTCGCAGAAGCAGTTCGCAGTGGACAACGCGCGGCACGACTGGGTGTTATGCCTCGATGCCGACGAGCGCGTGAGCGAGCGGCTGCGTGCCGAGATCCTGGCGCTGCAGCGCGCCGGACTCGCGAGCGCTGCGGGCTGGTCGATACCGCGGATCACCGATTATTTCGGACGCTTTCTGCGCCACGGCAACGCCTACCCCGATCGCCTGGTGCGGCTGTTCGATCGCCGCCGCGGCGGCTGGTCGGGCTATGAGATTCACGAGAACACTCGCATCGATGGCCGCGTGCGCCGTCTGCACGGGCATCTCGAGCACTATTCGTACCGCAGCCTCCACGACCACCAGGTGCGGATGCAGCGCTACGCCGATCTCATGGCGCGGGCGCTCTACGAACGCGGACGGCGCTGCGGCATGCTGCCGGTACTGCTCAATCCGCAGTGGCGCTTCGTACGCGGCTACCTGCTGCGCCTGGGATTTCTCGATGGCTGGCGCGGACTCGTGTTCGCGCTCGTCGAGTCCGGTTACGTGCGGCGCAAGTACCTCGGGCTATACATGCGCAGTCGGAGGCTGCCGGGTTGACCAGGCGGCTACCTGCGCAAGACGGGCGAGCGGATCGGCCAGCTCGAGCAGCTGCTGTTGCTCGGCGGTGGTGAGCGGTAACACCTCGGCCCAGCGGTTGGCGACCCAGCCGGCATCCTCGTAGCGCGCCACCACGTGCGCGTAGCGCTCGCCGAGCTGCGGCAGCACCTCCCGCAACAGCTCACCCAGGTGCCCGAGCTCACCCGGCAGTGCGCACGGCACATCCTCCGGCAGATATTCGACTTCGGCGATATTGAGGCCGTCTTCCTGCTGCCGGCGTTTGAGTACGCGGAAACACTGCTCACCGAGGCAATCGATACCGAGCAGCCCATCGGGCAGCGTGTCGAAATCCACCACCCGCGCGCTGGTGCCGGCCGGCGCCACGCTCACCACCTCACCGGCTTCCTCGCCCTCGAGAATGAGCACGACGCCGAAGGCCTGCGACGCCTTGAGGCAGCGGCGCACCATGTCGAGGTAGCGCGGCTCGAAAATCCGCAGCCGCAGCGGGCCACCGGGGAACAGTACGGTGCTGAGCGGAAACAGCGCCAGCTCAGAGGTCGCGCTCACGGGCGTGGCACCGCACTCTTTAGCTCGGTGAGGAGCTTGTCGTGCAGCCCGCCGAAGCCACCGTTGCTCATGATGAGCACCTGGTCGCCGGGGCGCGCGGCACGGGCGAGCGCGCGCGCCAGCGCGTCGATATCGGCGCTGCCATGGCCGCGGCCGGCGAGCGCACGCAACACCGTGCCGGTGTCCCAGCCGAGATCCGCTGGAGTGTACAGCCATACCTCGTCCGCCCCGGCGAGCGCAGGGGCGAGCGTCTGCTCATGCACACCCATGCGCATGGTGTGCGAGCGCGGCTCGAGCACCGCCAGGATGCGTGCCGCGCCGGCCCGCCGGCGCAGGCCGTCGATGGTCGTGGCGATGGCGCTCGGATGGTGCGCGAAATCGTCGTACACGCGAATACCGTTGATCTCGCCACGCAGTTGCAGGCGGCGCGCGATGCCCTTGAAGTCCGCGAGCGCGGCGAGCGCGCGCGGCACCTCGACTCCGGCGTGGCGTGCGGCGGCGATTGCGCCCAGTGCATTTTCCATATTGTGCGCGCCGATGAGCGACCACTCGACCGTGCCCAGCGGCCGGCCACCTTCGAGCACCTCGAAGCGCGAGTAGTCGGCAGCTCCGGGCAGGGGCTGCGCGCTCCAGAGCGCATCGCTGCGCGCAGTGCGCGCAAAGCCTTCGCGTGGTGTCCAGCAGCCCATGGCGAGCGTTTCCCGCAGCAACGCATCGGCCGCGTTCCAGACGATGCGTCCGTTGCCGGGAACGATACGCACCAGGTGATGAAATTGCCGCTGGATGGAGCCGATGTCCGGATAAATATCGGCGTGATCGTACTCGAGATTGTTGAGCACCACGGTACGCGGGCGGTAGTGAACGAACTTGGCGCGCTTGTCGAAGAAGGCCGTGTCGTACTCGTCTGCCTCGATGACGAAGAACGGGCCGCTACCGAGCCGCGCGCTCACCCCGAAGTTGCCGGGAACGCCGCCGATCAAAAAGCCCGGATCGAGACCGGCATGCTCGAGAATCCAGGCCAGGAGCGAGGCGGTGGTCGTCTTGCCGTGCGTGCCGGCCACGGCAAGCACCCACCGGTCCTTCAGCACCTCGCGCGCCAGCCACTCGGGACCCGAGAAAAAAGGCAGCCTGCTCTCGAGCAGTGCTTCCACCACCGGCTGTCCGCGGGTCATCACGTTGCCCACGACCACCACATCCGGTGCCGGCACGAGCTGTGCGGCATCGAAGCCTTCGGTGAGCGCTATGCCGAGCTCCGTGAGTTGCGTGCTCATCGGCGGATAGACGTTGCGGTCGGAGCCGGTGACGGTGAAGCCCGCGGCGCGCGCGATGGCCGCGATCCCGCCCATGAAGGTGCCGCAGATTCCGAGGATGTGGACGTGCGACGGTGTCTTCATGTCTTCAACGCCGGAAACAGCGCCGACAGCAGCAGCCAGCCCGCGAGAGTCTGCAGGATGACGAGCGCCACGCTCGAGGTCGCCGACCACCCGAGCGCCGCTTTCACGATATGACTGTTGGCGGCGATGACCCACGCAAACAGCAGCAGTAGCCCGCAGACAAAGGGCATTTGCCAGGGTGAGTCCTCGCCGATACGGCGTACCAGCCAGGCGCAGCTGTCCACCAGCGGTGTCAGTACCGCCTGGAAACCGAACACTGCGCTCGTGGTCTGCAGCGTGCGTTCGGGGCGGCCGGTCAGCCACAGCAGCAGCACGTACCACAGCAGCGTGAACAGCGTTGCCACCAGCAGCGCCTCGAGCCAGCGACCGCCCGGTGGCAGTACGCAGCTCACGACGAAGTTGACGGCAAGGTAGCCGGCCACCGTCAGCGCGAGCAGCAGCCGCGAGGCCGGCAGGTCCTGCGGCCCGCGGCGCAGCAGCGCGATCTGAGTGTAGAGCCGGATGAACTCACTCATGTCTTTCGGTAAATGCGCGCGCCTCGCATAATGCAAGACTCGATTGTACAGATCATCCGCAGCTCAGGTTTGCAGCACCCCATAGTCGCCACCGCGCCCGCCCTCGCCGCGCTCGCGACACGTCTCGCTACGCTTGCGCGCATCGGGCTCGATACCGAATTCCTGCGCGAACGCACTTACCGTGCGCAGTTGTGCCTGGTGCAGGTCGCGACCCCCGACGAGGCGCTCTGCATCGATCCGCTCGCGCTCGCGGACCTCGCCCCATTCGCGCAGGTGCTGGCGGCCGATGGCGTCCTCAAGGTCATGCATGCTTCGCGCCAGGACCTCGAGGTACTGCTGCCCGTGGCTGGACTTCCGCGCCCGGTGTTCGACACCCAGATCGCCGCGGGTCTCACCGGACTGCCGGCACAGGTTGGTTATGCGGAGGCGGTGCGGCGCTTTCTCGGACCCACTCTCGACAAATCGCACACGCGCACCGACTGGTCGCGCCGCCCGCTGAGTGCCGAGCAGCTCGAATACGCGCTCGATGACGTGCGCTATCTGCTGCCACTCGCCGCGCGTCTGCAGGAGGAGCTCGAGCGCCTCGGACGGCTCGAATGGCTGCACGAGGAGCTGGCGACGCTCGCTGACCTGCGCGCACTCACCGTTGCCCCCGAGGATGCCTGGCTGCGCCTGCGCGGGTTGCGCGCGCTCGACCCGGCGCGCGAGCGCCTGGCACGCGCACTGGCGGCATGGCGTGAGCGGCTTGCGCTCGAGCACAATCGGCCGCGCGGCTGGATACTCGATGATGCAGTGCTGCGCGATATCGTGCTGCAGGTGCCGCGTACGGCGTCCGCGCTCGCAGAGATTCCGCAGATGCCGCCGGGACTCGTGAAGCGCCGCAGTGCGGAGCTCCTCGGGTGCATCGAGGGCGCCCAGGTACCGCAACCGCCGCCGCCGTTGCCGGGGCGGCAGCGTCCCGATCCATTGCGCACGGCGCTCATCAGGAAACTCAGCGGCATCAGTCAGGAAGCGGCTCGGGAGCTCAACCTCGTGCCCGAGGTGCTCGCGACGCGCCGCGACCTCGAGCAGCTCGCCGACGGACGGCGCGATGGTGCGCCGTTGCGCGGGTGGCGCCGCGCCGTGCTCGGTGAGCGGCTGCTAGCGGCACTCTGAACCTGGCGGCCTCAGCGGCCGCGTCGTGCACCGCCGCGCCGGCTGCCACCGCGCGGTCCGCGGCGGACCCGGCGCGTTGCCGCGCGAGTCACCGCTGCCGCGGCCGCGGTGCGCATTACCCGGCCTGTCCGCTTGCGCTTGGCTGCGGCCGATCGCTTCGGCGCTCGCCGCGCGGCAGCCCGGCGCGGCTTGGCCTTGCCCGGCGCACGACGCAGCGGCGCACGGGCACGCGGCACCGCGTGCAGCGCCTGCTCGAGCCGCTCGGTGACTTCCTCGACCTCGCCCTGCGCCTGGATGACACGCAGCAGTCCGCGCTTGCGATAAAACTCGATCAGTGGCCGGGTCTTCTCCTCGTAGACACGCAGGCGCTCGGATACGGTGGCCTCGTTGTCATCTGGCCGCTGGATGAGCCGGTGCGGAGCGCCGCTGCCGGCACACGGTTCGCTGCTCTGCGCCGGCGAGGTGGAAACGTTGAATACGCGGCCGCAGTCTGCACACGTGCGCCGTCCGGAGATGCGACGCACCAGCTCCGGGTACTCGACCTCGAGCTGCACAACCGCATCGAGTGGCTGGCGCAGCGTTTTCAGCAGCCGCTCGAGTGCCTGCGCCTGCGCGAGGTTGCGTGGAAAGCCATCGAGTATGAAACCACCGCGGGCATCGGGCTTGCGCAGGCGCTCACGGATCATGCCGAGGACGAGCGCATCCTCTACCAGCCGCCCGCCGTCCATCGCCGCTTTCGCCTTGCGCCCGAGCTCGCTGCCGCAGGCCACGGCCGCGCGCAGCAGATCACCGGTGGAGATCTGCGGAATGTGCTCGCGCTGCATGAGACGTTGAGACTGAGTGCCTTTGCCCGAGCCCGGAGCTCCCAACAGGACGATGCGCATGGTTGTCGTGAGCAAAAGCGGCTGCGGACCGCAGCACGAGGGTGGGCAACGTTACCGGCCGCTCCCGGCGCGGTCAAACGGACAGCCGGTCGCAGGCCGCTTACGCGGTGCGTTATTCTTCGGCCATGAAAAAGAAGCTGGTAAGAAATGCCTTCTATGGCCAATCGGGCGGAGTGTC
>Ga0070713_100001285_pt1 | contig 16041 bp, 18 predicted proteins | sample LARL82metaG_FD_65465 | JGI IMG/M metagenome (GOLD analysis project Ga0070713, IMG submission 65465) | Corn, switchgrass and miscanthus rhizosphere microbial communities from Kellogg Biological Station, Michigan, USA - LAR L8-2 metaG | ecosystem: Host-associated > Plants > Roots > Rhizosphere ...
GCGCCCGAATCGCCCGACGCCACCAGCACCGACATGCCCTGCGCCGCCGCCTGGCGGAAGCTGTTGTCAATCGAGTCATAGAAGCTCTGAGACTGCGAGGGATCAAGCCCCTTCTCGCAGGCGCCGAGGCTGATGCTGATGACCTGCGCGTGGTTATCGGAGACGATCTGGCTGAACATCTGCGCGACGCTGCCCAGGTCGGCCTGGCTCTCGTAGACATCGATATTCGCGGCGGGTGCGATGGCGTGGATCACCTCGATATCCAGCACTGGCTCCGGGCTGGAGGACGACGCCCCACCCGCCACCGGCGTGACGGTGATCGCGCCGGTGTGCAGCCCAAACGTCTGATCGTACGATTGCACGTCCGACCGGCGAAACTGGTCGATCTCTGGCAGCGCGACCGTCTGATTCGCGCCCGTCAGCCCCGCCTGATGCAGCGGTCCCAGGTCGTAGGCGCGCTCCAGCTCCGTCGGCCCGAACCCATTGCCTCCCCTCGCCATCGGCCGGCGCGGCGCGGCGATGCTGCCAGTATGGATCACGCTGCGGGTATCCAGCCCCAGCACGCCGGAGACCCCGGCAAGCGACGCGGGGATATGCGGGATAACGTCCGGCGCGATGTAGCGCTCGCCGTGCCGGTCGCAGTAGTCGCCCAGCCGCACGCCAAAGAGCGCGTCAAGCGTTGCGACCGTTCCCTGCGCATTGAGCAGGCCCGCGCTCGCCGTCGCCATCGGCACACGCAGCCCAGCGGCGCGCAAAGTCGCGGCGAGGCTGGCGACGGTCGCGCTACCCGCGCCGAAGCGTTTCGCGTACTCCTGTGGCGAGAGGAAGTGGTGGTACTGCGGCGATGTTGGGTCATTGAGCGCGGCAAGCGCCGCATCGAGGCCCGCGGCGTCGCCCTTTAGCACAAGCGAGATCGTCAGCGTGTGGGCGGGGTCACTTGGCCCCAGGCGCACCGATGCCGATGTGGTCGGGGCGCAAGCGTTGGCAGCCTTCGATCCCGCCGACGTGGTCATGGGCGCGCTCCGCTGGCTTGTGGGCGTAGATGTGGATGTCGGTGGGGCGCATGCCGCCAGCAGCGAGAGCGCCGCGATGGCCAGCACAGGCGTCGCCCGCCAGATGCGTCGTTTCCCGGTGTTGTTTCCGCTGTTGCGCATAGTAAGAGTTGCCTCCAGCCAGGATTCAGCGCCAGACGACGCTATTGACGACGTGGTCGTATTCTTCATTCGGCACGATGGATGGGTCGGGACTGTTCGGGTCCAGCGGGCTGATGGCGACGAAGATGATTCCCGTCGCGTGCTGGACGCTGGCCATCACTTGGATGAAGACCGGCACCTGAGGCGCGTTGCCCTGCGAAGCGTATGCCCCGATGGATTGCCCCGCGCCCGGCACATAGCCAATCTCCGCCCCTTTGATCGCGCCGAAGTCCTGCGGATCGGTGAAGTTGTTGCCGCCGTTGAGGATATTTTGCACGGTGCTGTTGAGTAGCGTCGCGGCGCTGGTGCCGGGGCTGACCTGTTGCCCGTGCAGCTGCATCGTCACATCGCCAAGCTGGGTCGAGGCGATCAGCGTGACGGTGGTCTTGTCGCTGTCCTGCGAGTCCACCGACCAGGGATCAAAGTAGGTCAACTGGAAAAAGGTGTTGTTGATGATGTGCGCCTGCGAGTTATCACGCGTGGGCGGCGGGCAGTTGCCCGGGCAGGGGGTCGGTGTCGCGTCGGGAATCGGAATCGCGCCGAGGCCGCACGCGCCCAGGCTCATCAGCACCAGCAGCCAGAGCAGCGGCTGCGCCAGTCGTTTCTTTGGCATCTCAGGCATTCTAGGCACCGGATGGCTCCTGTCCAGCGCGCCGGGCAGGCGTGCGTTGTCTGCGGCGTGGGGTCGCCCGGAGGGCAAGGCCGCAGTACGGGCAGAATGACTCTGTGCCGCGCAGTTGATGGAAGCACTGCGGACACTCCTCGGCAGTGCCAGAGCGCAGCGGGCGCGCCTTATCGATCAGGCCGATATGCAGCAGCGAGCGCACCAGCAGCAACATGATGACGACCGCGCCGCCGTACCAGAGCAGATCGAGAATCGGCCCGCCCCAGAGTGTGCTACCGACGGCAGGCACAATCTGGCCCAGCAGCGCAATGATGATGGCGAGCGCGAGGTTGGTGACCGCGCCGCGCGTGCGTTCGGCGGGCTGGCGGTCGCGTCGCAGCCAGAGCGCCGCGCAGATCAGTCCGGTGGTGGCAGCGTCGAGCAGCGGGATGAGCAGCGCGATCTTGAGCGTTGGCAAGACCCAGGCCGAGATCGAGCCCGATTGCACGAATGGCCCGGAGATGAGATACCAGGCATAGGCGATGCTCTGCGTGGCCGAGAAACCGAGGCCAGCCGCCGCGCCAAACGCCAGCCCATCGAGTACATCGTCGAACTGGCGGCGCGCGATATAGAGCACCAGCGGGCCAATCAACATCAAGAGCTGGCCGATGATCGGCAGGAAGACGCCGACCAGCAGTACGTAGTTCGTGGAGGGGCCAAAGCCAGCGCGAAACTGGCTGAGGATCAGGCGGTAGAAGAGCAGGCTCATCGCACCGCCGAAGATCGCCCCAACCAGGAACGTCGCGCCCAGCACGGTGAGCGGCTCATCTTCGTAGAGCTGCGCATCGTAGAAGTAGAACAGATAGAGCACCGGCAGCAACAGCGCGGAAAGCACAATCGCCAGCGGTACCAGCTTGCCGAGGCTGATGCCAATCAGCGCGACAATGGCCACCAGCAGCAGCCAGCGCAATTGAAACATGCGACGCGGGCCAAGATGCGGAAAGAGCGTCGAGATAATGCTCGGTTGGAGCACATGCTCCGACGGATTGGCGGCGTAGACATGGGGACGGCGCGAGACGTGGCGCTCGCGGTTCACCGTCTGGTGCGCGCCACACCAGGGACAATAATTGCCCTCGCCAAGCTCGCGCCCACAATTACGACACTGCATACAGGCTGACCTCTCCAAGATGGCATATCCACCCAAACAGGAATGGTGCGCCCAGTATATCGCACTCTACCATCATGTGGCTGATTGTTAGCAATGACACCAGGGCGTGTATGCGACTTCAAGTCGAGGACACGCCGGAGACGCGCCGCACGTCCACAGGTCGCGTGAAACATCGCGAGAATGACTTGCTGGCGCCTGGGTGTTACCTGCTAATGTATATTAAGTTGGTCAATTTTATTGACAATAACGTGCATAACGCTTTGCCATTGTTGGCAGGCGAGCCAGTTGCAGGTTGTGCTTCAGAAAGAGGAGGTGTATCGCCATGGCATCTGGGTTAGAGGAACTGCTGCAAGCGAATCAGCGGCAGGCGGAGCGCTTTACGCAGGGAAGCCTTTCTATGCCGCCCGCACGACATATCGCCATCGTCACTTGTATGGATGCGCGTGTGGAGCCACTTTCGTTCCTCGGCCTCAACCTGGGAGACGCGCATATCATCCGTAACGCGGGCGGACGTATCACTCCAGACGCGTTGCGCTCGCTGGTGATCTCCGAGGAGTTATTGGGGACTGACACAATCCTGGTCATTCACCATACCGATTGCGGCATGCTCACTTTCGGCAATGAGCAGTTGCGCGAGAAGGTTGGGCGCGACCTGGGCGCGGCGGCGCAGCAGGCGGCAGATCGGATTGACTTTCTGCCATTTACCGATCTCGCCGCCAGTGTGCGAGCGGATGTGGAGACCATCAAGAGTTCGCCGCTGATTCCGCAAAACATCCCGGTGTTTGGTCTGATCTACGATGTACGGACGGGCAAGCTCGAAGCGATCGAGTAGGCGCGACTCACCAATCTGTTCCCAAGGCCTCTTGTATCTTCGCAAGGGGCTTTCATATTGCCAATCCATACGAAGAGGACGCTTCACTGCGACCTCCTGCTCCTGGGCGTAGGACGTCGTGGCCGTGAGACAGCGCGAAGCGGCCAGGTGGCCGGGGATCATACGCGGACGTATCACCGGGATGGTATAGTTGCCAGCAGAGAAACGCCGATGTCAGGCTCAGGAACGAAGGAGTCGCATATGCCAACGTTGCCACTTACCCCCGACGAACTGCTGACCACGACCCGCTCTGTGCGCAAACGGCTTGACTTCTCGCGGCCCGTTGAGCCAGAGGTCATTCGCGAATGCCTTGAAATCGCGTTGCAGGCGCCCAACGGCGGCAACCGCCAGCCGTGGAGCTTCGTCGTCGTGACAGACGCGGCGAAACGCGCGGCGCTCGGCGACATCTACCGGCGCGGCTGGGCGCTTTATAAGGGGCTGCCTATCAACGCGCCCGACCGCCTCTCGCCCGACCCGGAGCGCGCGGCGACCCAGCTACGCATCCTCAGCTCCGCCGACTATCTCGCCGAGCATATGCATGAAGCGCCGGTGCTGCTGATTCCCTGCTTCAAGGGGCGCGTGGACAACCAGCCGAGCATCGCGCAGTCGGGCGCGTGGGGCTCCATCCTACCCGCCACCTGGAGCTTCATGCTGGCGGCGCGCGCCCGTGGGCTGGGAACGTCGCTGACGACCGTGCATCTCTTCTTCGAGCAGGACGCCGCCGACGTGCTTGGCATCCCCTTCGACAAGATTACCCAGACGGCGCTCATCCCGGTCGCCTATTCGCTAGGCACCGACTTCGCGCCTGCAGCCCGCCAGCCACTGGACGACGTGCTGCACTGGAATGGCTGGTGAGTTGAAACCTTCCACCGAATGGCCTGTCACACTCCGTATGCGTTGTCCGTGTTAGCCTAGGTGGCTCACGGGCCATGCAAACTGGCGGAGCGGAAATGTCGCGGCGGGAGGCAGCGGATTGAGCGTTGTCTGGCACTGGAACACACGCGAGCGGCGGCCATTCTGGTTGGCGCTGCTGGCCCTGCGCACCCGGCAGCAGGATGGCGACGCGGAGGAGGGCGAAGCCAGCGCCACATCTGACCACACCACAGGGCCATCCTCACAGACTGCTTCCTCCGCAGGGCCGAGCGGCGGCCAGGATGCCACCTTCGACGCCTTCTTCGCGCAGTATGAGCGCCCGCTCTATGGCTACACAAAGCCCGCAGCCACTTCGGCTGCGGGCGTTTCTACGTCCCAGGGGTCAAGGCATGCTTAAGAAGCGGTGCGCGAGCGCGAGTTATCGGCCCACTCGTCGAACCAGCGATCCAGCGCGTTGGCGCGATGCTGCGCCTTCTCCGAGCCTTTGATCTCGTTGCACTTACGATGCGCGGGCACCAGATTATGCGCCGCATGCTCACCGCCATCAGCCAGCGCCAGCACGTGATCGAACGAGAGATCGTGCAGCGTCACCGGCGTCTTGCAGATACCGCAGAGCCACTCGCCATTGCCATTCCGCGCGTGCTCCAGCACATGCGCCAGCTCGACCGCCCGCACCGAGCCGACTACTCCACGCCTGCGCGCGCCGCTATTCAGCCGAAGCGCTCGCCGCCGCACGATATCGATCATCCAGTCGTCGAAGCTCGTCGGCCACTCCAGATGCTGCGGCTGCGGCCGTGACGCTGGTCGTGCCGGTGGTCGTGACGTGGGGCGGGTCGCCGGGCGAGGCGCTTGACGCGGCGTCTGGGGGGTGGATGGAACGCGGCCATTGCGTGTAGCTGGCGTAGTTGTCGTACGTTGGGGATGTTGCGCCGGGCGGGTGGGCGCAGGCGTGCGCACCATGCGCGGCCGGGCGGGCAATCCTGGGGTCTCGCGGATCTCACGGAACGGCGCGGCAGGAAGATCAAGCGCCGAGGATTTCGCGGGGTGAGGCAGAGGCGGCTGAATGGCTGGATGACCAGGCCACGGACTCCATGTGGTCCAGGAGCGGGTATCTCTATCTGCCCGTTCTCCCCATACAGAACTCGTCGTCGCAACGCGAATCACAAAACCAGCAGGGGGACTATACCCCACTCCCCCTCGTTCGGGCCTTCGCGCCCGACCTATCATACGTCGTGTACTCATATTTACCGTACCGGCAACCCCTCCACATCGTCTCTCCTGCTTATTTCGGCACACCTTTCTTGGATGTATACGCGCAGGGCGATGAATTAGTTCAGTGGTTGCGCTTCAAGAAATCATACCTGGGAGGCACTTCGGAGGCGAGAGTCGCGCTCGGAGGATGACATAGCGAAGTCGCAGTCAACATATCATTCCAATAAGTAGTATCGTATGAGACGAGCCCGCTGTCAAGCGCGCCACGATGCTGGGACTTTACGATACACAAGTGGCGCGCAACCCACACGACGAACGACGTCAGGCGATTTACCTGTAAGCCGCTAGCTGGCGACGAGCGTGCGCACCAGGCTCACCAGCTCGCGCATCTCGAACGGCTTGCGCAGCACCACCCCGGCCTCGATACCGCGCTGGTAGAGGTCCAGCGAGGTCGCTGCCGTCAGGAACAGCACGTGCGTCTTCCACGTCTCAGGTTGGGTGCGCAGGCGGCGATAGACCTCAGCGCCGTCCAGATCAGGCAGGCTTACGTCGAGCAGCACGACATTCGGGGGCCGCGACGCCGCCAGCGCCAGCGCGCGCTCGCCGCCCTCAGCCACCTGGATATCCCAGTCTGGCTCGCCTTCCAGTGTGAGCGTATCGCGAATAGCATGCGCCGCGTGCGGATCATCTTCCACAATCAGGATGCTGGGATGCGTCCGCTCCGCCACAGGCGAGACCGCCAGCGGGACAGGCGAGTGTTCGACTGGCGCGACAGCCTCCAGGGTTGGCGCGGCGGCGCGCGGCAGCAACGTGACCGATGCGCTTGCCGGGCGGCTGTGGCGTGATGGCTTGTGCGGCGCTGGCAGCGCTGCATTGCCTGACATGGCATGAGCGTGCGCGGCGGGCGCTATCGCGCGCAGACGGGTCTGTCTGCCTGTTCGGCGCGATGCGTTGGCGCGTACACTGCTCATCGGATTTCAGGCCTCCCGCCTGTGTGCTGGTGGAATCTTCCGGGCCGTTCCTTGCCTCCCGGTGGTCCCTGACGAGACATCGCCGGGTAGCAGGCAGAGCTACTGAGCCGAGTATAGCACGGCTGCCTGAGCGGCTCAGCCTCAGCAGTACTTCCGGGCGAAGATCACCTGTCGCGGCATGATACAAACCCGCAGGAAATCGGGGAATCAGGCGATCACCGCGACCAGCCAGCAGGCGGCGAATGCCATCGCGCCGAGCGCCTGGATATAGAAGTTTATTTTGAGTGTCGCGGTATCCGGCTTGCGGCGGTAGAGCAGCATCGTCAGCGCGGTCGTCCCGATGGCCACCAGCGTCGCCAGCAGCAGCCAGACCGGCAGCCCCGGCGCAAGCCCGTTGAGGTCGAGCAGCCAGATGAACAGGCCCAGCGCGACCGGGATTCCCCAAACCAGCGCCAGATCGCGGCGCAGCCCCAGCACATGCGGCAACCCACGCACCCCGGCGGCGATGTCGTCGTCGAGGTCGGGCAGCGAGTTGGCGATATTCATGGCAATGCCGAGCGCGGCGCCGAGTGGCAGAATCCACGGCAGAAACGGCTGCCACGCGCCCTGCGCGACCCAGACGAAGATTGGCAGCAGTGGGAAGTGGAGCGCGAAAAGCAGCGCGCTAACCCAGGTGCCCTTGAAGCGCAGATCGTAGGCGAAGCCCAGCGCCATGATGGCGCAGAGGATCAACGTCGCCGCCAGCCCGAATGACTGTGCGAGGAGGATCGCCAGCCCTGTCAGTATGACTACCAGCGCCAGCGCCTCGCCCGACTGCACCGTTCCGCGCACGAGCGGCTTTTGTGGCTTGCTGGCGGCGTCGAGGGCGCGGTCGCAATAGTCGTTGAGGATGCCGATGGCCGCCTGCGCGCAGCCCATCGCCAGCACCAGACGCACGACCGCGTCTATAGAGAGCGCCCGGTGCGCGGAAAACGCCGCGATTGGGGCCAACAGCGCCATCAGCAGCATATACATCGCGACCGGCACGGGATGAGTGACGCGCATGAGTCCACCTGCCCGCTGCAGCACGCCGAAACGCGGCGACTGGCGGCTGGATGGCGTATCTGGCATGTCACTACTCCCCAAATCCCAACCCGAGTAGGTTTTGTCCTGCAATGTCTCTATGGTGGTCAGGGTCTGGACAGTCCGCGCAGGCGGACTTTGTGGCCGCAGGCCGTTTAGGCGCGGTTTTAACCGCCAGCGTCATCACCGTGCCGCGTCGAGCGCCAGCGTTTCCGCATAGAACGCCTCGTAGGCGTAGAGCATCGTTTCCAGCCGGAAGAGGCGTTCCACCCGCGCGCGGCAGGCGTGGCGGTCGAGCGCGGACACCCGCTGGACAGCGGCCACGGCGGCGGTGACATCACCCGGCGCGACCAGATAGCCCGTCTCGCCATCCGCGACCACCTCGGCGAGGCCGCCGCGCCGATAGCCGATAACCGGCGCGCCCGCCGCCTGCGCCTCGCACGCCACCAGCCCAAATGGCTCCTCCCAGTGTGGAGTGCAGAGGACCGCCCGCGCCTGGCCCATGAGCCGATACAACTCCTCGCGCGGCACGCTGCCCAGATAGCGGACGCGCTCGCCTTTCTCAGCGAGCCTCGGCGCGATCCGCTGCTCGAAGTAGCGTGTATCGTAGACATCGCCCGCCAGCACCAGCGGCAGCCCGCTCTGCTCGGCAATCGCCAGCGCATCCTCGACGCCCTTCTCCGGGCTAATACGTCCGGCAAAGAGCAGCGACGGCTGCGGATCGGGTTCCGCGCTGAAAGGGATCGCAGCGAGATCCACACCATTGTAGATGACCTGAGCAATGGCACAATGTGGCGCCCAGCCAGCAGCGCAGGCCCGCGAGACAGTGGTGAGGCGCACGCGCGCGGGCGCGCCGTCGGGCGGGGCCAGCATGCCGAGCAGGTTGGCAATGTTGCTATCCACCGCGGGCAGGTGCAGTGTATGGATCACCGGCAGCACCAGCATGGACGAGTAGGCGTAGGCGGGCCAGTCGAAGGCGTGCGCGTGGACGAGATCGTACTCATCGGCGTGATTCACTAGCGCGCGAAAGACGTGGAGGAAGGCATAGGATGGCAGCAGCTTCCGCTCGTCGGGACGCAGCATATCGGAAACGTGCTCACTATCAGCGGCGGAAGAAGTTTCCCGGTAGAAGCGCGCCGGGCGTAGCGCTTTGGAATCGATGCCCAATGTGAGGACGCGTACGCCAGGCACATCGGAGCCTTCGGCGGCATAGAGGGTCACCTCGTGGCCACGCTGCGCCAGCCCGCGCGCCAGATCGGCCAGCAGCGCCTGCGCCCCGCCCAGATACGGCGGCGCGATGGGTGAGACGAGTGGCGCGACGAGCGCGATGCGCATGGTGGGCGCTCCTTCAGACGTTGGTCAGGCGTTGGTAAAGAGTTCCAGGTTCGTGCCAGCCAGCGGCGCGGCGTCTGGTCCCACCAGGAAGACGAGGATGCGCGCCATCTGCTCCGGCGTCATGCCCGCCTTGAGGTGCGGGGCGGCCGCTCGCAGCATCTCGGTGTCCACCGCGCCGGGGCTGACGGCGATCACGCGGATGTTGTGCGGGCGGCCCTCCACCGCCAGGATCTCACTCAGCCCGGCAACGCCAAACTTCGAGACGACATAGGCGCTCAGGCCGGGAAACTTCTCGACCTTTGGCACGCCTGAGAGCGAGGAGAAGTTGACGATCACCCCGCCGCCCCGCACCTGCATCGTCTGGAAGGCGGCGCGACAGCAGAGGAATGTCCCGCGCAAGTTGGTGTTGAGGACGCTATCCCACGTGGCGGTATCCATCTCGGCGAATGGACGGTTGGCGACCGCGCCCGCCGCATTGACGAGTATCGTGACCGGCCCAAACGCCGCCTCGGTCCGAGCGAAGAGCTGAGCGACGCTATCCTCGTCGGCGACATCCGTCGGCACGGCCAGCGCCCTGCCGCCCGCCGCGGTAATCTCGGCGACATTGGCCGCCAGCGCATCCGCATCACGCGCCGCCAGCGCCACCGCCGCGCCCTCCGCCGCGAAGGCCAGCGCCGCCGCGCGCCCGATGCCACGGCTCGCCCCGGTGACGATGGCAACATGTCCGGCCAGCGTCCGTGATTGCCTGGGTGTCTCGTCCTGCTGCTGTTGTGCGTTCATGCCGCCGATTATAGCACGCGAGGCGCGCGACGCCAGATGATATACATTGCTGCATGCGGCAGATTGATACTCCTGACCGGCTTGTGTTACCAGAATTACTCTGGCTTCCCCACATCGTTGCATCCCCTGCGTGCGTATACTGAAGAACCGGTGTCGTTCCGGCGGCCACATCGCGAAAGGCAGGGTTGAGATGCTCAGGCGATTTTTCGAGGCGATCTTCCATCGGCTGTTCTTTACCTGGATGTATCGGCGCGGCAAAACTCCATGGGATACCGGCATCTCACCGCCGGAGCTGGTGGAAGCGGTCGAAGGGGTGGGCGCGCTGCCACCGGGACGCGCGCTCGATCTGGGCTGCGGCACCGGCACCAACTGCCTCTACATGGCGCGCAACGGCTGGCAGGCCATCGGCGTAGACTTCGCCGCCCCCGCGATTAGACGCGCCAAGCAGAAAGCGCGGGCGATGGGCAAGCTGCCCGGCGCGGTGCGATTCATCCATGGCGACGTCACCCATTTGGACCGGCTACCCATCGGCGCGCCGTGCTCGCTGATCCTCGATATGGGCTGCTTCCATGGCATCCTTGAAGACCGCCGCGCCGACTACGCCGCTGGCGTCACGCGCTTTGCCGCGCCTGGCGCGCTCTACTTGCTCTATGGCTTCGAGCCGCGTATGCTTGGGATGCGCCGCGTCGGCTTCACTCAGGATGATATCGAGCGCATCTTTGGCGACGGCTTCACGGTGGAGAAGGTCGAGCGCGGCACGGGTCGTGATGGCGCTCCGACGGCGTGGTACTGGCTGCGGCGTATCGAGCGCGTCTGATGACTTACCAGGAAGGAATGGCGCATGCAGTTAGGGGTCTTTCTGCCCATCTCTGGCCGTGCAACCGGGCCCGATACGCTGCGTGAGGCGGCGCGGAGCGCGGAGCGGCAGGGTTTCGACGCCGTCTGGTCGGCGGACCGTGTCGTCACGCCCTGGGAGATTCGCACGCCCTACCCCTACGCCGAGAACCACGAGTTCATCGTGCCGCCGGACCGCCCATTCCTCGACTCATTCACCTGCCTGGCCTACCTCGCGGGCTGCACCCAGACGATTACGCTGGGAATCAGCGTGCTGGTGCTGCCCTACCGCCATCCCCTCTACTGGGCGCGCGTCGCCGCCTCCATCGAGCGGCTGGCGCAGGGACGGCTGACGTTGGGCGTGGGCGTCGGCTGGATGGAGGAGGAGTTCGCCGCGCTGGGTGTGCCGTTCAAAGCGCGCGGCAAGATGACCGATGAGCAGCTTCAGATCCTCGACCTGCTCTGGACGCAGGAGCACATCAGCTTCCATGGCCAGCACTACGCGTTCGACGACGTGGCGTTCTATCCCAAGCCCATCCAGCAGCCGCGCATCCCGCTCTGGGTCGGCGGCGAGGGCGCGGCGGCGCAACGACGCGCGGGCCGCTATGGCGACGCCTGGTTCCCCTATTTCGTCAGCATCTCACCCGCCGAGCTGCGCGCTGGCTATGACAACGCCCGCCGTGAGGCCGAATATGCCGGGCGCAACGCCGATGCGGTGCGGCTGACCTGCTGCCGTCCCATTGAGGTGACGCGCGAAGCCGTACCGCAGGATGAGCGGGTGCTGCGTGGCTCGCCGGAGCAACTGATTGAGGCGCTGGCGGCCTATCGTGAGATCGGCGTCGAGCATCTGGCGCTGCAATTTATGGTACCGCGCTGGCCCGACCGCATGGAGCAGATCGAGCGCTTCGCCGCCGAGGTCATGCCGCACGTGCGCTAGCACCCGAGCGAGAAGCGACACGGGCGTATGGGCGCTAGCAGTCATCAGGAACTTACAGGATTCTGGTTGCTCAGAACCGATTGCAACAGGCTGCTGGCCGACCAGCGCATGACCTCTGCGGCCTCCTCGCGCGCGAGCCCGGCAACATCAGTAAGCCACACAAGCGCCTCAATGCCAGTGTTGATCCTTATCGCGTAGACGAGCCGCCGCAGTTCGGACTCAGCCATCCGTGCGCGGAGGGGTGCGAGCGCTTCCTCGATCCAGCCGATCGCGCGTCCTTTCCGAAGTGGTAGCTCACCGTGATGGGTGGGATCCTGTTCGAGCGACAGGCGCAGCATCGTGCGCTGTGGCCGTTCTGTATCAAGGATGAGTTGCACGAACGCCCGAATGACAATGTCGAGCCGCGCTGCCGCACCTTCGGGCGCAACCTCAGGAAGCATCGATTGCACGTCGATCTCAGGGTGAGCCGCCACGAGCAACGCTTGCTGGTTCGGAAAATAACGGTAGGCAGTGGTGCGCGAGATCGATGCCGCAGCGGCAACACTCTCGACGGTGGGCATCTCACCCTGAGCCACCAACTCACGAGCGGCAGCCACCAACGCATCGCGAGTGCGTTTCTTTTGGTGCGTTCGGCCTGCTTGCTCATAGACGATCGACATCGGTTCTCCGTCCTCCATTTCTTCGCCCTGTATATCCGAGCGATCACGGCCCTTGACACCGCGTTCATTATACAGTACTCTCATTATGGCACTGAAGTACCATTAAGAGACAATAGTACCACAAAGTGACGGGGAGGCTGAGATGGCCATGAACAAAGTCGTTTCGATTGTACGCGCAGGTGGTGAAGGTGAGAAGCTCTGGTTCTATGGTGGTGGCGTGCATACCTGGAAGGCCACCAGCGCTGAGACAGGGGGCGCCTTCCTGCTATTCGAGGATGTCATGACCAGGGGCAAGGTGACGCCTCTCCACCAGCACCCTGACGTAGACGAGACACTCTATGTGCTTGAGGGTGAGATCCTCGTGTACCTCGATGGCCAGGAACGGCAACTTGGGCCGCATGGCGTAGCAGTGGCCCCACGGGGCGTGCCGCATGCATTCATGGTTGTTTCAGAGACGGCGCGCATGCTCTTCGTTGAGACACCAGGCAGCAGCGAGGCATTCTATCGTGGTGCCAGCGAGCCAGCGACTGACGCCCTCATCGCTGCCGGTCCAGTTGATTTTGCGCGAATAGCAGCCTCGGCAGAGCGTTATGGCGGCATCGTGATTCTTGGGCCGCCTCCATTCCAGGCGAAGTGACCCACAACCCGGCCACACTTCGACTGGGTGAGATCACTGGCCAGCCAGGGTCAGAAGCCACGATCAAGCCACACTATGCTACAATCTATGGCACAGCGCTGGCCTGATCGCATGGCGCATGTCGAGCGCTTCGCCAGCGAGGCGATGCCTCATGCGCGCTAAACAGGAAATCATCGGACAGTACTGGAGAAGTCAGGATAATACATGTCGATGCCGCAGACGCCTGAGGAATTGAAGGCGTTCAACCGCCAGTTGATCGTGGATTTTCGCGCGCACGACCCGAAGCTGAAAGGACGCAGGATATTGCTGCTGACGACGACCGGCGCGCGCAGTGGCAAGCCTCACACCACGCCGATGACGTATGTGATCGACGGCGACCGCGTGCTGGTGATCGCCTCGAATGCGGGCGCGGTGCGGCATCCCGACTGGTACGTCAACCTTGTCGCCAATCCAGCGGTGACGGTCGAGCTACCCGACGAGACGTTTCAAACGCGGGCGATTGTGGCCGAGGGCGAGGAATACGACCACCTCTGGGCGCAGATCGTGGCGCAGATGCCCTTCTTCACCGACCACCAGGCGCAGATCAGCCGCAAGATTCCCGTCGTCATCCTGGAGCGCGTGAAGTCATGACAGGTGATACTACGTGCAACGCCAGATTAGAGAACCATTGGTGAATTCATACGGTCGGTTTCGCGTGCGTCAGCTTGTCTTACAGATCGATGACCGCAAGCCACTGACTCTGGAGGTATGTGAACTTACGCTCGCTGACGGCAAGGGCCAGGAAATTCCGCTCAAAATCGTTCACAACTCACGCACCGACCTCTCATGGATTACCTATGCCATCGAAGAATACTTGGGCGACCTGGACTATATGCGGATAAGCTTCGACAGAAACCAGCTCCAGGACGACGTGGAGGAGATAGACAACATACCGCAGTGGGGCAATGACAGAACTGACATGCAATGGGCTGCGATAATAGCATACGGGCAGATATCACGTCATCCGCGGCTGCGCGAGTTGATGGATGTGTACTACGAGCAGGTCAGCGAGGCGCTGCAAGACCTTCGAGCGAGTCATCCAGAAGGCATCCCCGATTTATTAGAAGGGGTTCGGGGAAAGGAGGCTGCGCGTCCCCAATTGTGGGAGTTGCCGCGATTCCTTCAGGAAAAGTCGCATGATATGCCCAAACCATGGTACATCACCAGACTGCATCGCAGTTTCAGGGATGTAGGCGATGGGCCGAAATCGCACGTCATGTGGCGGATTGAGCCAAAACTGCCCCCGGTATCCACACCTATTCTTGGAGAATTGGTCTTACAGGCCGGGCCATTTCAGGTCTTCGAGGACTTTGGCTTTTATACTCTCAATTCTATTCTCCTTACGCCATTGCGGCAGAAAGAAGACGGCCCATGGGTCAACCCAACCTACCGCATCTTCTACCAGGATGAAGCACAACAAAACGATACTCCTCCCGGGGCTGGGCCTGGCAGGCGAGATATGGGTTCACTTACGAGTCTAGATACGCCAACAACAGCACAAATCTGTAGGGCTGTTAAGCGCGTGCTGACCAAGATATGGTCATCAGCACCAGTGGATTACGACAAAATCTACGAGATGCAGCTATTAGAGCTATTAGAGGCCGGCCAGTATGACGCTGAAGAAAAGCCCGTCTACGACGCCTGGGCGGCGCTCGGCTGCCTTGATGCATCAACGGATAACCCGGACCCGTTTTCGACCCATTTACGGCAGTAGTCTTCGACGCGGATCAGCAGTAGTCCCAAACTATCAGGTGGCCGCGCGGCTTTCGCCCGCTTGCTCGGCAGGCAGGGCGTTTTGTCCGCGATAGGAGACAGCGCGCGCGCCCGGAATATGTTGCAGCACCTCGGCCAGGGTCGCGAGCGTTGACGATTCTCCCCCGCGTATGTCCAGCCGGAAGGTTGTCACGCCGTTGGCTTTATCGGGGAGCAGTTCGAGCCGCCGCAACTCCAGGTGCAGCGCGTTGACACGCTCCTCGATGGCGATCACCTGCCCTGGATGCGTCTCGGCGCGCAGGGTGATGCTCCAGCTGCGCTTGTGCGGGAAGAGGCGCCCCTCGATGGGCTTGAGCGCCAGCAGGATGCCCAGCAGGATGGCGGTGGTCGCGGCAGCAGCGAGATAGAGGCCCGCTCCGGCGGCGAGGCCGATACCCGCCACAGCCCAGACGCTCGCTGCGGTCGTCAGCCCGTGGATGGCGTTCTTGCGCAGGATGATGGTGCCAGCGCCCAGGAAGCCGATACCGCTCACCACCTGCGCGGCGATACGTGACGGGTCGAGGACGATTCGGCCCGGCTCGATCACGTCGGAGAATCCGTACGCCGAAACGATGATGATAAGCGCCGAGGCAGTTGCCACGAGGGCATGCGTGCGCAGTCCAGCGCCACGATCCAGGCGCTCGCGTTCGAGGCCAATCAGAGAGCCCAGCACTGCCGCGACGGCCAGGCGTATTATAACTTCCAGATATATAGACATAAACTAGCTCGTTCCTTCGAATTATACAAGAAAGTATAGCGCACGCAGGGACGGAAATACACTAAGCGGAGGGTTGTTCACAGCCGCAGGCATGCCTCGGCGATCGGCCAGAAGCGCGCTGCGCGAACCACAGCGTTTCTGACCGCGGACCACGCTATGGTACTAGGCAGGTGATGACGATAGACTGGGGCAATCCGCCGCTCGTCACTACGACCGTGCCTGGCAAGGAGACTTTGGAGATCGTCATCGTTTGTCTACCACCGGGTGGGAGCGTGCCATGTGTCGGCGAGAGCGTGAAGCTGGTGGGCAGCGGAAGCGGCATGGCTGACCAGTTTGCCGACCGCGTTGTGCTGGGATTGTTTATGGTCACCGTCGTCGTGGCATTGCCGCACTGGA
>Ga0070713_100001286_pt1 | contig 16035 bp, 11 predicted proteins | sample LARL82metaG_FD_65465 | JGI IMG/M metagenome (GOLD analysis project Ga0070713, IMG submission 65465) | Corn, switchgrass and miscanthus rhizosphere microbial communities from Kellogg Biological Station, Michigan, USA - LAR L8-2 metaG | ecosystem: Host-associated > Plants > Roots > Rhizosphere ...
TGCTTGGCGCCGGCCTGATGCATGACCGCAGGGCGCGCCTGTGCCGGCAGCAACGCGAGTGCCTCGGGCACACGCTCGTTGAGCGCCGCCGCGCCGAGACTGCCACCGACCACCAGAACATCGAGTGGACCCGCGCGTCCGCGAAACCGTTCTTCCGGCGGTGCCACCGCGAGAATCGCTTCACGCAGCGGATTGCCCACCCAGGTCACGCCGCGCCGGCCGGTGAAGGTTCGCGGAAAACCGGTCAGGACATGCTCGGCGCCGTAACGCAGAATGCGGTTAGCGAGTCCCGGCTTCGCGTCGAGGTTGTGGATGACGAGCGGGACGCCCTGCATCAGCGCCATCAAGCCGCCGGGAAACGATGCAAAACCGCCGAAGCCGAGCACGACGTTCGGCCTGCGCCGGCGGATGACGCGGCGCGCCTGTACGCACGCCGAGAGAATCGCAAACGGTCCGAGCAGCAGGCGCAACCAGCCCTTGCCGCGAACGCTGGCGAAGTCGAGCGCCTCGAACTCGAGCTTCTGTTCGGGAACGATGCGCGCTTCCATGCCTTCACGAGTGCCCAGCCAGAACACGCGCCAACCGTGCGCAAGCAATTCCGCGGCGACCGCGAGCCCCGGGAAGATGTGGCCTCCCGTGCCGCCGGTGGTGATCATGGCGACGCCGCTCATGCCGTGAATCCCCGTAGCAGCCGGCGATTTTGGTTTCGGCCGGACGCTCTCGCGTCCTTAACGCGCGACACGCGCGCGTTAGCCTTCACCGAAATCGAAGGCTGAACTCGCTTCGACTGCGCAGTTTGCGCAAGAAGGGAGGTCATACGGTAAATCCCCGCAGCAGCCTTCGGTTTTCAAAATCTACGCGCAGGAGGACAGCGATTGCGATGCAGTTGACGACGATGCCGCTTCCGCCGAACGAAAGCAGTGGCAAGGTGAGGCCCTTGGTCGGCAGCACGCCCATGTTCACGCCGATATTGATGAATGCCTGCACACCAAGCCAGACGCCGATGCCGTGCGCGACCAGCGCAGCGAACGGACGCTGCAGCCGCGCGGCTTGCCGACCGATCGCATAGGCGCGCACCAGCAACCACGCGAACAGCGCGATCACGACCGCCACGCCGGCGAACCCAAGCTCCTCGGCGATGACCGCAAGCAGGAAATCGGTGTGCGCCTCGGGCAGGTACAGGAGCTTCTCGACGCTGGCGCCGAGGCCGACGCCGAACCATTCGCCGCGCCCGAAGGCGATCAGCGAGTGCGAGAGCTGATAGCCCTTGCCCAGCGGGTCCGCCCACGGATCGCGAAAGCCGGTGAATCTCTGCAGGCGGTAAGGTGCGATCCAGATCAGCAGCCACAGCGCCACCGGCAGCAGGAATCCGAGCCCAATCAGCAGCCGCCAGTCGAGCCCGCCGAGGAACAGGATGCCGAAGGCGATGGCGACGATCACGACGCACGCGCCGAAATCGGGCTCGCGCAGCAGCAGCGCGCCGATCAGGATCATCACTGCGAGCAGCGGCAGGAAGCCGCGCAGCAGCGTCTGCCGAAGCGGCTGCTGTGCGTGCAGGAAGTCTGCCTTGCGCACCGCGTAGCTCGCCGCGTAAAGCACGACGAAGAGCTTCATGAATTCGGACGGCTGCAAGTTGAACACGAGCAGCGACAGCCAGCGCTTGCTGCCGTTGACCGCGCGCCCGATGCCGGGGACGAGCACCGCGACCAGCAGCAGCGCGCCGCCGACAAAGAGGTAAGGTGCAATGCGCTGCCAGATCTTGAGCGGGATCTGGAACGAGACGAACGCCGCTACGAGCCCGACGCTGACGAACACCGTGTGGCGCGCGAGAAAGTACCACGGGCGGTAGCCGGTGTACGCCATCGCCTCGGCAGTCGCGATCGACGCCGAATAGACCATGACCAGCCCGATCGCGAGCAACAGCAGCGAAGACCACGCGAGCGTGCTGTCGAAGGTAAGCATCGCACGCGGCTCGCGCGGGGCCGCTGCCAGCGCGGACAGCCGCGGGAAGGTCGAGCGCAGGGTAGTGTCTCTAGGCATGCGCAACCTCCGCGGCGTGCCCTGCCACGGCGGCCTTGAAGCGCTCACCGCGCTCGATGTAATCGCGGAACATGTCGAGGCTCGCGCACGCAGGCGAGAGCAGCACCGCGTCACCACGCCTTGCGTGGGCGATCGCACGCTTGAGTGCTGCTTCGAGCCCAGGCGCGAATTCGACCGATGGCTTCGCGCCGGAAAGTGCTGCGGCGATGATCGGCGCATCGCGACCGAGCAGCACCACGGCACGGCAATGCACGTCGACTCCCGCCTTGAGCGGCGTGAAATCCTGTCCCTTGCCATCGCCGCCGGCGATCAGCGCGGCGGGCCTTTCGATGCCTTCGAGCGCTGCCAAGGTCGCGGCCACCGTCGTCGCCTTCGAATCGTTGACGAACAGGACGCCTGCGATTTCGGCGACGCGCTCCATCCGATGGGGCAACCCCTCGAATGCGGCGAGGGCGGCGAGCACAGGTGCGTCGATCGTCGTGACGGTCGAGATGAGCGCCAACGCGGCGAGCGCGTTCTGTACGTTGTGGCGCCCGATCAGCGAGAGCGCTTCGCTGCGCAGCATCCGCGTGGCGCCGCGCGCGAGCCAGGTTTCGCCCGCCTGCGACACCAGCCCCCACTCGTGGTCGGCGCGCGGTGCGTCAGCACCGAAGGTCTCGAGCAGTCGCCCGGGCAGTCGCATCGCCATCGAGCGCGCGTCGTCGCGATTGAGCACCTGCACACCGTCGCCGGAAAAGATGCGCGCCTTCGCCGCCGCGTAATCGTCGATCCCGCGGTAGCGGTCGAGGTGATTCTCCGAAACATTGAGCACGCAGGCCGCCGTCGTGGCCAGATGCGTCGTTGCCTCCAGCTGAAAGCTCGACAGCTCGACGACGAACACGTCGGGCCACGCCTGTCCGCGCTCGTGCGCTGCGAGCACGTCGAGTACGGGCTCGCCGATGTTGCCCACGACTTCGGTGTACAGCCCCGCCGCGCGCAGCAGCGCGCCGGTGAGCGTCGCCACCGTCGTCTTGCCGTTCGAGCCGGTCACCGCGAGCACCCGCTGCCCCGCCGGCAACGCGCGCGCGAAGAGCTCGATGTCGCCGGCCCATTCCACCCGGCGCGCCAGTGCGGCCGCGATCGGCGGTTGGCGCACGTCGACACCCGGGCTGGTCACGATCAGGTCGACGTCGTCGAACGTCGAATCGGTGAACGCGCCGGTGGTCAGCGCGACACTGGGGAGCTCAGCGGCGAGCTGAGCCGCGCACGGCGGCTCCGCGCGCGTATCCGCCACCCGAACCGATGCACCGTGACGCGTCAGGAAGCGCGCCGCGGACAACCCAGTGACACCCAGGCCAAGCACGACAGCGCGGCGGTTGCGCAGATCCATGGCTAGCGCAGTTTCAATGTCGAGAGGCCGAACAGCACGAGCAGCATGGTAATGATCCAGAAGCGGACCACGACCTGGTTCTCCTTCCAGCCCTTGAGTTCGTAGTGGTGATGAATCGGCGCCATGCGGAAGACCCGCCGCCCGGTGGCCTTGAACGACGCGACCTGGATCACCACCGACAGCGTCTCGACGACGAAGACGCCGCCCATGATGAACAGCACGATCTCCTGGCGAACGATGATCGCGACCACGCCCAGCGCCGCGCCGAGCGCGAGCGCGCCCACGTCGCCCATGAACACTTCGGCGGGATAGGCGTTGAACCAGAGAAATCCCAGCCCGGCACCGGCGATCGCACCGCAGACGACGGCGAGCTCACCCGCGCCGGGGATGTGCGGAAGAAACAGATAGGTCGAGTAGTCGGCGCGCCCGGTTACATACGCAAATACGCCCAGCGCGGCCCCCACCATCACCGTCGGCATGATCGCCAGGCCGTCGAGCCCGTCGGTGAGATTGACCGCGTTGCTCGAGCCGACGATCACGCAGTACGAGAGCACGATGAAGCCCCACACGCCGAGCGGATAGCTGATGGTCTTGAAAAAAGGCACGATCAGATCGGCCTTCGGCGGCAGGTCGAGATTGAAGCCGCTGCCGAGCCACGCGTAGAACAGCTGGAAAAACTGTGTGTTCGACGGTGCGGATACCGAGAAGGCGAGATAGATCGCCGCGATCAGCCCGATCGCGGATTGCAGGACGAACTTGGTGCGTGCCGAAAGGCCCTTCGGATTCCGATGGACAACCTTGCGATAGTCGTCGACCCATCCGATCGCGCCGAAGCCGATGGTCACGATCAGCACCAGCCAGATGAAGCGATTGCGCAGGTCTGCCCAGAGCAGCGTCGTGATCACGATCGACACCAGGATCAGCGCGCCGCCCATCGTCGGCGTGCCCGCCTTGGAAAGGTGCGTTTGCGGACCATCGTCGCGCACCGACTGGCCTATCTTGAATTGCGCCAGCTTGCGGATCATGCGCGGTCCGAGCACGAAGGAGATCACCAGCGCGGTCATCGTCGCCAGCACTGCGCGAAGGGTGATGTATCCGAACACGTTGAAGGTGCGTATCTCGGTGGAGATCCAGTTGGCAAGGGCAAGCAGCATCAGTGAGCTCCCGCCGCCGTGCCGGTCAGCGCCTTCACCACCCGCTCCATGCGCATGAATCGCGATCCTTTGACCAGCACCGTGCGCGAGGTCATCGGCTGCAGGGCAGCGATCAGCGCGTCGACGCTTTCGAAGTGCTCGCCGCTCTCGCCGAACGCCGCGGCCGCGTTCTGCGCGAGCTCGCCGACCGCGCACAGCCTCTGGATGCCGGCTGCGCGCGCGTACGCGCCGACTTCGCGATGAAAGATGGCCCCCAGCTCGCCGACTTCACCCATGTCGCCAAGCACCAGGCAGCGCGGCTCGGGTGCGCGCGCGAGCACCGCGATCGCGGCGCGCACCGAATCCGGATTCGCGTTGTAGGTGTCGTCGATCACCACCGCGCCATCGACGAGCTCGATGACGCGCAGTCGTCCCGACAGCGGACGAAACGCTGTGAGTGCCTCGGCGGCGTGCGCCAGCGAGGCGCCCGCCGCGGTCGCGGCGGCGATCGCCGCCAGCGCGTTGGACACGTTGTGACGGCCCAGCGCGCGCAGGTCGAAGCTCGTCCTGCCCTCGGGTGTCGTCACGTCGACCGTCGTCCCCCAGGTGTCGCTCTGATACCGCGCGGTTACCGCCGCCGGCGCGCGCAGGCCGAAATCGCGCAACACCAGCGCGGCGCCTTCGGCGTTGCGACGAACGACGACTTCGTGCCAGAACGGACCGTAGTCGTCGTCGGAGTTCACGACAACGACGCCGCGTTCCGGCAGCGTGCCGATCAGTGCCGCGTGCTCTGCCGCGACGTCGGCGACGCTTTTCATGAATTCCTGATGCTCGCGCTGGGCGTTGTTGATCACGCCGATGGTGGGCTGCGCGATCGAGCCGAGCTGTGCGGTCTCGCCAGGGTGATTCATGCCGATTTCGACGGCAGCGACGTGGTGGTTCGGGCGCAGTCCGAGGATCGTAAGCGGGAGTCCAATCGCATTGTTGAGGTTGCCCGCCGTGGCGAGGACGTGGCGCTCGCCAAAGGCGACGCGGAGAATGGCCGCGGTCATTTCCTTGACCGTGGTCTTGCCGTTGCTGCCCACGATCGCCGCGACTGGCAGCGTGAAGCGACGTCGCCAATCCGCCGCCAGGTCGCCGAGCGCGCGCAGGGGATCGTCGACTGTGACGAAATTGCCGCCGGTGTCGACCGCACGATCGCTGGCCACCACCGCCGCCACCGCACCGCGCTCGATCGCGCGCGCGATGTAATCGTGCCCGTCGAAGCGCTCGCCCTTGAGCGCGACGAACAAGGCGCCGGGCGCGATGGTGCGCGAGTCGGTACCCACGGAGTCGAACCAGGTGTTCTGCCCATGCAACGTTCCCCCGATCGCCTGCGCCGCGGTGCGGGTATCCATCATTGCGCCACGCGTGCGTCGAGCGCGCGCGTGGCATGCTCGACGTCGAGAAATGGCGCTCGCACGCCCGCGCGCTCCTGGTAGGACTCGTGTCCCTTCCCGGCCAGGAGCACGACGTCTCCGGCGCGGGCGTCGCCGACAGCCATCGCGATGGCGGCGGCACGGTCGAGCTCGACCGCGTAGCGGCGCTTGCCGGTCGGGCGGATGCCGTGAACGATTTCGCCGGCGATTGCCGCGGGATCCTCGTTGCGCGGATTGTCGCTGGTAACGACGACCCGATCGGCCAGCGTCGCTGCGATGCGGCCCATCTCCGGGCGCTTGCCACGATCGCGGTCGCCGCCGCAACCGAATACGCAAATCAGTTCCCCGCCCGGCTTCACCGCACTGCGCAACGCGGTCAGCGCCTTTTCGAGCGCGTCAGGAGAATGCGCGTAGTCGATCACTACCAGCGGCGCGTCACCGCCGCCCAGTCGCTGCATGCGTCCCGGAGGCGCCTCGACGTCGGAGAGCATGACGATGGCTGCTTCGAATTCGATACCGCTCACCAGCAGCGTGCCCAGGACGCCGAGCACGTTTTGCGCGTTGAATTCGCCGACCAAGCGTGTGTCGAGCTCGCCCCGGCCCCAAGGCGTCTCAACGTTGAGCGAGAGGCCGCGCGCATTGGACGCAAGCCGCGAGCCCCTGACGTCGGCAGCGCCGAAGCCGTAGCTCAGCACCTTGCGTCCGCGTCCGCGAGCGGCGTCGAGCAGGCTTCGGCCGAAAGCGTCATCGGCGTTGATCACTCCCACCTGCAGCGCCGGCCAGTTGAACAGTTGCGCCTTCGCTGCGCCGTACGCGGCCATCGTGCCGTGGTAGTCGAGATGGTCGCGCGACAGGTTGGTGAACAGCGCCACTTCGAAGGAGATACCATTGATGCGCCCCTGGTCGATGCCGTGCGACGAAACCTCCATCACCGCCGAGTCGGCGCCCGCACGGCGAAACAGCGCGAGCATCTCGTGCAGCGACGCGGCGTTCGGCGTTGTGTGCGTCGTCGGCCGAATCGAGGTGCCGAGCAGGCCGTTTCCCAGTGTCCCCAGGATCGCCGTGCGGCGCCCTGCCGCATGCAGTGACGACGCGATCCAGTGCGCGGACGACGTCTTGCCGTTGGTACCGGTGACGCCGATCATCCACAGCTCGCGCGACGGATGACCGAACACGAAATCCGCGATGGCACCCAGGCGTGCCTTGAGGTGCTCGAGGGGAAGATGCGGAAGCCGCCAGCCATGATCCCAGTTGAAGCCTTGCGGGTCCCACAGGATCGCGCCGGCGCCGGCGTTGATCGCATCGACAATGAATGTGCGCCCGTCGTGCGTGGTTCCCGGATAGGCTGCGAACGCGTCGCCCGGACGGACGTCGCGGCTGTCGGCGGTAATCCGCGACAGCGGTGTTCCCAGCCGCGCGAGCAGCTCGGCCATTTCGATGTCGGCGCCGGTCAGATCGCGCGCGGCGTTCTCGTCGCCGCTCATGTTTCTTCCTTGACGTCGGTGCCTTCGGGCGGCACCACGACGTTGTTGACTGGCGCGTCGGTCGGCACCGAGAGCATGCGCAGCGCCGCCCCCATGACGCTGCTGAACACGGGGGCAGCGACCGCGCCGCCGTAGTACTGTCCGGCCGACGGCTGGTCGATCATGACGGCGACGATCAGGCGCGGGTTGGATACCGGCGCGAACCCGACGAAGGACGCGACATATTCGGTCGCCGAATAGGTCTTGCCGTCGAGCTTGTGCGCGGTCCCCGTCTTGCCGGCAACGCGATAACCGGGCACCTGTGCCTTCGGTGCGGTCCCCCCCGGAAGCACGACCATCTCCAGCATGTGGCGCACCGCGCGCGCGGTCTCCGGAGTGATGACGGGTCGCCCCGCGACCGCGCCGTCGACCTTGAGCAGCGACACCGGCTTGAGCTCGCCGTCGCTCGAGAACACCGTATAGGCGCGCGCGAGCTGCACCAGATTCACCGAGATGCCGTGACCGTAGGCGATGGTGGCCTGCTCGATCGGACGCCAGGTCTTGGCCGGCCGCAGCCGGCCGCCGACCTCGCCGGGGAAGCCTGTGTGCGGCGCAGTGCCGAATCCCGCTTCGGAGAGCGTTTGCCACATCGCCGACGACGGCAGCGACAGGGCGATCTTCGCCGCGCCGACATTGGACGATTTCTGGATCACCTGTTCGACGGTGAGCGCGCCTTCGCGGTGGGCATCGTGGATGGTCGCGCCGCCGATGGTCAGTGTGCCGGGAGCGGTGTCGATGATCGTTGAAGGCGTCACCTTGCCGGCGTCCAACGCGGCAGCAATGGTGAACGGCTTCATCGACGAGCCCGGCTCGAAGGTGTCGGTGAGCGCGCGGTTGCGCATCTTGCTGCGCACGGTGCGCGTGCGGTTGTTGGGGTTGTAGACCGGCCAGTTGGCAAGCGCGACGATCTCTCCGGTTTGCGCATCGATCATGACGATGGCGCCGGCCTGCGCCTTGTTGAGCTCGATCGCCGCCTTGAGCTCGCGAAAGGCGAGATATTGGAGCCGGCTGTCGATCGCTAGCGCGAGATCTCGGCCCTCCTGCGGCGCGCGGATGCTGGCGACGTCCTCGACGATCTCGCCTCGACGGTTGATGATCACCCGCCGGTTGCCAGGCTTGCCTCCGAGCCACGATTGCTGAGCGAGCTCGATGCCTTCCTGGCCGATGTCGCGATCGCCGGTGAAGCCGACGATCTGGCTCATTACTTCACCGCCCGGGTAGTAGCGCCAGTATTCGGTCTCGTCGTGGATTCCCTTGATCTGCAGCGCCGCGATGTGATCGGCGACATCGGGAGCGACCGGTCGCTTGAGATAGATGAAATCCCCCGCGCTGGCCAGCTTGCGGTTGAGCTCGCCCGGCGGCATGTCGAGCGCGCTCGCCAGCGCGCGAAGTTGATCGGGTGTCGCCTCGATCTTTTCGGGCCAGGCCCAGATGGCCTTCACTGGCGTGCTGATCGCCAGCGGCTCGCCCATCCGGTCGACGATGCGGCCACGATGCGCGGGCACCTCCAGATCGCGGCTGTAGCGCGAGCTACCCTGCGCCTGCAGGAAGCCGTTGTCGACGCGCTGCAGATACAGCGAGCGCGCGAGCAACAGCAGGAGCAGGAAAAGTAGCGCGCCGAACACCACCGGCGCGCGAAATGCGGGCAGCGGAGGTGCGGGTGCCTTGGCCGGTCTCATCGCTTGAGTTCGTCCATGACCTCGATGCGCGTCGCGTCCGGCAGCTGCATGTGCAGCTGATCGCGCGCCACCTTCTCCACGCGTGCCGGCATCGCCCACGTCGACTGCTCGATCTGCAGCTGTCCGAATTCGACATCCAGACTGCGCGAGCGCGCCTGCTCACGCTCGAGATCGACGAAGAGCTTTCTCGCCTGATGGCGCGAGGTGACCAGTGAAATCGCACACGCGACAAGGACGACAAGGAGCAGGACGTTGAGCCTGGCCATCATGTCAGCGGACCGTCCGTTCGCTCGGCGACGCGCAGTGTGGCGCTGCGGGCGCGCGGGTTAGCAGCGATCTCCTGCTCCGATGCGCGTATCGCGCGCCCGACCCGCGCGAGCGGTGGCTGCGGGAGCGCGCGCGTGGCGATGGGAAGCCGAGCTGCTTGGGAGTCACCTCCGAAGGGCTCGCTGTGCCTGCGCATGAACTGCTTGACGATGCGGTCCTCGAGCGAATGAAAACTGATTACGGCCAGGCGTGCGCCAACACGTAGTCGCGGCATGATGCGGTCGAGCGCTAGCGGCAATTCTTCAAGCTCCTGATTGATGAAAATCCGTATAGCCTGGAATGTCCGCGTGGCCGGATCCTGACTCCAATCACCGCGCCCGCGCGCGCCGACGGCTTTGGCCACGATCGCGGCCAGTTGCCTCGTGCGTGTGATGGGCTCGTGCGAGCGAGACGCAACAAGCGCTCTTGCAATCTGTTGAGCAAACCGTTCTTCACCATAGTCCGCGATCACTCCCCTGAGTTCACGTTCCGAAACGGTAGCGAGCCACGCGGCCGCGCTCTCGCCGCGCGATGGGTCCATGCGCATGTCGAGCGGACCGTCGGCACGCAGCGAGAACCCGCGCGAAGGGTCGTCGATCTGCGCCGAGGAGACACCGAGGTCGAGCAGCACGCCGTCGACCTGCGCGATACCCTCCGCGTCGAGCACCGAGGGCAGCGCCGAGAACCACGCACGATGGAAACGTAACCGCGCATCCGACCATGATCGCGCCGCGATCTCGGCGTCCGGATCGCGGTCGATGGCGACGAGCGTCGCACGGGGACCAAGCTGCGACAGGATCCGCCGGCTATGGCCGCCTCGACCGAACGTCGCGTCGACGTAGATTCCGTCGGCTTCGGGGTCCAGCGCGGCGACGGCTTGCTCGAGCAGGACTGGGACATGTCTCGCATCGGGCATCAGAGCGAAAAGCCATCGAGCTCGGGCGGCAGCCCGTTCGCGGGCAGCCCGATGGTCTGGGCGGTCTGGTCGGTCCAGCGCGACTCGTCCCACAGCTCGAATTTGTTGCCTTGGCCGACCAGCACGACGTGCTTGTCGAGTGCGGCGTATTGACGCAATGCGGGTGGGACCAGAATGCGACCCGCACCGTCGAGCTCGACGTCGTCAGCGTGGCCGACCAGCAGGCGCTGGAGATTGCGGATCCGCTCATCGAAGCTCGACAACGCCATCAGCCGCGCCTGGATCGGCTCCCATTCGTCGAGGGGGTAAACCAGCAGGCAATGCGAGGGATCCGCGGTGAGCACCAATCGGCCACTGTTCCCATCAGCAAGCATGCCGCGGTGCTTCGACGGAATGGCGAGGCGCCCCTTGTTGTCCAGCGCGAGATGGGTGACACCTCGAAACACGCTCCGATCCTCCCGCTATGGCTTCTGGTTTGTAGGTGAGCGCCCACTTCAACCCACTTTTTCCCACCTCTCGCCACTATATAGCAAAAATTTCGGGCTGGTCAATAGAAATCCGGTTTGCGAACAACGACTTAGGCGTGTTGTTGTACACATCGCTGAAGTTCAGCATAAATAGATACTTACGTGTTGTTGTGCAAGTGAAATGGAAGAAAAGGGATGAATCGTGCAGAAACAGGGATAAATCTCTCTCGAGGGTCGCGACAGACGCGGCCCGCTCCCATGTCGCCGTCATGAACCGATCCATTTTTCGGGTATGCATGCCCAGCGCAAGCTTCACCACAAATGCTTTGCGTGTAGGCGGTCAACGCCGCGACCTGCGCCAGCGTTATGCTGCACGGCCACAATAGTTGCGTGTTCGACATGAGCGCTGCAGCGCGTACAAGGAGAACCTCATGACAAAACCACGCGCCGCACGCATCGCATCGTTCTGCGTCGCACTCATCGCAAGCTCGGCGTGGAACGCGGCCGCGCTTGCGCAGTCGCCCGACGCCGCACAAAACTACGCCGACGCGGTGCGTCTGCTCGAGCAAACGAGCTTCGGACCCACGCCCGCATCGATCGCGCACGTCCTGCAGGTGGGCACGCAGGCGTATCTCGACGAGCAATACGCGGCGCCGTCGAGCGCCTATCCGTCGCTCAAGTATGTTCCCGCGGGGCAACAGGCAACGTTCTGTCCCACCGATCCTGACCCGCAATGCGGTCGCGATTACTATTCCTTGTTCCTGTTGCAGAACGCTTTCTTTACCAACGCGCTTTACAAACCCGATCAGCTGCGCCAGCGCGTTGCTTTCGCGTTGTCGCAGATTCTGGTGACGTCGGGACTCACCGTGAACATTGCTTACGCGATGGCCGCCTACCAGCAGATCTTTCTCGACAATGCGTTCGGCAATTACGAACAGATACTGACCCGCGTCACGCTTTCGCCGGTCATGGGCGAATACCTGAACATGGTGAATAACGACAAGCCGTCGGTCACGATCAACCCCAATGAGAATTACGCGCGCGAGCTCATGCAGCTGTTTTCGATCGGCGTGTGGCAGCTCAACATGGACGGAACGCGCAAGCTCGACGCGAGCGGCCAGCCGATTCCGACTTATGGGCAGGACGAGATCGAGGGCTTCGCGCACGTGTTCACGGGATGGACCTACCCGTTGCTCCCTGGCGCCACCGCGCGCACGCACAATCCGAGGAACTATCTCGGCGACATGGTCGGCGTCGACACCAATCACGACAAGGGTGCGAAGCTTCTGCTCAACGGCGCGCTGTTGCCCGCAGGCGGCACCATCCAGACCGATCTCGCGGCGGCGATCCACAACATCTTCATGCATCCGAATGTGGGGCCCTTCATCGGCCGGCAACTCATCCAGAAGCTGGTCACCGGCGATCCCTCACCTACGTACGTCGCGCGCGTCGCGACGGTCTTCAACAACAACGGCGCCGGCGTGCGTGGAGATCTGCGCGCCGTGGTGAATGCGATCCTGAACGATCCGGAAGCGCGTGGGTACACCAAGATCCCGGCGGCGTACGGCAAGCTGCGCGAGCCCGTGCTCTATATCGCCGCCACCGCGCGCGCGCTCGCGGTGCAGACCGACGGCGTGTATCTCGCCCAGCAATCCGGACAGCTTGGCCAGCAGCTGTTCTACCCGGCCTCGGTGTTCAACTACTACCCGCCGACCTACACGCTTCCCGATTCGGCGCAAGTTGCTCCTGAATTCGCGATCCAGAATTCGAGCACCGCGATCAATCGATACAATTTCGCGAACACGCTCGCGTTCGGTACCATCGCGCCGATCGCAACGCTGCCAGGCGCGATCGGGACCATACCGGACTGGGGCACACTTGCTTCGCTCGCCGCCGATCCCAGCGCGCTCGTCGATTCTCTGAGCGCGACGATGATGCACGGCACGATGTCGCCCGAGATGCGCGCGGCGATCGTTCCTGCAATCAATGCGGTTCCGGCGAGCAATCCGCAATCCCGCGCGAAGACCGCGTTTTATCTCGTGGTCACTTCGCCCGAATACCAGGTGGAGCGCTAAACATGAACGAGACGAATCGCGGTCGCCGCGCCTTCCTGCGCAATCTCGCCGCGCTGTCGAGCGCAGGTCTTGCATCGCGGCTGGGGGGAATCAATCTCGTCGCCGCCGCCAATGCGCAACAGGCGGGCGGCTACAAGGCGCTGGTATGCGTGTTCATGTTCGGCGGCAACGATGGTAACAACACGATCATCCCGCTGGACTCCGCCGGCTATGGACAATACGCCGCGGTCCGGACGGCAGGTTCAGGCATCAACCTCCCGCAGGCGTCGCTGCTGCCGATTCAGCCCGCGAACGCCGGCACGCCATTCGGCTTGCATCCCGCGCTCGCCGACCTGCAGACGCTGTTCGAGCAGCGCAAGCTCGCTGTGCTCGCCAATGTCGGGACACTGGTGCAGCCCCTTACCAAGGCGCAATACGCCGCCGGGCTGCGGCCGCTGTCGCTGTATTCGCACTCCGATCAGCAGGCGCAATGGCAAAGCAGCATCTCCGACGGTGTATCGGGCACCGGTTGGGGCGGACGCATCGCCGACCGCACCGCGTCGCTGAACGCGGCGACATCGTTTCCGGTCGTGACGTCGCTCGATGGCAGCGTGCTGTTCACCGCCGGACAGGCGACGACGCCGCTGGCGATTCCCGCCTCGGGCTCCTTCGCTCTCGCAGGCTACGGCGCCAGCGCCGCGAGCACAGCGCGCCTCGCCGCGGTGAAGCAGCTTCTGGCAGCCGACTCGGACAACGTGCTCGTCGCCGGGGCAGGCGATATTTCCTCGCAGGGACTTAACCTGTCGACGACGGTCAACCCGATTCTCGCCAATGCGAATTCGACCATTGCACCGCTGTTCGCGAATCTCAAGACCGCAACGGCGAGCCAGCTTTTCCAGGTGGCGAAGATGATCGAGGCGCGCGCCGCGACGGGCGCGCAACGGCAGATCTTCTTCGTCTCGCTGGGCAGCTTCGACACGCACGGCGACCAGCTCAATCGTCAGCAGGCGCTGTTCGCAGAACTCTCTCCCGCGCTCAAGGCTTTCTACGACGCCACTGCGGCGCTCGGCGTCGGCTCGCAGGTCACCACGTTCACGCTGTCGGATTTCGGGCGCACTTTCCAGGCCGCATCGGGCGGCGGCACCGATCATGCGTGGGGCAACCACCATTTCATCATCGGCGATGCCGTGCGCGGCGGCGCGTTCTACGGCCAATACCCGCAACTCGCGCTCGGAGGCCCAAGCGATGCCGAGAGCGAAGGACGCTGGCTGCCGACGACGTCGGTGGATCAGTACGGAGCTACGCTCGCGAAGTGGTTCGGCGTCGCGGCAGCGGATCTCGGCGCGGTCTTTCCGCACCTCGGCAACTTCGCGGTCAGCGATCTCGGATTCGTCGGCTGATCGCAGGCGGCGCGATCACGCGCCGCGAATCGCGAAGTTGGCGGTGCCATACTCGAAACGTCGCAGATGACGCACCGCGTTTCGGCGCTTGGAACATGTCGGCGCATTGTGGGGTGGCGCGCCCGACAGGAGTCGAACGCTTCGGAAAGTGACCTGATTGTGTGTGCTAACTGCACACAAAATGTTGCCTTTAGATCTTGATTGGTATTTCGATCGCGTATCATTTTGATTATTATAGGAGCCGTAGAACCATCTATTGCCGCTTAGCGACGACTAGCGCCGGGCTGAGCGCATCTGGCCTTGCCAAGGTCGCGCGTAAAGACGTCACAGAATTTGGCCCCTCGAGCACACAATTCCGACCCTTGGCCCACTCCGAGCTCGCGGCTCAAGCTGATCGCTTACGTTGATTACCTCGCCGAAACCGCGGGAGATCCGAAGATCTGGTTGAGGATTACGACTGCCTTTCGCCTGAGCAAAGATCCGGGTGCCAGCTTCGCTCTCGCATCCTCGCTCGAGGCTGCGATGGCAATGGCCGACAACCTCGGCTTCGGTGGTCTCGCGCATGTTACCAAGGCTCGGCCCATCATCCAAGCCGTCAGCGCGGCCCTTCTTGAAGTACCTGAACAAGCACGTCTGAAACTAGCCAACGCTCAGTTCGGCACTCATCGCTGCAGCGGATCGCCGAGTGAGTTCCCGCTGCTTTGCTGCTTCACGACCGAGATCAGCGATCAGACAATCGTCTCGCGCATCGTCGCACTACGCTCGTTCGTGCTGCTTGGGGTCATGTTCGAAACGGACCGCTCGGCCCAGCTCAAGGTTGTCGCCGACGGCCTGAGAAAGGCCCAGTCGCTGCCGCATCCGTGGGCTGATCTGGTTCGACACCTGCCGGACCCCGATCATGCCCCGGAACGCTGGCTCAGCGCTGCGTTGTCGCGCGCGGAGGAACGTCGTATAGAACTCGAGCATGCGCGTCGCCACGGTCCCGCGCAGATCGCGTTCCTCACCGCGCTCATCGGTCTGATTCGGGACTTCGGTCGGCTTATTGAGGGTCGCCACCGTGACCGTGCCGCGCCGTCAATCCCAACCGCAGGTACGGGAGTCATCCTCAAGCGCCCGAAGAAGGTCGACGCCGACGAACATGTGTCGAGATCGTCTACCGAGCGGGCCGTTCCCGAGGTCAACACGCTTCTCGAGTTTGATCCGGAAGACGCTACCGTCGCAGAACCCATCCAGCACGAACTCGCCTTCGCTCCCGCAACCGCTGCGCTCGAATCCGAAGCACCGCTGGCGGTGGCCAAGTTCGATGATAGGCGCACCGCATACCGTATCGCCGAGATCGGGCAAACGCTGCGGTGGTCGTGGGATCATCTGAATGTCTTTGAACTAGACCTCCTGGTACGCGCCGGACAGGCGACGATCGCCGCCGGCAATTCTGGCGCCGCCAATGCCCTCTTCGCGCTGCTGGCGCTCTCGACGGGAATACGCGTCACGACGTTGGCGCGCATCCAGATTGCCTCAAGCGATTCCGCGGTGGAGCACTTCGAGCCGTCCGGCGTGTGGGTCAAACCGGTGCGGCGTCCGCCGCAAGCATGGACGCCGGAAGCGCAGCAACGCGCGTTACTGGTGGACTCAGCGAGCCACATTCGCTTCCGTTTGCCGGAGCTGGTCGCCTCCTCCCTGGCCAAGGCGACAACCTTGCGTCCCGCCGCGAAGAGCATCGGTGAGCTCGT
>Ga0070713_100001289_pt1 | contig 16016 bp, 11 predicted proteins | sample LARL82metaG_FD_65465 | JGI IMG/M metagenome (GOLD analysis project Ga0070713, IMG submission 65465) | Corn, switchgrass and miscanthus rhizosphere microbial communities from Kellogg Biological Station, Michigan, USA - LAR L8-2 metaG | ecosystem: Host-associated > Plants > Roots > Rhizosphere ...
AGGAGCAGCGCATCACCCAAATCGAAGATTTCGCGGACCTTGCCCGATCCGATCCGTCGAAAAGGAAGCCCCTCGATGGCCGTGACGGCCCGATCCGGCAAGGCCTTCTCGATTTCAGCAAAAGTCATCACCCCCTCAGAATCCCCGTGCAGCCCATTGGGTCCAGACGGAAAACGAGCCGCCCGGCTAACCCCAGCCCTGGATGCCCGGTGCAAAAAATCCTTGCAGGAGCCGGAGCCGAGCCTACCTTCCTCCATTCCGCGCTAAGCCGTGACCACGGAGGTCCCGGCCCTTGGGTCCCCATCGTCTAGCCCGGTTAGGACACCACCCTTTCACGGTGAGAACCGGGGTTCGAATCCCCGTGGGGACGCCAGCGGAATTCAATATGTTGTTTAACAACAGCATACGAATTAAAAGTTCTTAAAGCTATTGTAAGATTGGCAACATTATTGGCAACAATCTCGTCGATATTTGATAATGCGCTCCGATGTCTACCGATGTTTGGAGCCGCAGCTGCCAGGAACCCGTTACAGCTCGCCTTCACCTAGACCATCGCGAGCGCCGTGCCAGAATCGGGCCACACCTACAATTCGGGCAACTTCATCGATTCGGTAGATGATCCGAAACGGCTTCAAGATAAGCTCCCGAATCGTCGGATCATCAAACTCAGGAACCACTTGGCCCAATAACGGGAAAGTCGCCAAAGCCTTCGTCTTTTCGATCAGGGCGTAGCCGAGACGTTCAGCAGCCACCGGACGGTCTGCCGCGACATAAACAACGATGTCCCGCAAATCGTCAATCGCACGGGGCGCTAGGATTACCTTGTAGCCCATGAGGAGATCATTTTCTCGACCTCCTCGACCGGCACCCCTTCGCCGCGATCAAGTTGGTCCAAGCCTTCTCGCACACCAGCTACAAACTCGATCTCCTTAGCGATATCACGCAAAGTGGCGTGTTCCGGGAGGCGCACGAGTAAGGCGGAAACCATCTGCTTGTCGCTCATGGGGAGAAAGTGAGCACGGACACTCCTTCTGGCAAGCGAAGTTCGAACTTCCCGAATCCACCAGCGGGTAGCGTATCCTGATTCGGAAACAACCGATCATATGCGCCCAAGCCCAGCGTCGGTCGTAGCGCCGAGGCTTTGGCAACGAGGATCGTGCCGAGCCTCCTCGCGGTTGCGGCCTGCACGGGTACAGCAAAAAATATCCAGGCATGAGCGCCGTTGCCGGAGCGGGAGCGCTCGATGGCGACCGCAACGCCAACTCGCTCGGCCGCCTCGCGGTAGGCCAGCACGTCATCCCGCCAGCCATCACCATCGAAATCGGCTGCGAGAAAACGGCAGGTGTCGTCAGTGCCAATGGCATATACGCCGAGCGTGTGGGCGCCATTCATTGTCACAGGCAGGCGAGTATCCATTCTTCCCGGGTTTCTCGTTTTCCCAACGCTTCGGATAAACCGACCGGCGCGTGCCGAACAGATCAAGAAATAGGGCAACTTTCTCCGCGGGCGTGGACGGAGTTTGCATCGTCGCGAGCGCAGTTGCGGCATTGAGTTTGAGTTGTCCCTCGGACTCAAGGGCGACGAGTTCTTCCTCGGTCTTGAGAAGCTCAGCCGCAAGTTCAGCCAGTCTATGCCGAAGATCGACCGCGCGTGGATGGCGCGAGGACGGGTCCATTTAGCTGCGGGTTGTACGACGATGGGGACCCGTCTTTTCCGGCACCAAGCGAGCCGGCTCTTCCAGAATGTCGAGGATGGCGCGCGCACAAAATATCCGATCACGCTTGCTGTCGCCAACCTTCGCCACGACGCCGCCGGCTTCCAGCATGGCGATGGCGCGCATGACGGTGTTGTAAGCGACGCCCAGCCGTCGCTCGGTCTCGCGCGGGCCTAGGAAGGGATTGGCCCCGAGCAACTCGATGAGTTGAAGCAGCACTTTCGAGCCGCCTCCGGCAAAGGTATCGCGCCAGGCGGTGAGTTGCCGGTTGATCCGCTCGGCCCGGCTTAGGGCATCTTCGGATTGGCGGGCCACACCGTTAAGGAAATACTCGATCCAGCCGACCCAATCTCCCTGTTCGGTGACGGCGCGCAGACTTCCGTAATAATCGGCCCGGGTGGCCTCAAAAAACGCCGATAAATACAGCAGTGGTTCGGGCAACACACCGCACGCGCACAAGCAAAGAGTGATGAGCAATCGCCCAACGCGACCGTTGCCATCGATGAATGGATGGATGGCCTCGAACTGATAGTGCATCAGCGCAGCATGCACGAGCGGCGGGATGGTCTCGTCGTGCAAGAAGCCTTCCCAGCGACCAAGGTGCGCCAAAAGGGCGTCGGGTGGCGGCGGCACATACGAAGCATCTGCCAAAGTGCAGCCCGGACGGCCAATCCAGTTCTGGGTCCGGCGGAATTCTCCGGGCGTGGCGTGATGGCCCCGGACCCCGGTCATTAGCTTCTCGTGAAGCTCACGGACCAGACGGAGCGAAAGCGGCAGCGTCTTCAGTCGCTTCATACCGTGTTCCAAAGCGGTGACATAGTTGCCGACCTCGCGCAAATCCTCCGGGCTGCGCTCGGGGAGCGCACCGGCCTCCGCGGCCAGCAGTTCGCCCAAAGTGGCTTGCGTGCCCTCAATCCTGCTGGAGTAAACGGCTTCACGGCGGACAAACGGCCGAATGAGCACATGCGGATTGGGAAGCCGCCGGCCTTCGCCGGCCAAGCGCCCCAGCAGGCGATCCGCCTGCGATAGGATGCGGACCAACTGCGGTGTCCAGATGATTTCCGGCGGGAGTGGAGCGGGCTGATAGGCCTTGTAGCCCTCCAAGGTCTTGATCCAACGTCCCGGCGGAGCAGGCCGCGCGCTTGTTTTCATCGGTGGAAACAAGCAGAAGGCTTATTTCCATTAAAGCTAATAATGGAAATAACTATTCTGGCTATTTCCACAGGGGAAAATAACGCTATTGCAGCCGGATCGCTCTTTTGGCCCATTGCTTCCCCGGCGGTTGATCCAATTACTGTGAATTGCCGGTCTACGTGTCCCGACGTCGTACACCGAATTTTGGCCGCGATGACGCGGAGGCGGTAGTTGGAAAACGATCTGAAGCCGTAGGCTCTGCGCTGTATGAGGAAGGTAGAGCCAACCGCTAACAGTTGAGCGCACCGAAAGCTCCCGGGCCTTTCTGGCCAAATCAGTAAAAACGCGCTGCGTGACGTCTGCAGCGAGGTGCCCATCGCCACCCAGTTGACGCAGCGCCACTGCGTAGACAAAATCGCCGCGTTGCCGAACTAATTCGGTGAACGCATCTTGCGCATTATCTTCAACATAACGGCGAAGTAATTCGGCGCAGTCCGACATAATGTCCTAATAGCATCCGCTTGAGCGGAAAATCACACATAAAATCGTTCATCAGTGGGAATGCTGACTTTTGAAGTCCGACTTGAATCGAAGCGCACAGCTGAATCAGCTGAGCCGATGGCGCCGGCCGAACGGAAACGGCATCAACGGACATCGCAGAGCAACTCAATTTAGGTTGCCAGGCCTGCTGTAGGTCAATCTATGAATCCCCTTCATGAAGATCGGATTTATCGGTGCAGGAAAACAGGCGCAGAGCGTCCATTTGCCCAATTATGCGACGATCGAGAGTTGCCGCATCGCGGCCGTCGCGGATCTCGACGCCGATCTGGCGGCGCGCGTGGCCGCCCGTTACGGCGCGCCCCATTATCGCACGCACCAGGAACTGCTGACCAAGGGGAAACCGGATGCCGTGGTCGTCACGCTTCCGCCGATGCCGGCGGCCGAGTCGCTCATCCTCGATGTGCTTGAAGCCGGGGTGCCGCTCATCGTGGAAAAACCGCTGGCGTGGTCGGTGCCGGCGGCCGAACGCATCTGCGCCAAACAGGTCCAGACGGGCACGCCGCTGGTGGTGGGTTATCACAAGCGCAGCGATCCGGCCGTGATGCATGCCAAGGCCGAGATTGAGCAGTACCGGAGCAGCGGAGAGCTGGGGGCTATTCGCTACGCCCGCGTGCATGTGTCGTTCGGAGACTGGATCGCCAACGCGTATCGTGGCACGCTGGCCGGCAAGCCGCCGGCGCAAAAAGAAGCTCCGGCAACAGATGATTTCCGGGGCATGAACGAAGCGGCGAAGCAAAAGTTCAAAACGTTCAGCGGCGGGCACAGTCATCAGCTCGATCTGATGCGTCATCTCATCGGGCCGTACCGCATCGCGCACGTCGATCCCTCCGGCGTCCTGCTGGTGGTCACGGGCGAGAATGGCCTGCCGGGCGTGTTCGAGTTCACGCCGTATCTCTCCAGCAAGGACTGGCGCGAGCAGGCGCTGGTGGCCTTTGAACACGGTTATGTGCGCGTCGATCTTCCCGCGCCACTGGCCATCAACCGCGCCGGCACCGTGGAGGTGTTTCGCGATTCGGGCGGCGAATCGACGCCCACCACCACCAGTCCCGTGTTCCCTTCGGTCAGCGCCATGACCTCGCAGGCGCGAAACTTCGTCCGCTTTCTTTCCGGAGAAAAGACGCCTCTGTGCAGCGCCTCCGATGGGCTCGCGGCGCTGGTCACATCACGCGATTGGGCTATGGCGCCGGCATTTTCGTGATGAGATGAGCCGGACGTTCCATGAGAAGCGTTTGGCCATGCCCACACGGTCAAGGGCAGACCGATCATCGAAAGAGACTTCCTCCAATCTTCATCGTCTGTTGAGGAGACGAAGGCAAGGGTGATGCCTTCGCCGGCCTCCGAGGACATGGCGCCGAAGATTCGCTTCTTTCTCGCTGGCATGAAATAGCAGCCCGGTCCAGCAATGCGGATTGTCTCGGAAGGCCGTTCTGGTATTTCAGCGGATGCATGTTCACGCACGGTCGATACGCCTCGGCACTCATTGCAATCGTGCTGGCTTCTCCGGTCTTTGCGGCGGATTCCTTGCCTCCCGAAGTCACCGCGTTGCGCACGAAGGCTGAAAACGGCAATACGATCGCCCAATACAATCTGGGCTTGGCCTATGCCTATGGGCATGGCCTGCGGATCGATATGGCCGAGGCCTACGTCTGGCTTACGCTTGCTTCCGAGCATGGCAGCACAGGCAAGGAATTGGACGCACTCGTGTCTCGGATGGGTTCCGATTCGCTCGCCGAAGGCAAACGACGGCTCGTCCTCCGCCGCGGCGATCTCAGCAAATCGGGCGTTCTGGCTCCCCCGCCCGCTTCCGGAACCCCTGCAGTTCCTCCCGTGGCGGCAAGCGCCGTCTCCGCTGAGGCGTCAAATTCCGGCAGCGATCTCGCTGGAGCCCGGCAGGCGGCCCAAAATCGTCAATTGACCCAGCAAGCCGAGGAGCGCGGCCGGGCCTTGGCCGCGGCCCAGACCTCCCTCGCCGAAGCCAAAGCCCGCCTGAATGCCCAAGGTGCGGCGAGAGAAGCGGACCTTGCCTCGGCCCGCACAGCCGTCGAGACGGCAAACGCCAAAGCCGAAGACTCCAGAAAAACGGCGGCCGCCCAAATCGCCTCCCTGCAACAATCCATCGCAAAACTTTCGGAGGAAAAAAACGCCCTCTCCCTGCATCTTTCGGAGATCCAGGAGGCCGGTCGCGTGGCCCTCGAGGGCGCGACAAAGGTCGCTGCCGCCCGGCAAGCCTTGCTCGAACAAGAACTGACCCATCGCACGTCCGAAGCCGAAGCCCTTGCGGCCAAGCTGTCTCAGGCCGAATCGGCGCTCGAGACGGCCGGCGACGTGGGCGCCAAAGCGCAAGCCCTTGCCTCCGAACTCGCACAAGGCAAGAGGGACCTTGGCGCGGCTCACACCCAGCTTGCCGAACTCAACTCCAAGCTCGCTGAGCTCAGGAACGACGACTCACAACAAATCGCCCGAAGCGTCGCCATAGCGGCTGAACTCGCTTCGGCACGCCAAGCGCTTGATGCAGCCAATGCCGGCGCCGAAAGCGCAAAACATCAAGCGGCCGCTCAAGTGGCATCGCTCCAACAGCAACTCGGCACGCACATTTCCGAATCCGAGGCCCTCTCGGCCAAGCTTGCCCAAGCCGATTCGGCTCTCAAGGCCATGGGCGACTCTGGCGCCAAGGCCCAGGCTCTCGCTTTGGAGCTCGCCTCGGCACACCAGGCCCTCGCCGCCGCAAACATCGCCACCGCGAATTCAAAAAAAGAAGCAACAGCCCAAATGGTTTTGCTGCGGCAGTCCATTGCAACGCTTTCGGAGGAGAAGGCCGCCCTCACGGAGCGCCTCTCGAAGAGCCAGGAAGCCGACCGCACCGCATTTGCCGCCGCGGCAAAGACGGCCGCCGATCGGCAGGCCTCGCTCGAACGAGAACTGACCCGGCGGGTCTCTGAAGCCGAAGCCCTTTCAGCCAAACTCACCCAAGCCGAGTCGGCGCTCAAGGCCACGGGCGATTCCGGCGCCAAGGCGCAGGCCCTCGCCTCGGAACTCGCTCAAGCCAAGAATGATCTTGGCGCGGCCCATGCCCAGCTCACCCAGTTCGACTCAACACTCGAGGAACTGAGAAAAAACGACGCGCAACAGGCCGCCCGAATCGGCCAATCGGCAAAACAGGCCGAAGAAAGCGCCCGCACGTTGGCTGCAACACAGGTCTCGCTTGCCGAGGCCAAGGCCCGCTTCGAAACGCAGGCATCCACCAAAGCGTCGGAGCTCGCCTCGGCACGCAAGGCATTCGACGCGGCAAGAACCGACGCCGAGAAAAGGGAAAAAGAGGCCGCTTCAAAAATCATTTCCCTCCAACAGTCCATCGCAACGCTTTCGGAAGAGAAAACCGCCTTCGAGGACCATCTTTCAAAGGTTCAGGCGAGCGACCGTTCCTCGCTTGATGCGGCGGCAAAGACGGCCGCCGATCGGCAGGCTTCACTCGAAAAGGAACTGGCCAGGCGCACTTCCGAATCCGAAGCGCTTTCAGCCAAACTCACCCAAGCCGAGTCGGCGCTCAAGGCCACGGGCGATTCCGGCGCCAAGGCGCAGGCTCTCGCCTCGGAACTCGCTCAAGCCAGGAGCGATCTTGGCGCGGCCCATGCCCAGTTCGCTCAGCTCAATTCAAAATTCGAGGAACTGAGCAGAAACGACGCGCAACAGGTGGCCCGAATCGGCCAATCGACAAAACAGGCCGAAGAAAGCGCCCGCACGTTGGCTGCAACACAGGTCTCGCTTGCCGAGGCCAAGGCCCGCTTCGCAACACAGGCATCCACCAAAGCGTTGGAGCTCGCCTCGGCACGCAAGGCATTCGACGCGACGAGGGCCGACGCCGAGAAAAGGGGAAAAGAGGCCGCTTCGAAAATCACCTCCCTGCAACAGTCCATCGCAACGCTTTCGGAAGAGAAGGCTTCGCTCGCGGACCATTTTTCAAAGGTTCAGGCAAGCGACCGCGCCTCGATTGATGTGGCGGCAAAGACGGCCGCCGATCGGCAGGCTTCGCTCGAGCGGGAGTTGGCCAAACGCACTTCCGAATCCGAGGCCCTTTCGGCCAGGCTCGTCCAAGCCGAGTCGGCGCTCAAGGCCACGGGCGATTCCGGCGCCAAGGCGCAGGCCCTCGCCTCGGAACTCGCTTCGGCACGCCAGGCGATCGACGCCGCGAATGCCGCCTCCGCGAATTCAAAAAAAGAAGCAACGGCCCAAATCGCTTCGCTTCAACAGTCCATCGCGAAGCTTTCGGAGGAGAAAGTTTCCCTCAAGGACCGCCTCTCGAAGGAACAAGAGGCCGACCGCACGGCCGCAGCGGTCGAGGCAAAGACGGCCGCCGACCGGCAGGCCTCCCTCGAACAGGCATTGGCCAAGCGCACCTCCGACCTCGAAGCACTTTCAGCCAAACTCGCCCAGGCCGATTCGGCGCTCAAAGCCGCCGGTGAATCCGGGCGGCAGCTGGCGCTGATCCAGGCACGGCTGGAGTCCGCCCAGAATTCGAACCAGGCCCTGCGAAGCGAAAACGCCCGCCTCGAGTTGGCCGGAGAAAATGCGAACGCCGACCTAAAGCGACGGCTCGCCGACACGCAGGAGCAGCTTTCCTCGGTGTTGCGGGCGTATTCGTTGATGCGGTCCGAGGCCGGTCCGGCCGCAAGATTGGCGCCGGCGGCAACACCGGCGGCGCGGACCCATACGGTCGTGGTCGGGGACAGCCTGACCAAGATCTCCCAGCAATACTACGGAACCCCCGGCCGCTGGCAGGCGATCTATCAGGCGAACCGGGACGCCCTCGCCAACGCGCAAAGCCTCACGATCGGCTCCACCTTGAAGATTCCTTGAGCGTCAGGCCTGAATCCGCGACTTGACCGCGTAATTCCCAAGCGACACGAGGCTGTTGGTGTGCTTTTTCGCCTCCGCCAGGACCCCTTCAAGCCTCGAATCGTCCTCGCGCACTTCGACCTCGAGCAGGAAATGATAGGCGGACGGCTCCCCTTGGATGGGACGGGAGATGATCCTCGTCAGATTCATCTTCGCCTGGGCGAAAGGCAGAAGCAGGTTCACGAGGCTGCTCGGCTCGTTCTTGATGCGGATCACCAGACCGAGCTTCTGCCCCAATTCGCTGTTTTTGCCGCTCCGGGTGATTTCGACAAAGCTGGTGACATTCACCTCATTCGGATCGATGGGGTACTCCAGCACTTCCAAGCCGTAAATCGCCCCCGCCTGCCGGGAGGTGAGGGCCGCTCCCTGGGGATCCTCCTTGGCCATCTGCGCGGCGCGCGCGGTGCTGGCGCAGGGCACGGCCCGCGCCTGGGGATAGTGCGCCGCAAGCCAGTTGGCGTTATGCTTCAGCGGTGCGAAATGGGAATATACGCTTTTGATGGGCTGGCCGGACCGCCCCACCAACGCCAATTTCACGTCGAGCGTAAGCTCTTGCCTGATATTGATTCTCGGAGCGTTTTGAATGAGCAGGTCGACCGTGTCGTAAATCCAGCCGCCGGACGAATTTTCCAGCGGCACGATCCCGCTGCCGGCGGCGTTCGCAAGCACCTGATCAAACACAGCCTCGATCGACGCGCAGGGGATCAGGGTCGCCTGCGTGCCAAACCGATTCTGGGCAACCGCATGAGCAAACGTGCCCTCGGGCCCCAAATAGGCGACCGCATTGGAACCTGGGGACGAAGCGTGCATGGATCGCGAGCGTACGGTTCGGCGCCAAAAACCGGCAAGCCTGAAATCCGGCGGCGACGGCCGCCTATTCGAGGTATTTGGCGAGGTCGGGAAGCTCCTTGATCCGCCGGCCTCCGGCGTTGCGCGCCATATACGGATCCTCCACCGCCTCGGCGGTCAGCTCCTCGTCGTCGTCCGCCGCGTCGGGATCGTCCGGATCGATCTCCTCGCCGGCTTCGTTGCTGACGATCCATTCTTTCTCCGCGTCGAAGAAATGGGACATCCGAAGGGCCAGGGGATCGAGGATCAGGGCCGGATTCCCAACCCGTCCGGCCTTCACAAGCTCGAACAGGCACGGATAGCACAGGGCGGCAAAGTGCGCGCGGAAGTCGCTGAGCCATTTGTTGGCGACTCCTTCCCGGCGGTTCAGGAGCACCACATCCGAGAAATGGATGCAGGCGTCGTACCAGGCGGCGAGCGGCCGGTTCTTTTCAGCCAGCCGGCAGTTCACCACGCACAGCACGCGCGCCAGTTCGCCGCCACCGGCCTCGAGCCAGCTCTTGAACGCCTCGATCTGGTCCATCGGGTTGCGGCGGCCGTCGGTGATGAAGAAAATCGGCCCGGCGCCCTCCGGCCATGCCGCGTCGATCGTTCGTTCGGGCGTCCAGCGCCAGCGAAGGACGGCGCCCAGCCTGCCGTCCGCCGGATCGGGGGCTTCCTCCCCGCTCAGCAGCACGACGGGTTCGTCCCCCTCTTCCGTCCTTCCTTCGAGTAGATCGGCCAGCACTTCCCGCCGCCCGGAGCCGGCGGCCCCGAGAATCAGATACACCGGCGGTTTTGCAGCGGCCATTGAGAATGCCTGAAAAGGTCCAAGCGTTCCGCTAGAACGTGAAGATCTTGTTCTGCGCCGCCGTGCGCATCCAGTGATCGACGAGCACCAGGGCCGTCATCGCTTCCACGATCGGCACCGCCCGGGGCAGCACGCAGGGATCGTGACGGCCGCGGCCCGTCAGCTCCGTCGGACGGCCCACGGCGTCCACGGTGCGCTGGGGGCGAAGGATCGTGGCCGTCGGCTTGAACGCGACGTTGAAGACGATCTCCTCGCCGTTGCTGATTCCGCCCTGCACGCCGCCCGATCGGTTGGTGGAGGTGCGGACGGCTCCCTCACGCGATTCGAAGGCATCATTGTGCTCGGACCCCTTGAGTAGAGTGCCGGCAAACCCGCTGCCGATCTCAAAACCCTTGGTCGCCGGAAGCGAAAGCATCGCCTTCGCCAAATCGGCCTCGAGCCGGTCGAAAACCGGCTCGCCCAAGCCGGCCGGCGCACCGCGGACCCGGCAGCGGATCAGCCCGCCCACCGAATCGCCGTCGCCGCGGACCTGCTCGATTCGGCGGATCATCGCCGCCGCGGTTTCGGGATGCGGGCAACGCACGGGCGTCGCGTCGACCTCCGCGAGCGTCGGGAAAGAATCCATCCCCGCCGGCATCGCGAGATCATGGATCCGGGTGACGAAGGCGCGGATTTCGACGCCCCCCGCAAGGGAGAGGATTTTTTTTGCGATGGCTCCCGCCGCCACCCGGCCGATCGTTTCGCGGGCGGAGCTTCGCCCGCCGCCGCGGTGGTCGCGAATGCCGTATTTTGCCTGATAGGTGTAGTCCGCATGGGACGGCCGGAACTTCTCCTTCATCTCGTCGTAGGCCCCCGGTCGCGCGTCCGTGTTGCGCACGAGCAGCGAGATCGGGTGGCCCGTCGTCCGGCCTTCGAAGATCCCCGCCAGAACCTCCACGCGATCCTCCTCCTTGCGCGGGCTCACGATCGCACTCTGCCCGGGCCGGCGACGGTCGAGATCCGACTGGATTTCGGCCGCCTCGATCGGGAGCCGCGGCGGACAGCCGTCGATGACGACACCCACCGCAGCCCCGTGGCTTTCGCCCCAGGTCGTGACGGTGAAAAGTTTTCCAAAGATGTTGGGCATCGCTTAGCGCGGCAGCGTTGCTCCTGCCAAACGGACCCGCAAGCGACAAATCGGCCCGCGGGTCCGTCAATTCGAGGCAACTTTCCCAAAATCCCGGCGTCATAGCACATCGCCATTTACAACTCGGGAGCTTTGCTTTCTCATTTCCTCTCTTTAACCCTTTAATGATTCGAATGGTATGATCCCGCGTTTCGGCCGCCTTTGGTTCGCCGCCGGCTTGGCCGCGGCTGCAACCGGTTTGACTGTCCAGGTTTCCGCCGCCGGGACCCCTGCGGGTGCCGCAGTTGCGCCCGCTCCGATTCCCGTCAAAGGGGGCGACGAAATGATCGACTCCTTCAAACTGTCCGAGGGGGATCTCGACTCGGTGCTCAGCGCCCTGGAGACCTTCACAGGGAAGACGATCGTCAGGCCGGGCCAGCTGCCCATGGCCCCCTATTCCCTCCGGATCACCCGCCCCATCCCCAAATCCGAGCTTATCACCGCCTTGGAGACCCTCCTCGCGCTCAATCAGATCGCGGTCGAGCCGATGGGAGACCGCTTCCTGAAAGTGACCGCGACGTCCCAGGCCAGGAGCGAAGCGCCCGAGATGATCGACGGATCCACCCTGGACCTTCCTCCGAGCAACCGGATCGCGACAAAGGTCTTCGAGCTTTCATTCATGCGGGTCTCTGAATTCACGTCGCAGATCCAGAGCATGCTTACCCCCTACATCGGCGGGGGCGTGGTCCCCATGGAGAAGGCCAACGTGGTGATGATCACCGACTCGCTCGTGAATCTCCAGCGTATCGAGCGGCTCCTGGCGATCATCGACCAGCCCCGGCAGAGGGATCTGAATCCGAAGTTCTACCAACTGGTGAACGGCGCCAAGGCGAGCGATCTCGTCGCCAAGATTCACACGATGCTGAGCGGACCTGCGCAGAGCCAGCTCCGGGCCAGCACGACGTACAGCGCCGACGACCGCACCAACCAGATCGTCCTGATCGCCGATCCCCGTGAATATCCCCTGTTCGACGCCTTGATCCACAAGCTCGACATCCGATCGGACCCGAACACGAACAACGAGGTGATCTATCTGAAGCACGCCGATGCAAAGGACGTGTCCACACTTCTTACCGCCCTGATCACGGGGCAGAATGCAGCAGCCCAGAAGTCGGGCACCCAATCGGTGACCCACGCCGGCGGCCCCCCCCAGCCGGCCACGCCGCCGGCTGCGGCGCCCGCGGGCGGAACCGCCTCGGACGCGCTCCTGAACGGAGCGACGGAATTCAGCAGCTTTGTGACCATTCAGCCCGACGAACGCACGAATTCCGTTGTGGTATCGGGAACGGTGGACGATCTGCGCATGGTCCGTTCGATCATCGACAAGATCGACATCCTCCTGGCTCAGGTCAGGATCGAGGTCGTCATCGCCGAGGTCACGTTCAGCGACACCAGCAACAGCGGCGTCAACACATCCGCCTCTTCCGGCCCCACGGTGGCGGTCGGCACGGCACCGAACGGCGGCACCTCGATCACGGGGGCCTCGGGTTCGGTCGCCGGATTGACCATCGGGCCTTCCGCCTCAGGCACCGCCGCGGCGGCCAGCCTGGGCGGCATCAATCCGATCAACATCATCGCCTCCCTTTCGAGTCTGGGCGCCGTGAGCAAGACGAAGATTCTCCAGGAAAGCACGATCGTCACAACCCATGCCAAGGAGGCCTCGCTCACGGTGACCGATCAGCTTCCGGTCCTCACGGGAGCGACCTCGACGCCGGTCGCCGCCGGGGTGGCCGCCCCCTCGTTCGCGCAGTCGTCCAGCATCACCTACAAGGATATCGGCATCATTCTCAAGGTGACGCCCCTGATCGGCGACGACGGAAGCATCCAGCTGAAGGTGGACCAGACGGTCGACGACCAGGGCCCCCCCGTGACCATCGATGGCAACAGCCAGCCCCAGATCAACCATCGCGAGGCAACCTCGTTCATCAACGTCATGAACGACCAGCTCGTCGTTCTGGGCGGCTTTCAAAGCAGCACCAAATCGATCAGCCGCCAGCGGTTCGGAGTCCTGTATGAAATTCCGATCCTCAGCAACCTTCTCGGCTACCGCACCAATGACACGGAGCGGACCGAACTGCTCCTGTTCCTCCGACCCCATGTGATCCAGGCTGAGGAAGGCACCGCGGACACCCGCAAGGCGGTCAACGGCATGGAAAACAAGGATCAGGTGAATCACTACCTGGCCGATCCTTCGCGCATTCCCGACGCCCAGATGAGCGTGAAGGACCGGTGGAAGTAATCGGCGGCATCGCTGGAATCTCCATGCCCGCTCTCGTGCATGAATCTCTGCCCACCCCGATAGCCTCCAAGCTCACCGAGGAGCAGCGGCAGGCGGTCCTCGAGGCGCCGAGGGCCGCCCGGCTGGCCGCGATGGCCGCGGCGCTCGGCATGGACGACAACGCCGCATTGGCGGAGCTATCCGCCGCATCCGGCCTCGATATCGCGCTCAACCTCGAGACCGACCCCGGCGCCCGCGGGCTGCTTCCGGCCCGGCTCGTGCACGACTACCAGATCATCCCGATCCGGTTCGGCGCTCCCATTCCCCCCGGCGGGGAGGCGGAGACCAAACCGACGACCCCTCTGCACCTCGCCTCCTCCTGGCTGCCGGACGAGGCCATGAACGACTGGCTTCGCACGTTCACGCCGCGGCCGCTCGCGTGGCATCTCGCCGTGCCGGAGCGCGTTCATCAGCTGATCATCGAAAACTTCGGCGTGGGGTCGGGAGCGCTCGAGGACAGCGACGAGGGCTACGTGGCCCCGGAAGCCCAGCGGCAGGCCGAAGAGGTCGTCGACGAGGAGGCCGCTGTGGTCCGGTTCGTCACCGACGTGATCTCGCAGGCGGTCGAGGACCAGGCGACCGACATCCATTTCGAGCCGCAGGAAGGGCAGCTCCGGATCCGCTACCGGGTCGACGGCCTCCTTGTTCCCGTGCCGGTACCCGAGAACCTGCTGCGGTTCCAGGACGCGATCATCTCGCGCGTGAAGATCATGGCGCGGCTGAACATTTCGGAGAGGCGGCTGCCCCAGGACGGCCGCATCAACTTCAAGGCGGCCGGGACGACCCTCGACATCCGCGTCTCCACCATCCCGACCATCTACGCGGAATCCATCTCGCTGCGCCTCCTCAACAAGAAGAAGGAAGCCTATACGATGGAGAAGCTGGGCATGAGCGCGGACGAGCAGGAGCAGATCATACGCGTCCTCGACTATCCCCATGGCATCATCCTGGTCACCGGGCCGACCGGTTCGGGAAAGAGCACTTCCCTCAACGCCTTTCTCCGTCAGATCAACTCCACCGACCTGCGCATCATCACCATCGAGGACCCGATCGAATACGAGGTGCCGGGAGTGAACCAGATGCAGGTCCGCTCGGAGATCGGCCTGACCTTCGCAAGCGCCCTGCGCCACGTGCTGCGGCAGGATCCCGACGTCATCATGGTCGGCGAGATCCGCGACCGGGAGACCGCGGACATCGCGATCCGCGCGTCCCTCACGGGGCACTTGGTGTTCTCGACCCTCCACACCAACGACGCGCCCGGGGCGATCACGCGCCTGATCGACATGGGGATCGAGCCGTTCCTCGTCACTTCCGCCATCGAACTTGTGATCGCCCAGCGCCTCGTGCGCCGGCTGTGTCCGGAGTGCTCGCGGCCGGCGCCGATCGGCAAGATCAAGCTCCAGGAATCGCTCGCGATCCTCGGCTGCGAGGCCGCCGAAGCCGAAACGGTGTCCATTCTGAAGGCGCCCGTCGGCTGCGACCGGTGCCGGGGGACCGGCTACCGGGGCCGGATCGGACTCTTCGAAATCTTCCGCCTGAACGACGAGCTGCACGAATTGATCCTCAAGCGGGAAAGCACGCGAACGCTCACGCACTGCGCCCGGAGCAACGGCATGCGGACGCTCGGCCAGAGCGGATGGGAGAAGGTGAAGGCGGGCCACACCACCCTCGACGAAGTGCTGCGCGTCATCACCGTCACGGAGAAATAGGAGCCGCCCTCCGGTCGCGATGTCCCGCTTTTCCTACAAAGCCCGCGACCGGGCCGGCCAGGCGGCCGAGGGCTCTGTCGATGCCTCCAATCGCAAGGACGCCCTGCGCCTGCTGGCCGCCCGCGGTTTGAGCATCGTCACGATCGTCGAGACGGGAAGCTCCGCCAAGCCCGTGCGGAAACGGAGCGTCCCCGACACCGCGGCCGCGCAGGCCCATGCCTCCCCTCCTTCCAATGCCCGCGGTGAAAACGAACCGAGACGGGCCGAGCGACTCCCCTTCCTCGAAGCGCTCCACGACCTGACGACGAGCGGCCTGTCCGCCGGCGAGGCGGTCCGGCTCCTCTCCGTGCGGCTCAAGGAACCGCGCCTCAGGGCGCTTTCCGGCGGCCTGTGGGCCCGACTGAGCGAAGGGGCTCCCCTCTCCCGCGCCATGGGCGACTTCCCTCAGGTGTTCGATTCGGCAACCGTCAATCTGATCCACGCCGGCGAGGCCACGGGCTCGCTGAACGACACGCTGGCCCGGCAGATTGCCTACCTCACCGAGCAGCGGGAACTGCGGCGTCAACTCCTGACCGCCCTCGCCTATCCCATCTTCATGGTGTTCGTCTCCGCCGGGGTGATCCTTTTTTTCATCTTCTTCCTTCTTCCACGCCTGCAGGCCTTGCTCACCTCGCTCCATGGGACGATGCCCGCCTCGACCCGTTTCCTGGTCGGAGTTTCGAATTTTGCGCTGCACTACGGCCTGCTTGTCGCGCTTGCCGCCGCGGTCGTGGCGGTGAGCTGCTGGCGTTGGCGCTCCACCGACGCCGGACGCGAGAAGACCGACGCCTGGCTGCTCCGGCTGCCGCTCGTCGGCCCCTTCGTCGTGTCCCAGACCGTCCTGGCCTTCAGCCAGACCCTCTCGGTGCTTCTCGAGAACGGCA
>Ga0070713_100001290_pt1 | contig 16015 bp, 14 predicted proteins | sample LARL82metaG_FD_65465 | JGI IMG/M metagenome (GOLD analysis project Ga0070713, IMG submission 65465) | Corn, switchgrass and miscanthus rhizosphere microbial communities from Kellogg Biological Station, Michigan, USA - LAR L8-2 metaG | ecosystem: Host-associated > Plants > Roots > Rhizosphere ...
GGCTATGTCAAGGACGCCTAACTCCGCTATTCGTATCCGGTATTTAGAGCAGTTTGGACAAGACGCCTCGCCGATCACCGCTCCGACAAATACATTCTCGACGCCCAGGGAGCGCCCATGGAAAACGAGAATACGGAATCACGAACGCCAACAATTCGTGAAGAGCTCGAGGGCTTCGTGCGCTCGCTCTTCGCTTCGCCAACCGAGAGCAGCGCGCCGAAAATCCAGAACGGCGCGCCGAGAATGATTCCACCGCCGCCCCCGCCGCCCCCGCCGCCCCGGCCCCCGCAGACTCCGCCGCCCGAATCCATGCTCGAAACCGAGAAGCAAGCGCCCAATACGAACGGCAAGCCAGACGTCGCCGAGCAGGTAGCCGTGATGCTCAGAGATCTGTTCGAGTCGCAGGACACCTTCGTCATCTCCAACGCCGGCGTGCAGTCGATCATCGATGGTCTGCTGCAGCGCTACCGTGAGCGCGAGTCGCCCGTGCTGCGCGAGAAGTTGCTCGTGCACTGGCGTGGGGACGTCCCGCGTCTTCGCGCCGCACTGATGGAGGCGGCCAAGGACGATCCGCTCGTGCTCGAGACCGGACAGGAAGTGTCCCTCGTGACGACACAGAAGGCGCAGGCTCTGCTCGAGCGGTTCTGTCCGCAGACGTCGTATTTGCCGGAGACTCGCAGCGGCACCCGCAACGTCCGCTAGTGATCGGGATGCTCGGCGGGTAGTAAGCGTTATGGGATAAGTCCCGCTTCCTTCCCCAGCTGCACCGCCTGCGTTCTTCGTCTGGCATTGAGCTTGTCGAACAGCCGGCTCGAGTGCGTCTTCACCGTGTTCTCGCTGACGAACAGCTTCGCGGCAATCTCCCGCGTGCTCAATCCCTCGGCGATCGCGCCAAGTATCTCCAGCTCGCGTGCCGTGATTCCGAGCTGCTGCTGACGCCTGGTGTCGACGGCGAAGTCCCTGGTCGCGAGTACCGGCACCTCGACTGGTACCTGAATCTCGCGTACGACGACGGTCTCGCGCGTGCGGGTGAGCTTGAGCCCGAGCCAGATGCCGAGTGTCGCGAACAGCGCCGCAACGATACCACCGTAGATCTCGAACGAGTGCTCGACGACGAGGAACCGGTACTCCACGAGCCTGAGCCCGACGATGAGCACCCCGCCTAACAAGCCATAGAGAAGCACCGTCTTCTTCATCGGGTTATTCTCGGGCTGGCGCGCCGTTCAGGGAAGACCCGCTTCGTCTCGACAACTGCTGCCCCCTGCGACACTCTAAGAGATGCGCATGCACAAGACTCTTCTGCTTCTTGCATCGGCCTTCATCCCGTGCTCGGCGGTGGCTCAGACACGGCAGCCGATTCTCGCCGTCTTTGCACATCCCGACGACGAACGGGTGATCGGGCCACTCCTTTCACGGCTTTCACGCGAGGGACGCGAGACGCACCTCGTCATCGCGACTGACGGCTCGCAAGGCGTCCGCGACTTCGCGCATCTCACCGCTGGCACCGAGCTGGCGAATGCGCGGGTGAAGGAAGCGACGTGCGCGGCCAACCGCCTCGGCGTGACACGGCTTCACCTGTTAGGGCTGCTGGACGGCGGTCTGGCTTCCTTCAATGCGTTGGGCAGACTGCGGTCCAGGCTCGTTGCGATCATCGATTCGGTAAAGCCAGCTGCGATCATCACCTTCGGACCCGAGGGCGGCACCGGTCATCCGGATCATCGCCTGGTCGGCGACGTCACGACGCAGATCATCCAGAGCGACGCACGCTACGCGAACATCGATCTGCTCTATGCGTCGCTACCGACGGAGCGTCTGCGCACTGCGCCAAGGGCGAATCCCACGGTGAATGGGATGGCGGAGTCGCTGCTGACGGTCCGTGTCCCATTCGAGGAGCGCGATCTCGCCGCCGGGCGAGAGGAATTCGCGTGTCACAGGAGCCAGTACGCGCCAGCCGAAATGGACTCGGTGAATGCCTATCTGGCGCATGCGTGGGACGGCAAAGTATGGATGCGTCCCTGGACAGGCACACTGCACAATCCGTCGCTGTTCGGACGCTGACCTCTTCGACCGTTAGGCGCGCCTCCATGCCGAAGCTCCTTTTCACCGGACGCGATTGGCCAATTCACCTGTTCCGCTCGCGGCGTTCGGCCTCGCCCAACCAGCCGCGGCGCAATTGATCCTGCGGGATGCTCGAGAGGTACGGCTTGATGTCGACGATGGGCGTCCCGTCGAGCATGTCGACGCCGCGGACAAGTAGAGTTGCGCCTTCCCGCCCAAGTAGCTCGACGACCGTTAGGCCGATCGCGTTCGGCCGACGAGGCGATCGCGTCGCGAAAACGCCGTGTGGTCGATCGTCCGTTGGAGGGCGCGCCTCGAGATCGAATCCGTCGGCTCGGTCAAAGATCCAGAGCACGAATAAATGCGAGAAGCCCTCTATATCGAGCAGCCCTGGCGCGAACTCTGGACGAATCTCGAGTCGACCGTCGGCGAGATGGCGCGCTCCGGGGCCTTTGGGGATCTGCGAGGTCTCGGTATAAGGCGTGTGAGCGACGCCTATTGGCGTGAGAGTGATCACGGATACGCGGGCTACGCGCGGAGGACGAGGAGAACACCAGAAGGGCGGAGATCGCGAGGAAAGCTATCGGCCTACTGGATGGCCTGTGAGGCGCGTCACACGCACCAGTCCGGCACCGGCCGTATAGTTCGCCCCCGATGGATCAAGGGACGGAAGGCAGATACGCGGCGAGGGCGCCGGGCATCGCTTCCACAGCTCGGCTGACGATGAGATCCCGCTTTTTTACAATTAGCATCTGCTCGACACTGATCGGAGCCGGCGCCACGGCGATCGCGTGCTCCGACTCCACCTCTCCCGGACGCAGCGCGACCGGGACGCTCGTGACGCGTCTCACCGATGCGCCCTTCCCCACCGACGAGGTCAAACGCGTCGACATCTTCGTCGTTCGCGTCGATGCGCGTCTCGGCGACGTCACCGATGCCGACGCGAGCTCGGCGCTCGACGACCAGAGCTCGGCGAGCAGTGGCTGGAAGACCGTCGCCACGCCTAACGCGATATTCGATCTGCTGTCGCTGCAGAATGGCATCGCGGCGACGCTCGGCCAGGTCAATCTCCCGGCCGGCACGTACAATGGCTTCCGTGTCGTGATCGACCAGAGCAAATCGAGCGCGACGCTCAAGGACGGTCTCGTCCTCGACGGCGGGTCCACGCCGGGCATCAAGTTTCCGAGCGCGGGCCAGTCGGGGATCAAGATTGCGCTTGCCCAACCGGTGAAGATCGTCGCCAATACCGAGACGGATCTCGTCGTGGACTTCAGTGTTGCGCAGAGCTTTGTCATGCGCGGCAACACCGTCGAGCAGAACGGGCTGCTCTTCAAGCCCGTCATCAGTGCCGCGGTGTCGAACCTCGCGCTCACGAACTCCAACATTCGCCTGGCCAATGCGACGGACAACGCATTGAATCTTCTCCAGAATGGAACCGCGCTTGCCGGCTCGTCGAGCATTGCGTTCGGCGCCAGCAGTACATGCAGCAGCGTGAACGCGGCGACGCCGACACTCACAGTCACGCAGGGTAGCTCGACGACGGCGCTTGCCGGCTTCTCGCCTTCGTTAGTCGCCGGGCATCCGTTCACCCTCGTCGCGTATCCGGCAGCTGGTGGCGGCGTGCAGTTCGCGACCGTCGAGCAGCCGATTCCGGTGAGTGGCCAGGCCCAGCTCAGCGTTTTCAATGCGATCCCCGTACCGTTCGACGTCTACGTCACGGCGCCGGGCGCCGCGCTCGGTACCGCGACCTTCTCCAACGTGTTGCCCGCCGCCACGTCGACGTCGCTGACTGTACCCGTCGGCTCGTCACAGATTCGATTGACGGGAGCGGGCAATACGACGGTACTACTCGACTTCGGAACACAGAGCTTCGTCGCCGGGCAGAACCAGATGCTGATCGTGGCGCCCGCGTCTCCGAGCACAACCCCGCCGCGAGCGTTCCTCGTGGCCGGTTGCTGAGCTAACTGGCATTCTCGAGAACAGCCCTGCGGCTTCGGCCGTGGGGCTGTTTCGTTTGTTCTAACGCGACGCGCGCTGGCGAAGCACCTCGTACGCCGCGATTGCCACGCTCGTGGAGAGATTCAACGAGCGAACACGCGGTGAGTGGATGGGCATCCGCACGAAGCGATCGCGATACCGCTCATGGAGCTCGGCGGGCAAGCCGCCGGTCTCGCGCCCGAACACCAGCACGACATCGTTAGGCTCGCCGAGCGGCGCATCCCAGTAGATTCGCGTGGCCTTGGTGGAGAAGAAGAACGCCTCGCCGAGGGAGGGGAGCTCGCGCTCGAACGCGCTCCAACTCGGCCAGACGCGAAGGTCGACGTGCTCCCAGTAATCGAGCCCCGCGCGCTTGACTTCGCGTTCATCGAGGGAGAATCCGAGGGGCTCGATGAGATGCAGTGTGGCGCCAATAGCGAGGCAAGTGCGACCAGCGTTGCCGGTGTTCCAGTGGATCTCGGGGTGGACGAGGACAACGTGAATTGACACTGCGCCGGGTTGAAATGGGATTACAATGTCTAATCTGTTCGAAGCTGTTCTAACGTCCCTTGCGCCCGATGACTCTCCGTTCAAGGAAAGCCGTGAAGGCCACTGATACCACAGACACGACCTGACACCACTGACGTGCTCCGTGCGCGTAGAGAGCCCTCGCTTCGGTATCAATTGCTTTGCGAATGCCTCGGCCAGCGTCTCCAAAGGCCGGGATTCTGTACAGCGATTCGGATGCATCCAGGCAAGAAGTGATGATGGGTGGGTAGCAGTGATGGCATCATGACACATGCCGGTCGTCGATCCGAGGTATCCTCTCTCCGAGCTGACGCGCGATGTCATTGCGGGATTCTATCGCTCTTTCGACAGTTTTGGTTTTGGGTTTCCGGAATCCGTTTACAGGCGAGCGCTCGCGGTTGAACTGAGACATGCGGGACTCGCGATCGAAACCGAAGTCCCTTTCGAGCTCATTCATCTCGGGGAGTGCGTCGGGCGGTATCGCGCAGATCTGATCGTCGAACAGCGGTTAATCGTGGAAGTAAAGACCGGCCCGACGCTGGATCCGACTGCCGTTCATCAACTGCTCAATTACTTGCACGTGACAAAACTGCCGCTGGGTCTAGTCTTGTTCTTTGGTCCAAGACCCAAAGTCAAACGACTCATCCGCGACGACAGCCGCGAATATCCCGTCAGCGAGCCCTGAAAAGATTCTGGCGAAGTGCCTCGGGAAGCCTATTCTGCCACGAGCACGCTTCCCGAGGCAGCTCACAAAACCAAAAGGGACGCTTGAGGGAGGAGCCCTCTTCGCGCACGGAGCAGGTCAGTGGTGTCAGGGCGTGTCTGTGGTATCAGCGGCCTTCACGGCTTTCCTTGAACGGAGAGTCATCCGGAGCAAAGAGACTTGAACTTCCAAAGGCTGTTGCGCACCGCGTGTTCGGCCTCATTCTGCCCAATACTCGAAAGGATTCTGTGATGACGGCTATAATCGAGCGAATCGAGCGCGAGCTCGGGGTTCCCGGGATTGCGACATTACTCGCGGAGCGCCTCGAGCCGGCTGACCTGCAGTCGCTACTGCTCGACGTATATACGCGGCTCGCCGCGCGGCGTCCGGCGAGTAGTGTGCTATCGGACTACACCGCGAATCGATTCGTCCGTCCGTCTCGCTTTCATCCCACGCAGTTTCTGGAGTGGGATCGCGTTGCCTTCTCGATGCTACCGCCGGAGTTCGAGGCGTTGGAGCTCTCGCCGGTGTGCCCGTTGGGTACCGCGTCCATCATCGCTGAGCTGGCACAGGATTGGGCGTTGTCGACGATTCGCAATACCGAGGTCGTTTCCGACTCGACGAATGTTCTCGCGCTCGAGGCGACGCTTCGGCGACGAGCGCTGAAGCGCGACAACCCTCGCTCCGCGACGCCGGTGCATCTCGCGGCCAGTCATCGGCTGCTGCGGGCGCGGAAGTACGACGATCCTCGCCTCTCATCGCATTTCAGGGTGTTCTCGTTGTGCAGCGCCGGGCGCGACAGCGGGGGATTTCGATTCGAGGCCGACACGATCTTCGCACACATCACCTTCTACATCGGGTCACTCCGTGCGTTCGTCGGCCCGACGTTGGCGCTCCGCGTGTCACTGACCGCCCTCGACACCAATGCCGCGGCAACCTTGGATCTCACGGCGGCACGCATTCGTGGCGCCTTCGCGGATGTCGTTGTCGCACTCGACCCGGACCGCACCGCGGCGAGAAATTACTATCGCGGTGTGTGCTTCGGCATCACGACCGATAATAGAACGGGCGAGCAACGACACCTCGTGGATGGTGGTCGCGTCGACTGGACGCAACGGCTTCTCGGCGACGCAAAGGAGCGGCTGGTGATCAGCGGCGTCGGCAGCGATCGCATTTGCGACTTACACGTGGAGCTCAACTCTCCGGGAGCATGACGATGAATCTGTCTCGATCAGTGGTTGCGGCGTCCTTCCTATCGTTTGCTGCGGGCCTGGGAGCAATGTGGGCGCAACAACAGCAACCCGCCTCACGACGAGAGCCGCAGTTCGAGAATGCTCAAGTCACTGTATGGAAGTCGATCGTCATGCCCAACCAGCCGCTGAAGCTGCATCGCCACGACCATGGCCGCGTGCTCGTCGCGCTGACGGATGGTCAGCTCAAGGTGGTGGATGGAGCCGGCAAGACGCTCGACACCTACAATCTGAAGGCCGGCAAATCCCTTTGGCTCGGCATCGATCCGCCAGGCCAGATGCACGCCGACGTGAATCCGGGCACGAAGCCTGTCGAGGTGATTGTCGTGCAGTTGAAGAAGGACAATCCCTAACGCTCGTCAGACTTCTCTCAACACGATTGCCGGATCCGTGCGTGCGGCGCGGCGAGCAGGGAAATATGCCGCCGCGGCGGCGACAGCGAGAAGCGTCAGCACCACCGCGAGGTACGTTGGCGCGTCCCATGTGTCGGTGGCGAAGAGAAGGCTCGTAATCAGACGCGCCAGCGCTGCTGCCGCGAGGCATCCGACGATTGCGCCTCCGCCCACGAGAAGCGCCGAGTCGCGGATGACGCCGCCCGCCACGCGTGCCGGAGACGCGCCGAAAGCGAGGCGCACGCCCATTTCGGGCGCGCGCTGCGCGACGTTGAACGAGATCACACCGTAGATGCCGATCGCGGCGAGCAGCAGCGCGGCGAGCGCGAAGACGCCGAGTAGTCCGGCTGTGAATCGTTGTGGCGCGAGGGCCTGATTCACGTTCGTGGCGAGCGGAGTGACGTCTGGGACGGGAAGGCCGGGCGCGGCGTCGCGCACCGCGCGGCGGATGCCGTCGATCAGCGCCGCGGACGGGCCGCGCGCTCGTCCGCGGACGTAAAACGTGAGCTGGATCCAGGGCTTCTGCGCTTCGGGCAGATAGATGGCCGGTCCGGGATTCGTCGCCGGCGATTGATCGCGGATGTCCTTGACGACGCCGACAACTTCGATGGCATCGGCGGGGCCACGTGCACTCTGTGCCGGGACGAGATGCTTGCCTAACGGGTCCTGCCCCGGCCAGATCCGTGCGGCCATCGACTGATCGATGACGGCGACACTGGGGTGCCCGGCGATGTCCGTTGGCTCGAGGAGCCGGCCGCGGACGAGCGCCACGCCCAGCGTCTTGAAGAAGCCGGGGGAGACGCTGCGCCAGTCCGCGGGAACATAATCGGTGGTCTTGTCGCTCCCTTCGGGTAGGAATTGCGTCTGGGTGTTGTTGCCACTGAATGGGGCGACGCTCGACGCACCGACGCTCATTACACCGGGCACCGTGGCAATCGCATCCTCGATCTGCCTGAAGTAGCTGGCGCGGCGATCGCGCGGCAGATCGTTAGGCGCCGTGACCGTCAGTTGCAGAACGCCCCCGAGCGAAAATCCCGGCTCGACCTGCCCGAGCCTGACGAAGCTTCGACCGATCAGTCCTGCTCCCACAAGCAGGACGACAGCAAGCGCGACTTCGACGGTGACGAGAAGGTCGCGCGCGCGACGTCCCGAGCCGGCAACCGAACGAGAGCCTTCACGAAGCGCTGCCTGGAGGTCGGCGCGCAGGGCGTGCCCGGAAGGGGCGAGACCGAAGAGAAGACCCGTAACGAGCGCGACGCCAATGGCGAAGAGGAGCACGCGTGAGTCGATCCCCACCTCGTCGAGTCGCGGCACGTTGACGCTGTTGGCCTGACGAAGCAGCGGCACGGCCACCCAGGCCAACGCAATACCGAAGAGCGCGCCGCCGAGTGATAGCACTGTGCTCTCGGTGAGGAGCTGTCGCGTTATGCGCGAAGTGCTCGCGCCCAGCGCGGAGCGCACGGCAATCTCGCGCATGCGCGTGGACGAGCGTGCGAGCAGCAGATTCGCCACGTTCGCGCTCGCGAGCAGCAGGAGAAAGCCGACCGCGCCGAAGAGCATGAGCAACTGCTGACGGAGCGTCGGTCCGACGATGAAGTCGGCGAAGCTCTCGACACGCGCGGTCCATGACGCATTCGACTTCGGATAAAGGCGTGCCAATTGCGCGGCGACCGCGACTGCCTCGGCATTCGCCGCGGCGATGGTGATAGCTGGCTTCAGCCGTCCGAACGATGTCAGCAAATGATTACCGCGATTCGACGCGCGATCCGGCGCCAGCGGGACCCAGAAGTCGCTCGGCAGATACCCATACCCTTGCGGCATGACACCGAGCACCTGGTATGGCGCGCCATCGAGATCGATGTTCTTGCCGATGAGCGTCGGGTCGGCGCCGAAAATCCGTCGCCAGACACCTTCGCTGATGACGACGACGTGGGTGTCACCGGCGGGACGATCGTGATCGACGCCAAATGGAGCGCCGGCGACCGAGCGCTCGCCGAACAGGCTGAAGTATGATGCGGTCGCCGCGAGTCCTGAGAGTGCCACGGGATCACCATGACCAAGAAGGCTCGCGCTCCGCCCGGTGACAGCGGCGACGGCGGTGTAGCTTCGCGTGGCGTCGCGGAAGTCGAGGAAGTTCGGCTCCGAAGTGGTCCAATCGAGCTTGCTCGGGTTCACCTCGTAAATGCGGACGACTCGGTCGGCCTCCGGAATGGGAATCGGCCGCAGCACGACGGCGTTGACGACACTGAAGATCGCGGTCGTCGCGCCAATCCCGACGGCCATCGTCAACACGACGAGCGCCGCGAAGGCAGGTGCCATGCGTATCCGACGCAACGCGTATCGGATGTTTTCCCAGAGCTCCGAGATCATCTGCCGCTCCCGTCGAGGCGAGAGTCAATTCTCGTTTTGATCTCCTCGGAGTCGAGAGATATCTGTGTAAGAGAACTGTAATGTCATCCTGAGCCGAGCGAAGGATCTACTGTTCTCCGTCATCAGCGTTCAAGCTTTGCTTTTGGGCAAGCGGAGAGAGAAAAGATCAGGAGCTCCCCAGGACCCGGGCGGGATCCGTTTTTCCAGCACGACGCGCCGGACCAACGCTTGCGACGACGGCGACGAGGCCTGTAACCAGAATCACCGCAGCAAAGGTCCACGGATCGGTTGGCGTCACTCCCTGCAGCAGCGATGTCATCGCGCGAGTGAACGCGAGCGCGATCACGATACCGATGCCGAGTCCAGCAAGCGCCTGACGCAAGCCAGTACGAAGACTGAGTGAGACCAGTTCGCGAGGTGTTGCGCCGAGCGCGGCGCGGATTCCGAATTCGTGAGCGCGAGACGCCACGACCTGCGACACGATCCCGAAGATCCCGATCGCCGACAAGACGAGAGCCAGGGCGCCGAAAAGGCCAAGGGCCTCCATGGCGAAGCGCGGGCCGCCAATTGCGGAGTTCACGATCTCACGCATCGTGCGGACCTCCGACACGGGCAGCCGCGGATCGATCTGTTTGACGATCGTGCGTACCGGAGCGGCGAGTGCCGCGGCGTCGCCGTCGGTGCGAACGACGAGACTCATGCTGCGCTGGGTGCTGCCCGGCTCGCGCGCAAACTGCGCCATGGTGACGTAGAACTCAGGCTTCACCCTGCCGACGAGCGTGTTGTGGTGCACGTCCTCCACGACACCGACGATCGTGTATCGCGCCAGGCTGTCCGGGCCGCCATAGATTCGCACTCGGCCGCCTAACGGGTGACGGCCGGCATAGTACTGCTCGGCGAAAGTCCGATTCACGATCATCGCGAGCGGCGCGTTCATGTCATCACGCGCGTCGAACACGCGTCCGTCGCGCAGCGTGAGTCCCATCGCCTCGAAGTAGCCTGGCGTCACGATTTGCCAGTCGCCGGGCGTCCCCTGGTTCGGAGGCGGCGTATAGCCCTCCACCAGCAGCCCCCAATCACCCATTTCCGTCGCGAGTGGCAATAGCCTCACGGCACCAACGCGCTTGACGCCAGGGAGTGCCGCAACGCGATGTTGCAGCTCGGACCAGAATCCAGCGACACGAATCGAGTCCGGATACCAGCTCGAGGGCGTCGAGATGCGCATCGTCAAAACGCCATCGGGACGGAAGCCGGCGTCGATCGCCAGCAGATTACGTACGCTGCGGATCATCAACCCCGCGGCCACGACGAGCACCACGGCGAGCGCGACCTCGCTCGCCACGAGCGATTGGCGCCAGCGGAGACGGGCGCGGCTCGTCGTTGCGCCGCGACCGCCCTCCTTGAGCTCACCTGCCGGTGCGATCTGCGTTGCCTGGAGCGCGGGCAACACGCCGGCCAGCACAGCGGCGGCCACCGCCGTCACGAGCGCGAATGCAAGGACGCCCCAATCCAGAGTGGTCTCGGCCACCCGGGGCAGACCAGTCGGCGCATTGCTGCGCAGGAGTCTCACGGCCACCGCCGCGAGCCCGACGCCTAACGACGCGCCGAGTGTCGCGAGCAGCGCGCTCTCGGTGAGCAGCAGTCGCGTGAGTCGTCTGGATCCCGCGCCGAGGGCGACGCGCACCGCGAGCTCACGCCGGCGCGACTCGCCGCGCACGAGCATCAGTCCGGCGACGTTCGCGCAGGCGATGAGCAGCACGAACCCCACCGCGCCAAATACGACGAGCAACACCGGGCGCACTCGCCCTGTGATCTGCTCCTCGACCGGGACGGCGTACGCGTGGAAGCCGACGTTCGCCATGTAACCGAATTTCTCGAGCTCCGCGACGATCGAACGCAGCTGCGCATTGGCAGTCGCCGCCGTGGCGCCGGCCGCGAGTCGCGCAACGGCATAGAAGCCGTGACTGGAGCCACCTTTCGGGAATTCGGGACCTGGTACCGCTCCTTGCTGTGTCGCGTCCGTTGCGAGCGGGAACCAGGCCTCTGTCGGCCCGGCTGTGCTGTAATCGACGGGCAGGCGGAAGCCGTTAGGCATGACGCCGACGACCATTGCGCCCCGACCGGAGATCTGGACTTGCTTGCCGACGATCGATGGATCGCCGCCGAAGCGGCGCTGCCAGAGCCCATAGCCGAGCATGATGACGCGCGGCCCGTTCGGGCGGTCCTCCTCGGCCGTGAAGTTGCGTCCGACGATCGGCTTCACGCCGAGAATGGGGAAGAGACTGGCCTGAACCGTTCCAACGCGCACGCGCTCGGGATTGTCGCCGTCGACGGTCGCCGAGCCGTCATAATAGATGGCGATGTCCTTGAACGCCGGAACGCGCGCCTTCCATCCTTCCCATTCATCATAGGAGAGCCACGTCTGATCGAAGCCCTTCCACGCGCTCCAGACGACGGCAAGCTTCTCTGGCTGAGCATATGGCAGGGGTGTAAGCAGCACCTGCTTGACGACACCGAACAGCGTCGTCGTGGCGCCGATACCTAACGCGAGCGTGAGCGTCGCGATGGCGGTAAAGCCGCCACGGCGGCGAAGCGAACGTGCGGCGAAGCGAAGGTCGTTCCAGCCGTCGAACATCCAGCTCGTGCCTCGCTCGTCTCGGACGTCGTCCTTGTGCCGCTCGACGCCGCCAAAGTCGCGCAACGCGCGGCGGCGCGCCTCCGCTTCGGAGAGCCCCGCTTCGATGTTGCGCCGCGTTTCCATCTCGACGTGAAAGTGAAGCTCCTCGTCCATCTCGTTATCCTGTCGGCGCCGGCCGACCATCGCGCCTAACGAGGACAGCAGCTCGTGATACCAGGCCATCTCATCCCCCTTGCAATGCGTAGCGGAGCACGCGGTTAACCGCCGTCGACGACCGCTCCCACTCCTGGATCTCCGTTGTCAGCTGCCGCTGGCCCTCTCGCGTGATGATGTAGTAGCGCGCCCGGCGATTGTTATCGCTCGCGCGCCACTCGGCGCGAAGCCAGCCGCGCCGCAGCATCCGCTGAAGGGCGGGGTACAGTGAGCCCTGATTGACGTCGAAGACGTCGCGGGAGATCTCGCGGAGCCTGAGCGAGAGCCCCCAGCCGTGCATGGGCTCCACGGAGAGGAGCTTGAGGGCGAGCATCTCGAGGGTACCCTGCAGGACCTCGGAGCGCTGGCCGGGTGCATGGTCGGAAGCCATGCTCCTTTAGACGGCCAAAAGGAGAAAAGGGTTTCAATCGGCTTACTCCGCTCGGTTTCTCAGGCCTGTGACCAGGGGACTGGTCGCCGAGGTTGGTTCTGTGCAGCAGCGAGGACGCAATAAGCGGCGAGGCGCGGTGCACTGTCACCTGCACGCATGTTAGTTTGCGCTCGCCCCTGCGGTCTGCACCGCCGTCGGGAGTTGGGAGGTAGCTCTGTCGGTCCCGGATCTGCGCAGCACACAGCACCAGCTTCAGCCATTAGCGGCGGATGACGCGAACGTCATCGCGCGTATTCGCGAAGGCGAGGAAGCGGCGTACGAGTCTTTGTATCTCGAGTACCACGAATCGCTCTGGCGCTTCGCGTACACACTCGTGCGGTCGGCGGAGATCGCCGAAGATTTGGTGCACGACATCTTTCTCGCGCTCTGGCGAGATCGCGCGCGCTGGCGAGTGACGACTTCCGTCCGCCTATGGCTATACGGCGCCGTACGGAATCGCGCGATGAACCATCTCCGTCATGAGCGTGTCGTCTCGGCCGTTGCCTTGCGCGAGTCGGGCGTCGGCGGCGATGAGCGTCCGGTGGCGATGGGCGCCCCTCCGATGGATCCGCACACGGCGGTCGAGGCGAGCGAGCTCGACGCACGCGTGGATCGTGCGTTGTCGAACGTCTCTGAGCGTCGCCGACTCGCGTTGACACTCCGTTGGCGGCATCAGTTCTCGCCAGCTCAGATCGCTGAAGTGCTTGGCACGACTCCCGAGGCAGTGCGAGTGTTGCTCGTCCGCGCGCGGCATGATCTCGAGGAGTTGATTCGCCCGGACGAGGCTGTGTAGTGGTGTAACGATTCCCTGACTCGCGGTACATGAAGTCGTGACGCTCTCATTCCCTCGTCGCGCTCGACTTCTGCTTGGCTGATCAAACTCCACCGAATTCATCCGCTGTTCCGGACGGTGAGCTACTCGACCGCTACCTCGCGGGAGAGACCACCGAATCGGAAACCGCGATGGTGCGCCGGTACTTCATGGCGCACCCGGACGCTGCGCGTCGGCTGCAACGCCACCTCGACACGATCGAAGGCGCTGATTCGCGTCCTGTACCGCCCGCTCCCGGTTCATGGGCTCGGTTGCGGGAGCGAATGAAGGAGGAGGAGCGCGCGGCCGATCGGAGTCGCACTTCATTAGAGTCCGCCGGACCCCGCACCAGGATGGCCGGGCCGCGCCGACAGGTCGCGCGCTACGTATTGGCGGCCGCGGCCGTGCTCGTCGTCGCTGCCGGATTGAGCTTCGGCCCGCGAGCGCTCGTGCGGCATCGTCTGGCCGCGGGCACGGTCGCGCCACGCATGTACGTCACCGCGCCGCGGGAGCGCGCCGAGCTCCTACTGTCCGACGGCACTCACGTGCGACTGGCGCCAGGAAGCCGGCTTCGCGTGGGTGCCGACTTCGGTTTCGATCGACGGGACGTTCAACTCGACGGGCTCGCATACTTCGATGTCAAGCACGATCGACGGCGTCCCTTTACGGTGTTCGCGCGCAACGCCAGCGCCGTGGACATCGGGACGCAATTCGTCGTGCGCGCATACGCCGAAGACAGCGTCGTGCAGGTGGCGGTGCGCAGCGGTGCGGTGGTCTTCAGCGGCGTCGGCCGACTCCTTGCCGGAGACCTCGGCCAGCTCAAGCCCGACGGACGCGTGCAGCGCTGGCACGGTGTCTCGATCGACTCTCTGCTCGATTGGTTCAACGGGCGTCTCGCATATCGCGATGCGCCTCTCGGACGCGTGCTCCAGGACATTCGTCGCTGGTACGACGTGGATGCACGCGTTGCTGATCTCGATTTAGCGGCTCTCCCCTTTACAGGGGTGCTGACGGAGGAATCGTCGGGCGCGGTCGTCGACCGCGTTGCCGCCACCCTCGGCCTCACCGTCAGGCGCGACAGTACCGGCGTCGTGCTCCAAGCGGTGGCTGGACGAACCCCGCACGCAGGCACGTCGACGCGACGGCGCGCGCGGTTCGCTGAACCTTTACCCGTTCCCCGGCGCCGTTAGGCGCTCGGCGCCGAGCTGCTCACAGGCAGTCGGCAGAACCGAACAGACCCACGGGAGGATGTATGCAGTACGCAATCAGCTCCGACGGCGCGGCGTCGCGGATCCACTTCGCGAAGTGGAGATCGGCGGTCGTTCGCGTGTTCGTCACGAGCTCGCTGGCCGCATTCGCCGCGGCACCGGCACACGCGCAGCAATTCGTTGCGCGGCAGAATGCCGTCGTCGTTCACTTCACCGACGCACCAGCGGACGTTGCGTCGGCGCCGGCAACGCTTCGCTTGCCAATCACGCTCCACCTTCGGGACGTGACCGTCGAGCGTGCGCTCGACGAAGTCGTATCGGCGGGGAAACTGTCGCTTACGTATAGCCGAGCGGTGGTGCCACTGGACCGCATTGTTTCGGTGGATGTCGAGAATGCACCGCTGATCGAGGCGCTGCGCCAAACACTCAGCGGCGCGAATGTCGAGCTCTGGATCTCCGACGAGGGAACGATGGCGCTGGTGCCTGCAGCGCGCGTGCAGCAGCGACATCGTGTGGAGAACGGCGTCATCGCCGGTCGTGTGACACAACTGGACGGCGGCCAGCCGATCGTGAGCGTCACCGTCACCGTTGCCGGCACTCGCCTGGGCGCTGTTACCGGTGACGATGGCCAGTATCGCATCCCGAACGTCCCCGAGGGATCGCACGTCGTGTACGCACAGCGCATCGGCTTCGGCCGCGACAGCCAGACGGTCGTCGTACCATCGGGTGGAACGGTCACGGCCAACTTCGCGATGCACGTGGTCGGTGTTCAGCTCAGCCCAGTCGTCGCGATCGGTTACGGCACGGCCGAGCGTCGCGATCTCACCGGTTCGGTTGCGTCGGTTTCGTCCGAGCAGATTCGGCAGCAGCCGGTGCAGAATGTCCAGGAGGCGATTCAGGGCCGCGCGCCGGGCGTGCAGATCACGCAGGCCAGCGGCCAGCCGGGCGCGCCGGCAGCGGTGCGCATCCGTGGCGGCAATTCCGTCACCGCGGGCAACGAGCCGTTGTACGTCATCGATGGTGTGCCCGTTCAGTCGAGCCCCGACGGCTCGAACACCTTCACACTCGAAGTGCAGGGCGTGAGCGGGCTCGATCCGCTCGCCTCCATCAACCCCGATGACATCGCGTCGGTGGACATTCTCAAGGATGCATCAGCCCAGGCGATCTACGGTGCGCGTGCGGCCAATGGTGTCATCCTCATCACCACGAAGCGGGGACGCGCCGGCACCAACGCCGTGCACTTCGGCGCGTACTACGGCGAGCAGAGTGTTCGCCACAAGCTGTCGCTGCTCGACGCGCGGCAGTTCGCGCAAGTAGCCAACGATGCGCGAACTAACGCCGGTCAGCCGGCGCTCTACACGCAGGCTCAGATCGACGCGATGGGTCCGGGCGTCGATTGGCAGAGCGCGATCTTCCGTAACGCGCCGGTGGCGAATTACGACCTGTCATTCTCCGGCG
>Ga0070713_100001293_pt1 | contig 16012 bp, 13 predicted proteins | sample LARL82metaG_FD_65465 | JGI IMG/M metagenome (GOLD analysis project Ga0070713, IMG submission 65465) | Corn, switchgrass and miscanthus rhizosphere microbial communities from Kellogg Biological Station, Michigan, USA - LAR L8-2 metaG | ecosystem: Host-associated > Plants > Roots > Rhizosphere ...
CTATCGCGCACCTGCGCGAGGCCAGCTTGCAGTTCCGCCAATCGCCGCTCGTACTCGCCATGAACGCGCTGCGTCACTCCCTCGAGCGTCTCCACCGCCTCCGCTCGTGCATCGTGCTCCAGGAAACGAACAACCGCGAGATCGAAGAGCGCCGCGGAGGGCCCGAAGCGCTCGGACGTTCGCGTGCCGAAGATCTTTCGCGTTTCATAAAGAACGAGGATCGCGCTCAGCTGTCCCTCGAACCGAATACCGCGCACGGAGAGCCATCCTGGCTCATCGAAGCCGCGAAGACCGAACAGCCGCGCGAATTCATCCACGCTATCCGTGAACTCGACGAACTGGCCGCCGCCGACGACCGCGGACCGCTCGCGATTCGGCAGGTGATCGATCGTCGTTTCCAGCGCCGTGACGTCAACGCTGCCACCGCGCGGAACGAGACGTTCGCGAAGCATGCTCCGCTTATGGTCGTACTTGACCAGCGCCAACTGCGCGAAGCGGTCGATGTCCGCAAGTGCCTCGCCCAGCGCGCTCAACGCGGAGTCGACGTCGGCGGCGACGGTGAGGGCATGAGCGAGTGACGCGAGGGTACGCGGCGGCATCGATGACTTGTTGCGCGAGGAGGTGGAGAGAGGCGAAGAGCTGACTTGCGGATTCAAAGCGCGCAACGCGCGCAACTTAAAATGCCTTGCGCACCGAAGCGAGCGCAAAGCCGCTTTCAACCGCAAGCCGCGTCGCGGCTTGCGGTTGACTCTGTCCCCGTCACTGGTAGTTTTCTAGCAATGGCCGAGCGTACCGTGCAGCTCGTTTTGCACTACGACGGGGCACGATTCAGCGGTTGGCAGAGACAGCCCGACCAGCGCACCGTTCAGGGGGTCGTGGAGCAGGCACTCGAGCAATTGTGTGGAGGCCCGATTCCGGCACTCGGCTCCGGACGAACGGACGCCGGAGTTCACGCGCGAGGTCAAGCGGTCGGAGTGCGACTGCCCGAACGCTGGGACGCGCCGCGAGTGCGGCGTGCGCTCAACGCAATCTTACCTGACGACGTGTGGGTGGCTGCGTCGTACGAGATGCGTCCCGAGTTCCACGCTCGATACAGCGCCGTCGCACGGCGCTATAGTTATTACCTCGGCACGGACGACGAAGCACGATCGCCCTTTCGCCGGCCGCGGGAGCTGCCGATCGACAGACGACTCGATCGCACGCTGCTCGATCAGGGCGCGGCGATGCTGGAGGGCGAACACTGTTTTCGCGCATTCGCCGTGCACGGAACGGCACCCGCGCATGACGATCATCGCTGCACAGTACATTTCGCTCGCTGGCAGGATCGATCGGGGGGTTTGTTGTTCGAAATCGAAGCGAACCGATTTCTTCACCACATGGTGCGGTTTCTCGTCGGCACGATGATCGATATCGCCAAGGGTCGGCGTCCCCTCGCCGACCTCGCGGCATTGCTCGACGCGCCGGACAATCGAGAAGTCTCACCGCCAGCGCCGGCGAATGCGCTCTTCCTCGATCACGTCGCGTATCCGCGCGCCCTCTACCTCGAGGAAACATGAAGATTCTACTCGTGAGCGCTGATCTCGACGACATTGCGTGGGCTGCGGGCTGTGGCTTTCTCGATGGGGTGATGACCACGCCGCCCTTACTCCGCGAGCACGACCGCGACGAACGTGACCTTCTCGTCGACATCTGCCGCGGCGTCGATGTGCCGGTCTATGTGACGGTGCATGCGGTGGATGCCGAGGACACGTTCCGCGACAGCAAAGAGCTCGCGCGTCTCTCGGATCAGATCATCGTCCAGATTCCTCTCGTCGAGGACACCGTCGGGGCAATGCGTCGCCTGAACAATGACGGGGTTCGCGTCGCGAGCTTGCTCGTGTTCAACGCCGCCCAGGCGCTGCTTGCGGCGAAAGCGGGCGCCAGCTCTGTCATCACGACCATCGATCGACTCGATCAAGTCGGCCACAGCGGCATCGAGATCGTCCGCGAGCTGCGCGCGACTTTCGACGCGTCCGGTACGGAGTGTGACGTCATTGCCATGTCACCGACGACGGCGATGCAGTTTGCCGAATGCGCGCTGGCCGGTGCGGATGCCGTAGCGGTTGGCGCGAACACCCTTCGACACTTGCTCGTGCATCCGCTCACCGATCGCGGCATCGATCAGTTCCTCAGCGATCTAGCGCGTCATCACACGGCGTGGACTACAGCATGACTCGATGTAGCAGCGCGTTGACGGCGCTTGTTTCACTATTGGTTTCGACCGCTTGCGGCAAGACACCCGAGTCGCAAGCGGCGCCAGCGCAGTCGTTCGTACAACCCAGGAGCGCCAGCGTCAGTGCGAGTCGACGCACGGCGCTCACGGAAGCGGTGGCGCTCGTCGCGCCCGCCGTTGTCACGGTCCAGACGGAAATCGTCGAGCGCGTTGCCCCCGATCCGTTCGACTGGTTTTTCGGTGGCGGCGGCGAGCAGTCGCAACGATCGGCCGGTCTCGGCACGGGATTCATTATTCGCCCCAATGGCGTCATTGTCACCAACGCCCACGTCGTTGCGGGAGCAACACGAGTCTCGGTGATGATGAGGGACGGTAAGACTTTTCCCGCCAAGATTCTCGGCGCGGATGAAACCAACGATCTTGCCGTCATCAAAATCGAGGCGTCCTCCCTGCCCGTAGCCAAGATCGGCAACTCCGAGAACCTTCTCGTGGGTGAGTGGGCGATCGCCATTGGGAATCCGTATGGATTCCTTTTGGGTAATCCCGAGCCGAGCGTTACTGCAGGGGTCATCAGCGGCACTGGGCGAAACCTCGTGGCGCGTGCCGAGGGCGCGGCCGCGTACTTCGATATGATCCAGACGGACGCGTCCATCAACCCCGGTAATTCCGGCGGTCCGCTGGTCAATGCCGATGGCGAGGTGATTGGCGTGAATAGCTCGATCTACTCGACGAGCGGCGGCTCCATCGGGCTGGGCTTCGCGATACCGATCAATCGCGCCACGCGAGTGGTTGAAGATCTGCTCGAGCATGGGAGCGTTAGGCGCCCTTGGATCGGCGTCAAGCTCCGCGTCACCGGTTCTGACAACGTGCGCGCCGCCATTGCGCAGGGAGCCGTCGTTGGAACCGTCGTTCCCGGCTCTCCCGCGGAGAAGGCCGGGCTCCAACCCGGCGATGTCATCCTCCAGGAGGGCACGCGTCCGGTGCGCAATCAGTTCGACTGGGAAGCGGCGCTCCTCGATCTGCGTGTCGGCCAACCGGCGAATCTGCGAATTCGTCGCGGCTCGCGTGAGCTCAACGTCCAGGTCCCGGTCGCGGATCAGCCGGAAGTCACCGCACCCAAGGTTCAGGTGCTGAAAGAGCTCGAGTTGGTGACGGTGACGCCCGCGATTCGCGCCGAGCGCAATGTTCGCGCTTCTCAGGGCGCGCTCGTCTTCAACGTGAGCGATCGTGTCGCAAACGAGCTGGGTATTCAGCGCGGTGATGTGATCGTGCAGGTCAATCGTACGCGCATTCGTTCCGCGGACGACGCGGCCCAAGCACTCAACTATTACGGCGGACGCGGTCCGATCCGCATGTTCCTCGAGCGCGACGGACAGATCTTCATTACGGACTTCATCATTCGATGAGTCCGTCCAGCGGGGAGAGCTATTCGTCGCCGCTCGCCGAACGGTATGCCTCGCGCGCGATGTTGGAGCTCTGGTCGCCGCGCACGCGCTACGGCCAGTGGCGTCGATTGTGGCTCGCGCTCGCGGAAGGCGAGAAGTCACTCGGCATTGCCATTCCGGGGGCGGCGCTCGAACAGATGCGCGAGCATCTCGACGATGTGGATCTCGGCGCTGTCGCCACCTACGAGCGGCGGTTGCGTCACGATGTGATGGCGCACATCAAGGCCTTTGCCGACGTCGCGCCGGCTGCTGGACCGTTCATCCATCTCGGCGCGACGAGCGCGTATGTTACCGACAATGCGGATCTGATCCTGATACGACGGGGGCTGCAGCTGCTCCGCGCCAAGGTTGTCCGCGTGCTCCGAGCGCTGGATGCCTTTGCGCGCGAGTGGCGCGATGAGCCGACGCTGGGTTCGACGCATCTGCAACCGGCGCAGCCGACTACGGTGGGCAAGCGGGCGACGCTGTGGATGCAGGATCTGGTGATCGACCTTGGCGAGATCGACTATCGCATCGACGCGCTTCCCTGTCGCGGCGTGAAGGGCACGACTGGCACGCAGGCGAGCTTCCTGGCGCTGTTCGAAGGCGATCACGAGAAGGTGCGTCGCCTCGATCAGTATGTCGCGCAAGCGATCGGGTTCAAGAGCTCCATACCTGTCTCCGGGCAAACGTACACCCGTAAGCTTGATGCGCAGGCGCTGGCGACTGTTGCCGGCGTTGCCGCCAGCGCGGCGAAGTTCGCCAGCGACCTTCGCATTCTGCAGTCGGTGGGCGAGATCGACGAACCCTTCGAGGAGGAACAGGTCGGATCGTCGGCGATGGCGTACAAGCGCAATCCAATGCGGTGCGAGCGAATCAATTCCCTTGCCCGCTTCGTGCTGAGCCTCGAGCCTAACGGGAATCAGACCCACAGCGTGCAGTACCTCGAACGCACCCTCGACGACAGCGCCAATAGGCGGTTGGTGATTCCGGAAAGCTTCCTCGCAACCGACGCGATTCTTGTGTTGATGGAGAACGTCGTGTGCGGACTGGAGGTGCATCCGGCGCGCATCAAGCGCCGGCTGGCTGACGAGCTGCCCTTCATGGCCACCGAGGAATTGATTGTCCACGCTGTTCGTGCGGGTGGCGATCGCCAGAACGCCCACGAGCGCATTCGTCAGGCCAGCCTTGCCGCGGCGCGTGCGCTCAAGGATGGCGCGAACCGAAATGACATGCTCGAGCGGCTCGCCGCTGATCGCGAGTTCGGCGTCTCCATCGAGGACATGCAACGCTCGCTCGATCCGCATCGCTTCGTGGGCCGCGCGCCCCAACAGGTCGACGAATTTCTGAACGAGATCGTCGAGCCGCTGATCGCTCACGACGGCGGCGATGACGACACCGACGAGGTACGCGTGTGACGACTCTCTCTGCCAGCCCGGACCGGCTGCCTCTTCGCCATCTGCGACGCGGCAAGGTCCGCGAAGTGTACGAGGTGGACGACCAGCGATTGCTTCTCGTGGCCAGCGATCGCGTGAGTGCCTTCGACGTCGTGATGCGTGAGCCCGTGCCGCACAAGGGCGCCGTGCTCACCCAGCTGACCGCGTGGTGGCTGCGCCAGCTCGACGGAAGCGTTAGGCACCACATGATCTCTGCCGACGCGGATGAAATCGTAACCCTGCTGCCGCAGCTGCGGGCGCATCGCGACGCACTCGCTGGCCGGGCGATGCTTTGCCGCCGCACGCAGGTATTTCCCGTCGAGTGCGTCGTTCGTGGGTACATCTCCGGTTCGGCGTGGAAGGAATATCGCGCGACGGGAACGCTCGCCGGCGAACGGCTGCCGCCTGCCCTGCAGGAGAGCTCGCGCTTCGAGCATCCGGTCTTCAGTCCAGCGACGAAGGCTGAGGTCGGACACGATGAGAACATCACCTTCGCGCGGATGTCCGAAATGATCGGCGCTCCCGCCGCGGCGGAGCTACGGCGCCTGAGCCTGTTGATCTATGAGAACGGACGGGACATCGCTGGTGGCCGCGGCATCATCATCGCGGACACGAAATTCGAGTTTGGAGCGGACCGTGACGGCCAGATCACGTTGATCGACGAAGTACTGACCCCGGATAGCTCCCGTTTCTGGCCAGCCGATCGTTACGCTCCGGGCGGTACGCAGCCAAGCTTCGACAAGCAGCCACTGCGTGACTATCTCGATGCGGAGCGGCGCGCTGGACGTTGGAATGGTGAGGCGCCACCACCACCACTTCCAGACAGGGTGGTCAGCGCCACCAGCACGCGCTATCTCGACGCGTATCGCCGGATCACCGGCCACACCCTGACGACGGAATCGACGTGAGCTTCGCCCGGGAAGGCTTTCTCTTCATCGCCATCGCCGCACTGATTGCGCTGGGGACCTTTGCGCTCGCCCTGAATCGCCGCTCCTGGCCGCTGTGGCTCGCCGCGGTGCTCCTCATCATCGTTGCGATCTGGGTCGCGTATTTCTTCCGCGATCCCGAACGTACCGGAGAGCGAGGTGAGCGTCTCGTGATCTCTCCTGCCGACGGAAAGGTCGTGCAGATCGCAGAAGTCGACGAGCCCGCGTTCCTGAAGGAGAAAGCCGTGCGCATCTCCATCTTCATGAACGTCTTCAACGTGCACGTCAATCGCTATCCAGTAAGCGGCATCGTGCGCTATGTCCAGTACAATGCAGGCAAATTCCTCAACGCCGCCGAGGACAAGGCAAGTCTGGAGAACGAGCAGTCGTCGGTGGGCATCGAAGCGGGATCGAACCGCGTGCTCGTCAGGCAGATCGCCGGCTTGATCGCGCGCCGAATCGTCACCTACAGCGCGAACGGCCAGCGCGTACAGCAGGGCGATCGCATGGGAATCATTCGCTTCGGCTCGCGTGTCGATGTCTTTTTGCCGACGACAGCCAGGCCCCGCGTGAAAGTCGGCGATAACACATTTGCTGGCGTCACCGTGGTCGCAGAGCTTCCCGCCCAATGACGCCCCGCGTTCGACGCCCCACCATTCGACGGGCAGTCGTCTATCTGCCTAACGGCTTCACACTCTTCAATCTTTTCTGCGGCATTTACGCAATCGTCCTCGCCGCGCGCCAGGATTTCGGGAAGGCGGCGCTCTTCGTGTTCATCGGCGGCATCGCCGACGCGCTCGATGGCCGCGTCGCGCGCGCGACGGGGTCCGGCAGCCGGATGGGCGAGGAGCTCGACTCGCTCGTCGACGCGATTTCCTTCGGCTTCGCGCCGGCGATGATCATGTACTTCGCCGTGTTGAACACCGAGAACTGGGAGTGGCTGTTCGTCTTCATGTTCACAGCCTGCGCCGTGCTTCGCCTCGCGCGGTTCAACGTCGAACAGGCCGGCCGCGCAAAGACCTACTTTCACGGCCTCCCCAGCCCTGCCGCGGGACTCACGCTGGCGACGTACTACTGGTTCAGCCAGACGCCGCTCTACAATCAAGCGATCATCCTCTTCACCGACAACAAGACTTTGTCGGAGCTGCCGTGGCACACGATGCTGCCGGGGTTGATGGGACTACTCGCCGCGCTGATGGTCAGCAACGTGCCCTATCCAGCCGTGCCAACCTTCGGTTGGCGATCTCTCCGGCAGATCGGCGCGAGCCTTGTCCTCGTCACGGCCGTCATCGGCCTCTTCTTCCGCCCACGTCAATTCTTTTTCCCCGCGCTGTTGGCCTACGTGCTCTTCGGCGCCCTCAAGTGGTTGGTGCTCGGTCTCATCGGCACGCGCGCCGAGCCGGAAGAGATCTATTTCCAACTCGAGCCCGAGGAGGAATTGGCCGCGGCCATCCCCTCGTCGTCGCGTCGCACTCCATCATTCGGAGTCCCATCCGGGCCGGTGGTCGAGACGGATGGTACGTCGACTGGCCGTCGGCGTCGTCGCCGCCGACGGCGTGGCGAAGGGCGCCGCGGTGAGCGCGGCCTAACGAGCGAGGCGACGGACCGCAGCGCAACGCCGCCGAGGAACGACCGCATCGATCGCCGAGAGCGCGGTAATCGCAATACCCCGGCGCGTCCCCCGCGCACCGGCACGCGTCAGGAAGACACGTCCGGCCCGGCACCCAGGCCTTCGGCGCCTTCGGAGACGCCCGCGCCTGGCACGCCGTCATCACCGCCAGACGAGGAAAACAAAGAATGAGTCGCTTTCGAGTCGCCGTTCACATCGTGCCACGTCGCGGCCTGCTCGACCCGCAGGGCAAAGCAGTCGGTGACGCCTTGCGAACCCTGGGCTTCGCCGCCGTTCAGGACGTGCACGTCGGACGTCATGTCGTCGTCGAGCTGGAAGCATCGGATGCCCCGGCCGCCGAGCGATCGACGCGCGACATGTGCAAGAAGCTGCTCGCCAATCCTGTTATCGAAGACTTCGAGATCGCCAGCGTGAGCACATTATGAAATTCGGAATCGTCACCTTCCCGGGGTCCAATTGCGATTACGACGCCTATCACGCCGTCGTGGATGCGTTAGGCGAGGAAGCCGTCTATCTGTGGCATAAGGATCACGATCTGCGGGGCAGCGATGTCGTTGTTCTTCCGGGTGGCTTCAGCTACGGCGACTACCTCCGGGCGGGCGCCATCGCGCGGTTCAGCCCGATCATGCGCGAGGTCGTGGCACATGCCGAGCGCGGCGCCCCCGTCCTCGCTATCTGCAACGGCTTCCAGATCGCCTGCGAGGCGGGGCTGCTACCCGGTGCCCTTCTCCGGAACGCCAGCCTGCGTTTTGTCTGCGAGGCGGTACGCCTGCGTGTCGAGAATACTGACACCCAGTTCACGAACCGCTACTCGGACGGTCAGTTCATCACAATTCCCATCGCACACGGTGATGGCCGCTACACGGCCGACGACGAGACCCTGGCCCGAATCGAAGGGGAGGGTCGAGTCGTCTTTCGTTACGTGGGCGGACCCGGCGATGCGGACGAGTGGTGGAGTCCCAATGGATCGATGAACGCGATTGCGGGCATCGTGAGCGTCGCCGGTAACGTCCTCGGAATGATGCCTCATCCCGAGCGCGCGGTGGACGATCTCCTCGGCTCCAGCGACGGGTTGGGCGTCTTCGAGTCCATCCTTTCGCGCGTTGCCGCGTAACTCAGGAGGTTCGTTCATGTCGCGTGTCGGTCTCGCCCCCGTTCTCGCCCTGCTGTGCGCGCTCGCCGCGCCGGCCGCGGCACAGGCGCCGAAGTCCATCGATCCAGGGATGTCCGAGTCCAAGGTGGTGGAACGGCTAGGTGCTGCCGACGCCTCGCGCTCCGCCGGTGATTTCAAGTACCTCTTCTATCACAACAACTGCATCAGGCAGTGCGGAATGGACGACGTCGTCATCCTGCAGAAGGACTCGGTCGTCGACGCCATGTTCCGTTCCGCGGACCGGACCTACACTGGCAAGAGCAGCTCGCCGCAGGCGATTCCTGCTGAAGTCGCCGCGCGTACTCGCCCGGCCGCGCGCGATGTACCTTCAGGAGAGGTCGTACAAGCTGGGAATCCGCGACCTGACACCGCCAAGCACGATGCGAAAGCTGATGTCAAGCATGATGCGCAGGTTGAGGCCAAGACCGAGGCCCCCAACGACTCGTCGGCAAAGCCAGCGCCGAGTGTGAAGCCCAAACATCAGTCGGCGAAAGCCAAGGGCGCGTCGGACTCGACGCACCGCGACACGGTGACGGGAACGCTCCGCATTCCGGTGAAGCCACCCGTCATGTCGGCGAAGCAAGCGGATTCCTTGCGCGCGGATACTCTCGCCAAGAGGCCGCCGCACGAGAATTGATGGCGAACGGAGGAGTTGAAAGGAGTATGCATCGGCACACCGAGGACCACCCTACACGCAACGAAGACGAATATTTTGCCCGCGCCAATGCTGAGTTGATCAAACAAATGCGCTCGCTTCTCGACGAGCAGCGTCGCGAGATCGAGCGCCGTGAGCATTACATGAAATGCCCCAAATGCGGGGCGGATCTGACAGAGCGGAATTTCGAAGATGTGAAAGTCGATGCCTGCCCGGACTGTCATGGCATCTGGATCGATCAGGGCGAGATCGGACTGCTCCGGCAGATTCACGAATCGCGTGGGCCCTTCAGTCGCATCATGAACGACATTCTCGAGATCTTCCATCATCCCAAGACAGGTGACGCCACAACCGCGCCCCGGTGATCCGACGATCACCCCCGCCCTCATCGCGGAGCATGGGCTGACAACCGAGGAGTACCAGCGCATCGAGCAGATGCTCGGACGAGCGCCCACCTTCACCGAGCTAGGCATCGTCAGCGCACTCTGGAGCGAACACTGCTCCTACAAGCATTCGCGTCCCCTGTTGCGGCGCCTTCCCACGAAGGCGCCGTACGTGTTACAGGGGCCGGGTGAGAACGCGGGTGTGATCGCGATTGGGGATGGGCTGGCAGTCGCCTTCAAGATCGAGTCGCACAATCATCCCTCGGCCGTCGAGCCGTATCAGGGCGCCGCGACCGGCGTCGGCGGCATCCTACGCGATGTCTTCACGATGGGTGCGCGACCCATTGCGCTGCTCAATTCGTTGAGATTTGGCTCGCTCGATTCGCCTCGCGTCAGATACCTGTTCGCAGGCGTTGTAAAGGGCATCGGTGATTACGGCAACTGCGTCGGCGTTCCCACGGTGGCGGGCGAGGTTGCTTTCGATCCGTCGTATGAGGGCAATCCCCTCGTGAACGCGATGTGCGTCGGCCTGATGCACGAGGAGGAGTTGATTCGCGCCGTTGCACAGGGGGTCGGGAATCCGATCATCGCCGTCGGTGCGCGCACCGGCCGTGATGGTATTCACGGTGCGTCGTTCGCGTCCGCGGACCTTTCTGAGGAAAGCGAAGCACGGCGGCCGCAAGTCCAGGTCGGCGACCCTTTCACCGAGAAGCTGCTGCTCGAGGCGAGCCTCGAGCTCATTCATTCCGGCGCGATCGTCGCCATCCAGGACATGGGCGCCGCGGGCCTCACTTCCTCCTCGGCGGAGATGGCCGCCCGCGGCGACGTCGGCGTCACCATCGATGTGGCCAGAGTGCCTGTCCGCGAGAGCGGTATGACGCCGTACGAGATACTACTCAGCGAGTCGCAGGAGCGAATGCTCGTGGTGGCCAAACGGGGGCGCGAGCGCGACGTCGCGCAGATCCTCACGAAGTGGGATCTCACCGCAGCCGTGATCGGCGAAGTGATCGCCGATCCGGTGTATCGCGTCACCGAAGGTGATCGCGTCGTTGCGGAGTTCCCGGGCACGCAACTCGTCACCGATTGTCCGACGTACACGCCTGACGCCCGCGAAGACTCGGCCATCACAGCACTTCGTGCGCGTGACGTGTCGTCCATTCCGGAACGACCCGAAGAAGCGGATCCGCGCTGGACGCTCGAGCAGTTGCTCACGTCGCCGTCGATCGCCAGCAAGATGTGGGTGTATCGTCAGTACGACCACACCGTGCGCACAAACACCGTCCTCGGGCCCGGTGGCGATGCCGCGGTCGTTCGCGTTCGCAACTCGCGGCGAGCGCTCGCCCTCAAGACGGATTGCAATGGCCGATATTGCTATCTCGATCCGCGTATGGGAGCGCGCATTGCGGTCGCCGAGGCGGCGCGGAATGTCGCCTGTACCGGTGGCCGGCCGCTCGCAATTACGAATAATTTAAACTTCGGCAATCCGCGTCGTCCCGAGGTGTATTATCAGCTGCGCGAAGCCACGGCCGGTATGGCCGAGGCTTGCGAGGCACTTGGCACGCCGGTGACCGGCGGCAATGTGTCGCTCTATAACGAGAATCCCGGGGGCGCCGTGTTTCCGACTCCCGTGATCGGTATGGTTGGACTCATCGACGATCTCGATCGCATCACCCGCGCGCATTTTTCCGCCGAACGCGACACCATCGTTTTGCTGGGCGAAACGACCGCGGAGATCGGCGGCTCCGAATATCTCGCTCGTGTTCACGGTATCGTGGCCGGCGCGCCGCCAGTCTGCGATCTCGCCAAGGAGCGCAACGTCGTCGAAGCCGTCCTCGCCGCCATCGGTGCCGGTGTGGTTCGATCCGCGCACGATTGTAGCGACGGCGGACTCGCCGTGGCGCTCGCCGAGTGCTGCATCATGGACCGCAATCGACCGCTTGGAGCGCGTATCGACTTGTCCAGTCTCGCGCATTTGCCGCTACGCGCCACACTTTTTGGTGAGGCGCAGGGTCGTGTGCTCGTTTCGACCCCAGATCCGGCGGCGCTGCGAGAGATTACGCTCAGGCACGGCGTTACGAGCACCGTCATCGGCGAAGTTGCTTCGGCTGACGATCCTCTCGAGATCGTTGCCGGCAGACACCGGATCACGGCATCGCTGCCGTGGCTCGACCGACTATACTACGAGACGATCCCCGACATCATGACGAAATCGACGGCTGCGCTCGTCAGCGCGGCGTCGGAGAGCCCAGTCTAGAGCCCATGTGCGGCATCTTTGGCGTTCACGGTCACCCGGAAGCGGTCCGACTCACACAGCTCGGACTCTACTCGCTCCAGCATCGCGGCCAGGAATCGGCTGGAGTGGTATCGATCAACGAAAAGGGTGATGCGCGCGCCGTTCGCTCGATGGGCACCATGTCCGACGCAATGTCGGTTGAGCTCGAGCGCGTCCACGGTGTCACCGCCATCGGGCACACGAGATACAGCACGGCGGGTTCGTCGACGATCGAGAATGCGCAGCCCGTGCTCGCACGTTTCAAGGGCGGATTCGTCTCGCTCGCCCATAACGGCAACCTCACGAACGCCGCCGAGCTGCGGCTGGAGCTCGAGGATCATGGATCCATCTTCGCATCGACGATGGATTCCGAGGTCATTGTGCATCGCCTGGCGCGCTCCAACGCGGAGCGTCCGGACGACCGACTCGCGGAAGCCCTCTGCGAGGTCGAAGGCGCCTATTCACTCATCGTGACGATCGGTGACACCCTGCTTGCCGCGCGCGACCCACGGGGTTGGCGTCCGCTTGTCATGGGACGTCTCGGCGATGCGCCGGTGTTCGCCTCCGAGACCTGCGCGCTCGACATCGTCGGCGCGACCTACGAGCGCGAAGTGCAGCCTGGAGAGATCATCGCCGTCGATGCGGATGGCCTGCGATCGACCTACCCGCTCCCGCGACGCGAGTTGCGACGCTGCGTGTTCGAGCACGTCTATTTTGCTCGACCGGACAGCCGCGTCTTCGGCGGCTCCGTCGACCGTGCTCGGCGCGCGTTAGGCAAGCAGCTCGCACGCGAGTGTCCAGCGCCTGGCGCGGAGCTCGTGTTCAGCGTGCCCGACTCGTCCAATTCCGCGGCGCTCGGCTTTGCCGAAGAGAGTGGGGTGCCATACGAGCTGGCCCTCATTCGTAATCACTACATTGGGCGCACCTTCATTCAACCGACGCAAGCCGGCCGCGATGCGAAGGTAAAGGTGAAGTACAATCCGGTGCGCGAAGTAGTCGAGGGGAAAAAGGTCGTGATGGTCGACGACTCGATCGTCCGCGGAACGACGACGCGCGGACTGGTTGCCCTAGTGCGCGCTGCCGGCGCGCGCGAGGTGCATATGCGCGTCAGCTCACCGCCGGTCACCGGTCCCTGTTATTACGGTATTGATACACCGAGTCGCGAGGAGCTCATCGCGGCACGTCTCACCCCAGACGAAATAGCGAGAGATCTTGGCGTCGACTCACTTGGCTACCTCTCGCTCGAAGGCATGCTCGCATCGGTGCCCGGAGGTCCGCACGGCTTTTGCCACGCCTGCTTCTCCGGCGAGTATCCGACCGCACCGCCAACAGATCCTGACAAGCTACGCTTCGGGTGCGGTTGCTGACGTAAAACGAGCACACGCCCAACCCGCGTGCACATGAGCGTTCCAACAACCGAGCGGTCCACAGGCGCGGCGTCTCCCGCCTCCGCGACGCGTGCTTCAACGAAGTATGTGTACGCCTTCGGCGGGGGGAAGGCCGAAGGCACGAAGGACATGAAGAGCATTCTCGGCGGCAAGGGAGCCAACCTCGCCGAGATGACCAATCTCGGCGTCCCCGTGCCGCCCGGCTTCACGATTTCATGCGATTGCTGCATCGACTTTCTTCGCGACAAGCGCCGCCCCGAGGGACTGCAGCAGGAAGTCGAGGAGCACATGCGTCGACTCGAGCAGGTGTCGGGCAAGCGTTTTGGGGATCCCGCGGACCCATTGCTCGTGTCCGTGCGCTCCGGTGCCCCGGTATCCATGCCGGGAATGATGGAAACCATTCTCAATCTCGGTCTCAACAACCTGACCGTTCAGGGACTGGCGCACCATAGCGAAAATCCGCGCTTTGCGTACGACTCCTTTCGCCGTTTCATCCAGATGTACGGCGACGTCGTGCTGCACGTGCCGTTCTCCCAATTTGAGCAATTACTAAAGGCGAAGCGACTCACCGCGGGAGTGGCGACGGACGCGGAGCTTGACGAGGGCGCGCTCCGCAACCTCGTCGAGGAGTACAAGAGCCTCGTGCGCGCGGCGACGGGCAACGAGTTTCCGATGGATCCCGTCGCGCAGCTGTGGGGCGCCATCGAGGCCGTCTGGCAGTCCTGGACGCTCAAGAAGGCAGTCGACTATCGCAAGGTGAATGGCATTGCCGAGAATCTTGGAACGGCCGTGAACATCGTCGCGATGGTCTTCGGCAATATGGGCGATGACTCGGGTACGGGCGTCGCCTTCACGCGCAACCCATCGACGGGCGAGCGTACGTTTTACGGCGAGTTTCTCGTCAATGCGCAGGGCGAGGATGTCGTCGCCGGCATTCGCACGCCGCTGTCGATCACCGAGATGGCGACGCGTCTGCCCGAATCGTACAGGGAATTGCTCGCGACGCAGGACCGCCTCGAGAAGCATTATCGCGACATGCAGGACATCGAGTTCACGGTCGAACGTGGCTCGTTGTACCTCCTGCAGACACGCACCGGCAAGCGAACCGCGACAGCGGCTGTGCGCGTCGCGACAGAGATGGTTGAGGAAGGTCTAATCGATACGAAAACCGCCGTGTTGCGCGTGCCACCCGAGCAACTCGGCCAGTTGCTGCACCCGATCATCGACGTCAGCGTCCGCGCCTCGGCCATCGCGGTCGGTCTGCCGGCGAGTCCGGGTGCGGCGAGCGGCATCGCCGTCTTCGACCCCGACGTCGCCGAGCAGCGGGCCAGCGACGGCACGAGCGTCATCCTCGTCCGGGACGAGACAACGCCTGAGGATTTTCACGGAATTGTCGCGGCGAAGGCTGTGCTCACGGCGCGCGGTGGCATGACGAGCCACGCCGCTGTCGTCGCGCGCGGCATGGGGAAATGCGCCGTCGTCGGGGCGAAAGACATGCACGTCGACCTGCAGAAGCGCCAATTCACGGTTGCCGATGTGACGATCTCCGAAGGCGATTACATCACGGTCGATGGCGCGAGCGGCAAAGTGTATCGCGGCGATTTGCCGACGACGCCGAGCGAAGTGGTGCAAGTCATCCGCGGTATGCGACAGCCGGAGAGCGCGCCCGTCTACACGGCGTTCGCCCGCTTGTTAGGCTGGGCTGATGAAGTGCGTCGCCTGAAGGTTCGCGCCAACGCCGACACACCCGCGGATGCGCGGATCGCTCGTGGGTTCGGCGCGGAGGGCATCGGACTCTGTCGCACCGAGCACATGTTCTTCGAGGGTGACCGGATTACCGCGATGCGCGAGATGATCGTCGCGCGCGATTTGACCGGACGGAGGCGAGCGCTGCAGAAGCTGCTGCCAATGCAGCGCAGCGACTTTGAAGGGATCTTCGAGGCAATGAACGGGTTACCAGTAACCATCCGCCTGCTCGATCCGCCCCTCCACGAATTCCTTCCCCACGGCGGTGAAGAGAGCAAGCTCCTCGCGCGCACGCTCGGAATCTCGCGCGCTGAGCTGCTTCATATTGTCGAATCGTTGCGTGAAACGAACCCGATGCTCGGTCACCGAGGCTGCCGCCTTGGCATTACCTATCCCGAGATCACGGAAATGCAGGGCCGAGCCATCTTCGAGGCTGCGGTTCGGGCGAAACGCCGCGGCATCGACGTACGTCCTGAGATCATGATTCCACTCGTTGCGACGGTCAAAGAATTTGAAAACCAACGCGGAGTGCTCGAAGAAGTTGCACGGCAGGTTCTCGGTGCCATGGGTGAAGAAGTGCCCTACACCATCGGAACCATGATCGAGTTGCCGCGCGCCGCACTGACCGCGGATGAGATCGCGAAGTCTGCGGAGTTTTTTTCCTTTGGAACCAATGATTTAACCCAAACCACTTTCGGACTCAGCCGAGATGATGCGGGTCGGTTCCTTCCTAATTACGTCGAACGTGGTATACTTCCCGACGATCCGTTCCAAGTTTTGGATCAGA
>Ga0070713_100001295_pt1 | contig 16004 bp, 16 predicted proteins | sample LARL82metaG_FD_65465 | JGI IMG/M metagenome (GOLD analysis project Ga0070713, IMG submission 65465) | Corn, switchgrass and miscanthus rhizosphere microbial communities from Kellogg Biological Station, Michigan, USA - LAR L8-2 metaG | ecosystem: Host-associated > Plants > Roots > Rhizosphere ...
GGTGCCGGCCGGGCTGCCAGCCGGCACAAAGCCGATCGGCACGAAGACATGGTGCGAAGGCTTGTCGGCCGCGACTGAGTGCGCAGTGGTTGATGTATCGGCGCTGCCGTCGAACATGAAGGTTCTGGCGTCCACCATGCCAACAATCGGCGTCACCTTGCCGTTGGTGATAGTACCGCGCGCCGCGAGATAGTAATGCTGGGTCCCGGGGTCGAACCAGACTTCGTCGTTGCCGCCCGCCTGGGTGATGTTTGCCAGGATGCCGCCGTCGTCCAGGCTGATGATCACCGTCTGGGTCGAGGGAGGTGTTCCGAACGAGCCGCCACAACCCACCATCGCCTGATGATTTGGACCGACCGCGAGGCCTGCGGGCCCGCAGTTCGGCACCGGATAATTGGCGATGACCTTCATGGAACCGGGGTCAATCACCGAGACGAAGCCGGAACCATCATCGTTCGGGTCGATATTCGGGACGGAGACGTAGAACAGGCCGGATTGTGGCGACCACTGCGGCTGCTCGATGCCCGTCTTGGTGGCGTTGGGCGTCCCATTGGTACCATCGAACACGATCTGGCCGAGAATCTGATGCGTATCGGTGCTGACCAGCGTCACGAACGGCGGTTCGTTGGCATTGTTCGCGGCCGCAAGGATGTGATCACTTGCATCATACGCCATCTCATCGACGCGCATCTTCGCGTTTGGGTTGTTCGGGTCGGAGACCTTAATGGTGTCGGCGATATTGAACGTCGCGATATCGATCACCTTCAGCGTGCTGTCGCCGTCGCCCGCCCAGACCTGGTTGCCGACTATGACGACACCATCAGGTCCCGATATGCTGTTGTCTGCCGTCTTCCCGTCGGCTTTGCACTGAACGCCAGCAAAACCGCCGACCCGGCCAACGTACGTGTCGTCGCTAGCATCGAAGAAATCGACCGCCCCGTTGGTGCGATCCGCCAGAACATAAAGGCCAGTCTTAGGGTCGGCGAAGCTGATATCGAACGCCCCAAGGCCGGTGCCAGTTACAACCGTACAGTTGGTTTTCGGGGGAGTCCCTGCCGGCACAGCGATCTTGTCGACTAGAACCAAGTGTTCGTCGGCGCGGGTTGAGACGGTGCCGGCAAGCAGCAGTGTTGCCGCCGCCGTACCCAACAACAGAGACGCATTGGCATAACGCGCCGCGGGACCGTTTGTAAAGCGGCTGATGGTCATATTCCCTCCCTCGCCCTTTAGCGCGCCGAATCGCAACGCCTAACTTACTGACTGTCAAAAATGAAGAATAATCAACTCTCCGGCAACTTAAGATGTGAACGTACCACAATCAAACCAAGTAACCGATCGAACTGAGACACGCTTCGGCGCGTTGGCGAAGAGAAATTCTCGCCTCTGGGCGCAGCGAACCATGCTGTATACCCCCAGAACTGACGTTATGATGCAGATCTTGGATCGGCCCAGTAACATACAATGAGGGCGGCATAACGGATGCCGCAACCTGAACAGCTTTCTGTTTTTGCTCAATTACGGTCATTCCCGTCCACCCGCGCTCCGGCGCATCCCGCTGTTGGTTGCACTGAAGTCCGCATTGCGTGTCGATATGGTAGGTCGGACCCTTCAGGACCAATAATAGCAGCAGAGACGGTTGAATTGGTTTGGAGAAATCCTCTGCCTCGTTCTACCGTTGTCCCAGCGCCTATAATGACAAGGCATCGAACCGTCCATTAGACAACTCACGGTTGACCGAGACCAAAGCGTTCGCGCGCTAAAATTTCATAACGGCGGCCCCGGGATTGCGCATTGGTGCGCACGATGACGTGAAGGGCAAAGCGCGCACGACCGAGTCCGCGCGCGTCGGCAGTAACCGATACCAGCCCGGCCCCGATCTCGTCGACATTGACGTCGCGCTGCCCAACCGCAGCAAGTGCCTGTGCCACCACCGGGTCACGTGTGGTCGCGCCGGGATCGCTGTCGGTGAACACAGTCAGATGCGGTCGCAGGCGCGCGAGCAGTTCCGGTGTCATGCCGATTACGGCCCCAAGGTCTCCAACGTTCGCGAACGGCGCGCCCGACGGCGCGTAATCGCGGCCCGCAGCGGCATAGCGGGCGGCGACCGCGTTTGACCGCCCCCTAGTACCACTGGCCAGACGCCACTCAACGATCGACGCTGCAACAGCGGCGGCCGTGACGGCATCGGCGCCGACCTGCTGCAACAGCGCCTGCAGCAGCCCGGCAGAGGCGATGCTCGGGTTCACCTTGCCTGCTTCGTCCTCGATGCGCACGCCGACGACGGCACGCCCAAACCGTACGGGGTGGAGGAGGCCGTCGGGGCTCCAGCGCCGGCTGGAGCTGTCGAGCAGGCTAAAGATCGCCTGTTGCACGGCTCCGTTTGCAGCGGCCTCCAGTGTCGCTGCGTCGAGCAGATTGCGGGCAACCTGCGTGTCCTGCCGGCTGGTCGTGAGCAATTGCGTGCCGAGCAGCGCCAATAGCGCCAGCGTCCATAAGACGATGAGCAAGGCGAAGCCGCGCTGGCGGACATCGCTGCGTGTCATGGCCGATCGAGTGCCGGTGCTGCGACGATATCCGGCCACTGGCGTGCATCACCCTCCGGGAAGTGCAGTCGGACGCGCACCATGGTCGGAAGATCAGGCGATCGCCATGCGCTAATCCATCCACTGCCTGGCCGCCAGAAGGCCAGTTCGATGCGCGACACGCCGCGCAGCAATTCGGTCTCGGTGGCAGGCAGCGGCCTCAGTCGTCTTGCGTGCACGTAGGGAAGCCAACGCAACACCAGCCGGTGGTTGGCATCGACCAGCAGCGTCACCTGCATGTGCCGGTTGCCGGTTGGGCCAACGGCATCCGGGAGTGCCGTGATGCAGTCGAGTTGGTCTCTGGTTCCGACGAACGGCGCGGGATCAAGATCGTCACCCGGGTTCGCACCCTCGATGACGTGACGCACCATGTCGTCGAGAATGGCGAAACCGTCGTTGCCGCTCGTGAGACGCACTTCCGTACCCCACGCGAGCAAGCCGAAGTGCAAACCTTGTGCCAACCCGATGAGCAGGAAGCCAAGCACCGTCAGTGCGACGAGGATCTCGAGCAGGGTGAAGCCGTCCGGTTGCCGCCTGTCGTCGGTCATCGCGTTCCCTGACCGATCTGCTCGGTATCCAGCCGCACTTGACGCGGCGTACCGCTGTCATACCAGCCAATCCAGATGCTCACCGCGTACAACGTCAGCGGAAAAGTCGACGATCTGCTCGGCGTTACTGCAAAGGGCGGCCGCACCGAGGTGCTGGCGGTCGGCGCCACGCGGAGATGCCAGGTGAAGCCACCGCCGTCATCGCCCTGCCAGTCTCCGGCCACGAGTGGACTGGCATGGACGGCCAGGGTGAGGTGCGATCGAGCCCGCGCAACGGCCTGTTCATAATGCGACGCGGACTGCGCCGCTTGCACACCACTGAGGCCGGCACGGAAAAGCACACCGAGTGCGAGTGCCGCGATAACGAACGCAACGAGTACCTCAAGCAGGGTGAAGCCATACTCTGTTGAGACGCGAACGGGGGAGCACTGGACGCAGTGCTCCCCTGCAATCGCCGGCGGCCGTGTCTTCAGCGGTGCATCAGTCTCCGCCGTCATCACCTCCGCTGGCATGGTCGAAATGGAATGCATCCATCAGGTCACCGATCGCCGGGGTATTCATCGGAACATACGGATTGCCTGTCGCTGGCATTGGATTTGGCAGGTTGTCCCGGCTGCGTCCAGAGATCTTCGGCAGACTCCAGTTCGCCTCGATGAACTTCAGGATCGATACACGGTCGGTATAGCTGTGAGTGACCCGGCCGCCTGTGGAGAATGGCGAGACCACGATCAGCGGAATCTGTGGTCCGTCACCGAAGAAATCCAGCGGTTGGATGTAGCCGGAGTCGTAATAGCCGCCCGCTTCATCGGTCGTGATGAACACAGCGGTGGAAGCCCAGAGTTCGGGGTTCTGCCGCAACTCGGTACGGATCTTGCGGACGAATGCCTCGAAGATGCTGAACTTCGACGAGGCGGGATGGCCGTCGTTCAGCGCGCTGGGTTTCACGAAGGAGACAGCCGGCAGTGTGCCTTGGTGGACGCCGTTGTAGAAGTCAGCAGTGTCCTTGAGGACGGCGTCACGCAACGCCTGGCTGGTCATGATCGACGACCGGTACTGGAATGGATTGCAAACGTTGCAGTAGACATGGTCGGGTCGCTCGGGTTGGCGGCGTACGGACTCCAGCCCTCGCCATACCAGCGGAATGACACCTGCGCCCCGAGCAGGACGTCGCCGATGCTCGGCGACGGTCCCTGACCTGCTAAGAGTAGGGGCTGATGGTGGCTGCAACATTTTACCGGGCCATGCCACATGTCTGACCCTCCCGTGACTCACGGGTAAGTGCTTTCGGCGCCGCGACCGGCGGCGCGCTCTGGCGCCATGGCGTTCAATTATTTGCGTACGCTCTACCGGTTCGCGCCGTGGTACGGTTGCCTCTACCGAACAGTTGATACGCTGACCCCAGCACCTTCGTCTGGTATTCCATATTCAGCGCCGGAGTGTGCGAATGGTAATAGCCGACCGCCAGCAGCAGATCGCCTCGGGCCTCGTTGAGGTAAGTGCGCATGATCGCTCCGGCTGCGGCAATGTTGAAGCAACCATCGTAAATCAGGCGAATGCGGACACTGTCCGGCGTTGTCCGCGCCACTTCTGCCAACTTCGCAACCCAGCGGGTGTTGACCTGCATCACACCGAGGTCCTGCGAGCCGTCGGCATTCCCATGCACGGCGCCGACAGAGCCGCCTTCGACCGCCTGAATCGAGGGCAGTACGCGCGGCGGCAAATGATAAAAGGCGGCGACACTGGCCATGCACGCAAGCAGCGGGATGCTCATGATCGCGGTTTCACCCTCCTCGAACTTTTGGTCGTCATCGTCATCCTTGGTCTACTCATAGGCCTCGTCGCTCCCGCCGCCTTACGGCAGCTCGGCAGCGCGCGAAACTCTGTAGTGCGGGAATCGATCCAGCGGCTCGAATCGGTACTTGATCTCTACAAGCTTGACGTAGGCGACTACCCGACCACTGAACAGGGTCTGCAGGCGCTGATCGAGCGACCGTCCGATGTAGTGAGCTGGAACGGGCCGTACTTGAAGGACACCAGGTCGCCGGTCGATCCCTGGAATCATCCCTACCAATACCGGAATCCCTCGACACGCAGCGGTCACGACTATGACTTGTGTTCGGCGGGCCCCCCTGGCGGCGCGACGGGACAGAACATGATCTGCAACCCATGATCATGGCTGCAACTTGAGCTTCTGACGCACCCGCGCACCCGGGTCGGACGAGCCGGACGGCCGCAACCCGTTCAGTGTGTCTGGTACCGCAGCGGCATTGATGACCTGGTCGCGCAGGTCTTCGGTCAGTGCCTGCGCGTCGCGCTGATCATGCATGACATGCGGCGTGACCAGAATCAGCAGCTCGCTGCGCTGGCGGGCGTTGTTCTGGTTCCCCGCGAGGAAGCCCAGGAGCGGCACGTCCTTCAGCCACGGAATGCCTTGGTTGTTGGTGCTTGCATTGTCCCGGATCAGCCCAGCCAGCCCGACCGTCTGGCCATCCTGGACCACAACGCGAGACGTGACGTTCCGGTCGTTGAACGTCGGTGAATTGATTCCGGGAGTCGTGATGACGGTGGAAACTTCGCTCACGTCCTGCAGGATATCCAGAGTCACCAGACCACCACTGTTCACCCGCGGCGTTACCTCCATCACCACGCCCGTCTGCTGGTAATTGACCGAATTCACGACCGGCGCGTTCGCTACGATGAGACTTTGGGATGACTGTGTGAGATAGGGCACCACGTTGCCGACCTGCAGCCGTGCCGGTTGGTTATCCAACACTAGAAGCTCAGGCGACGACAGCACGTTCACCTTGGTGACTGCCTGCAGCGCATTAATGGCGAACGGCGCACCACCCTGGCCGTGCCCGCCGATGAAGAAACCAGGAAAGGTCAGGTTCAGCTGCGCCTGTGACGGCGACAGAGTCGGGGTCGTCGCCGTGCTCTGCGTCGCGTTGCTCAGGATCCCGTTCAGACCACCCGACTTGAAGAAGAACTGCGTCCCGTACTGCAGATTATCGTTGAGCTGCACTTCGGCAATAACCGCGTCGATCCGTACTTGCAGGGGCAGGATGTCGATCTTGCGAAGCATCGCCTCGATCGTGTCCACCTCGCGTCGCGTACCATACAGGAGGACAGCGTTGTTCTGATCGTCGGGTATGATGTGTAGCGTGTCTGGGCTGGCTTCGGTGGTCCCAGACTCCAGCGGTCCGAGCAGCGGGTTGCTGCTCTGGGCCTGAGCCTGCGGCGCTGCAGGCTGGCCCTGGGGGGCAACAGCGGCCTGACCACCACCGCCGGGCGTCGCCGCCGTCGCCGATGTGACGCCGCCTATGCCGCCGGCGAGCCCGATCATGCCGAGCCCTCCCCCTGTGTATCCTCCCCGCGTGCCGCCTATGCCACCCGAGCCACCGCGGCCGAACGTGTTGCCCATCCCGCCGACCGCGTTGCTCATGCGCTGTGCGCCCGCCTGCGCATTGGTCGGCTGCGCCGTGACGTTGTTGGGCGTGAAGGCCTGTTGCAACACATAGGCCATGTCCTCGGCGTGGCTGTTCTGCAAGTAATGCACGTGCCAACTTCGGATTGTCTGCTGCCGTGCCCGATCGATCAGTGAAAAGACCCGCCGTGCCTGGTCGATGTAGCGAGGTTGCGTCGATATCACCAGAACAGCGTTGATGCGGGACATGGGCACGACGCGCACCAAGCCAGCCAGCGCGCCGCCGCTTTGACCGCGGAACGCGTCCTGCAACGCACTGGCGAAATCCTTCACGTTTCCCGTATTGACTGGCAGCAACGCGTAGGACTGCCGCGCCAGGATGTCGGTATCGAATGCCTGCACCAGATTGACCAGGCTCTCTCGCGCCTGCGGCTCGCCGCCGATTAACAGCGCATTGCGGCCGGGCGCGGCGATGATCTTCCCACCTTCACCCACGTAAGGCTGTAGTATCTTGGCGAGGTCTTCGGCCGAGGCATATTGCAGCGGCACGACGACGCTGCCTGCGGTATTGTCGGAACCGAGCGCAGCCGCGGCCTGCGCGGCCGGTACGACACGATAGAGGTTACCGGCCTGCACCAGGGCTGCCCCGTTCTGTGCGAGCAGCGATTGCAACGTCGGCAGCAACTGCGAACGCGCCAACGGTGTCACGGTGCGTAGCGTGGCGGTGCCATGCACTGACGGATCCATTGTGTAGTTCAGCTTTAGGATGTTGCCGAGAATCTGCGCAACGACTTCTCGAATGTCGGTGTCTGCAAAATCCAATGAGATGTCGCCTGCTTCGCCCGCCGTTGTCGTTCTTGGCAGTGCCACGTCGCTAGGATTGCCATATGAGATCTGCGCCGGTGGCGTCGCCTGCGGAGCACCGACATCGCCGTTAATGCGCGGAGTTGCGGCGATCGGAGTGCCGGGCAATTCGGAGAGCGCGGGGATGGCTGCCTGCTCTGCGTGTTCACAGCCCAACAAGACGCCGAGCAGCAATCCTAGCGGCGACAAAGCGCGCGTGCTCATCGGGGCAACGGTGCCTGGCCAGGGCGGCGCGCAGGCGCCAACGCTCCAGTAGCGCTTTTGTTCGGTGCCTGGTCAAAGCTTGGATTCAGAACCTGCGCCCCGTCAGGCCCGACAATCCGCACCTGCGTCATCTCTATCGACCTCACGGTGTAGGCGCCGACACGTCCTCCCTCCTGCACGACGATCGGCTTGCTGCCATCAGCGGCGAAGATCGCGCTGCGCCCGAATGGGCCGACCAGAATACCGGCGAGGCGTGGCAAGCCGGGAAGACTGCTGCCTGCGACGCTCGCCGCATCGGCCGCCGGTCGGCGATCGGGACTGAACAGCGGCCGTGCCAGTACGGTGGCGACCCAGTCGCGCGTACGGTTGGTCGTCGGCTGCGGCGTGCGCGCAATCGCCGTCGCAGTGCGTGTTTGCGGCGGTGCCACGTCTTCGCTTGGCGCACCGCTGATTTCCAGCGCGATGACGCCGGCAAGCCCGGTGCAGACCAGCAGCAATCCGGACAGGCGTGTCATTCGCTGCCACCCGAAGCCGCGGCGCGAAACGCCACTATTGTGAATGCCGCACTGATCGGTGTGGTCGCAGCACGCATTTCCACCGGCGGAGCGCGCAATTGCAGATCATCGACCAGCATGCGCGGAGATGCTTGCTCGATCTCCCGCAACAGCGCGATCAAAATTGGCCATTGCGCCGCTGTCGCCACGCGCAATCCGATCCGGCGATAGGACCCGCGCTGCTCGGCCGGCAGTATCTCCATGCTGTTGAGTTCGACGCCCGCCGTCGCGGCCATGCGCTGCACTGCGCTCTGCAGACCAGCGCCGGCGATCGCATTGGTCGCGCCCTCCAGCAGCGCCACGGCCGGCGCACGCTCGCCAGACGACTGACTTTGCAGCTCCGGCAAGGTCGCTGCGAGTGCGGTCATGCGCTGCAACAATGCTCGGCGTTGTTCCAGCGTCTCGGCGCGCGTGGCGTGCCAGTCCACCAACGGCTGTATGCACCCGGCCCACAGTACCGCCAGCACGGTCGCAGTCAGCGCCAGGGCCAGCAATCGTCCATGCAGACCTTCCGGCAGCGCGCTGCCCATGTCAGGGATTGAGTTCAGCGCGGATGACGAACGTGTCCGCCTTGCCATCCTGCGTACGTGTCACCGGCGCCGCGAACGACGGATTGTGCAGCGTCGGTTCAGCGGCCATCGCCGGGATCAATTGCGGTGCGGCGCGCGACCGTCCGCTGATGCTGAGCTTGCCCTGACGCAGCGACAGATCCGCGAGTACCGTGTCGTCCGGCAGCAGTTGTGTCACGGTGGCCAACACCTGCAAAGCATCACCGACACGGGCGTGCTCCGCGGCGATCACATCATTTCCCGCGAATCCAGCCGCGACGCGGCGACGCAACGTCTCGATCTGCGCAATCCGCGGTTGCAATGCGGCTATGCTCATCTCCACCGAGTCGAGTGCCAGTGACTGCGCGACGAAGGGCACGGCGAGAGCGACGAGCGCCAACACTGCAGCTGCACAGGAGGTGATCGCGAGCAAACGGCGGCGCCGGGGAGGCGGCGGGACAAGGTCGATATGCAACGGCTCGCCGCTGCGGCTCGCAGTCTCGATCGCATTCACTCTGAGCCCGATGCCTTCCAGCGCAGCGAGAACCGGTTGCAATAGCGACTTCGGCATTATCAAAAGACACAGCTCCAGCCGTCCCGCAGCCCGGTCGCGACGGCCAATTCTTGACGACCAGAACACCTGCTCAGCCGTGAATGGGGTGAACCGATCCATTTCATAGCGAAGCACACGTGCAACGTCATGCTCGGCGGCCAGCGGCAACTGGACCTTGCGCTCCAATACCGCAGCGGGATCGGGGCGCAGGACGACGCGACGCGGATGCTGGCGGATCGCCGCCGCGGCCGTGCGCAGCCCGGCATCGCTGAGTCCGAAGTTGCCGAGTGGGGTCTCTCGCCGCCGCCGCCGGAGGCTCAGGCGAATGCGCGGTGCGTTCGGCGTGCCATCCGCCGCGACAAGCAACGCATCAGCCTGGCTGACATCAGGCAACAGAAATTGCGGGAGCAAGGCGCGCAGCTGCCGCGCCCACCACCGGACGACATCCTGCAACATTGCCAACCCAACTGGCATCTGACCGTCCCGATACCACATCGGTTCTATGCGGCTGGTAACGTCCGCGCCATCACCCCGGGCTCACGGGCAAGTGTGGCATTATGGCCGTTCAACCTGCCGCCAGGTCATTCAGACTCAGCATCGCAGTGAGCAGTGATGTGACGATGCCGGCTACCGCGGCGCCCATGATGATGGTGATCGCCGGGACCAGCAGCGCGACCATGCGCTCCAGGACCACCCGTGTGCGCTCGTCGTGAATGTCGGCCGCGCGGAGGGCTATCGGGCCGAGTTCTGCGTTCTCTTCGCCCAGGCGCAGCAAGTGCGTCGTACGGGGCGGGAACACTCGGGCCTCCCCGAGCGGCCCGGCCAATCCAGCCCCGGCGCGCGCACTGGCCGCGGCGGCATCGACCGCAGCCATGGCCGCATGGTTGCCAACCGCATCGCGCACGATTGCCAGCGCGGTGATCAATGATACGCCGTTCACCAGCAGAGTGCCGAGCACCCGGGTGAAGCGCGCGGCCAAAATCTCGCGCAGCAGCCCACCCACGATCGGCAGTCGCAAAAGCACGCGGTCCATTGCAAGCCGGAACCGTGGAACACGGAGAGCGCCGCGCAGAAGCAGCACCAGCACGGCCACGCCGAGCAGCATGAACACGCCATTCTGCGAGATGAAGGCGCCCGACGCGATGAGGAATTGCGTCGATGCCGGCAGCTGAGCTCCGCTTTGATCGAACAACGGCACGAATTGCGGCAGCACCTCGGTCAGCAAAAGCGTGATGGCGCCGATGGCCACGACGATGAGCAGGCAGGGATAGATCAACGCCGACGAAACCGAGGTCGCGAGGCGCTTCTGGCGTTCCAGCAGATCGGCAAGTCGCGACAAGGTCGGTGCAAGCTGGCCACTCGCCTCACCGGCGCGCACCAGCGCGACATGCATGCGGGAGAAACCGCGCGGATAGCGGGCCAGCGCATCAGCGAGCGGACTGCCGTCGCGGATGATGTCACGCAGTCCTGCCGCCATTGCGCGCACCCGTGCGTTCGGCGCGGTCTCGTGCAGATATCGGAAGGCATGGTCAAGGTCCTGGCCGGCCGACAGCATGGTCGCCAGCTCCCGCATGATATCGGCCGTCTCTTGCTGCCGCAGGCTGGCGCCAGCGGTGAATTCGGCATGCCACAGCGCACTCAGCCACGACTCGCGGTCGGTCGGTTCGGCGCGCATCGGCATGCTGCCCTGGCGCTGCAGATGTGCAACCACTTCAGCTTCCGTCGCCGCATCCATCACGCCGGTTTGCACGTCGCCGCCTGGTCCGATCGCCCGATATCGAAATGTCGCCATCGCTCAGGTTTCCGCGTGCACGCTGCGCACGACTTCCTCTACCGTCGTCTCGCCGGCCAATACGGCATCCAAACCGCATTGCAGCAGAGGCGTCATGCCCGCATCGATCGCCGCACGCTCGATGCTATTGTGGTCGGCGCGCGCGAAGATGAGATGTTCGACTTCAGGATTGAGGGCGAGGAACTCTGCAATGGCAAATCGGCCGCGATAGCCGGTCTGGCGGCATTCCGAACAGCCGACCGGATGTTGCAGCATCAACGGCGCACCGTTGCAGCGCGCTGCAAGGTCGAACCGGCGGATCAGCTCCTCCGGCGCCGGCGCGGGACGGCGGCACGATGGACAGAGCCGGCGCACCAGCCGCTGCGCCAGCACGCCGCGCAACACGGCGGCCATCAAATAATCCTCCAATCCCATGTCCCGCAGCCGGGTTACCGCAGCGGCGGCCGAATTGGTGTGCAGCGTCGACAGTACCAGCCGCCCAAGCAACGCGGCCTGCGCCGCAACCTGAGCCGTTTCCTGATTGCGAATTTCCCCGACCATGATCACGTCGGGATCCTGCCGGACAATCGCACTGAGGAATTCCGCGAATGTCAGCCCGATCTGTTCGTGCACCTGCATCTGTGTGATGCCTTGCAGCCGATACTCGATCGGGTCTTCTACAGTGACGATCTTGCGCTCAACGGAATTCAGCGCCAGCAGACCGGTATACAATGTCGTCGTCTTGCCGCTGCCGGTCGGGCCGGTCACCAGGACGATGCCGTTCGGCAGCTTCAACGCTGCCTGGAAGCGCTCGATGACCGGCGATGGCAGGCCCAGCCTGGCGTAATCGAACGCCACGGCGGCACGGTCGAGGATACGCAGCACGACAGTCTCGCCATGCAACGAAGGAACGGTGGAGACGCGAAAATCGATCTCCTGACCACGCACCGCGAGGCGGATCCGGCCATCCTGCGGCAGCCGCCTCTCGGCGATATCGAGTCTCGCCATGATCTTGATCCGCGACGTGATCGCCGCGGCCAGCCGGAACGGCGGATTGTCTGCCTCATGCAGAATGCCGTCATAGCGGTAGCGCACGCGGAGCCGGTCCTCGAACGGCTCGACGTGAATATCGGAGGCGTTCGTCTCCACTGCTCGGGTGATGATCTGATTGACCAGACGAATGACCGGTGCCTCGCTCGCAAGGTCCTTCAGCCGTTCGGTATCTGCTTCCAGCGGCGTCCTGGCATCGGATTGCAAGTCATCCGCCTTGCCCTCGGCCGGATAGAGGCGCTCCAGTGCGGCTTCCAGTTCGATTGGCACGCCGACCACAAGGTCGACGCGCTTGCCGCAAGCGGCTGCAACGGCCGCGGGTATGAAATCGTCGAGCGGATCGGCTATGGCGAGCACGAGTACGTCATCCTCAACCGCAACGGGCAAAGTGCGTGCCTGGCGCAGGAAGCGAGGCGGCAGAAGGTCCGCCAGGAGCGGTGCGTCGGTTGGATACCGCGCGGCATTGGCGATCGGCAGATCGAGCAGGGCTGCATAGGTCTCCGCCAGACCCCGCTCGGTCAGCAGTCCCAATTGGATCAGCACGCTGTCCAGCCGCTGACCCGTCTCAGCGGCGACGCGACGGGCGCGATCGATCGTCCTGCCGTCGCACTGCCCCTTGGCGACAAGCAGTCCGGCGAGTGCGTCTATCGTCTGGTCGATCGATGTCGGCTGCAAAATGGCTGCTCGCACAAGTGTTGCCTGGTCGCCAAATTGTGTTTCACCTCACTTGCGAAGCAAATGACACCTTGGCGACCAGGAGGGCGGTCGATGCAAACCCAGGTCTGGTCCGCCGCGGGAGCGGCATACTGGCCGATCGCTCTGGCCGTTGCGCCATTCGCGGGCAGTTTTCTCGGGGTGCTGATCCGGAGGCTGCCCGAGGGTCGGCCAATCGCATTCGCCCGCTCGAGCTGCGACACCTGTGGCGCCACATTGTCGATTGGTGAGCTGGTACCGGTGGCGAGCTATGTGCGGCAGCGCGGCAGGTGTCGACGATGCGGAGAGGCGATCGGTTCCTTTCACCCGGCAATTGAGTTGGCGGCCACTGGTGTCGCGGCATGGGTCATTCTCGCCGACACCGACCCAGCCCGCTTGTGGGCTGACTGCCTGCTCGGTTGGGTCTTGCTAGCGTTGAGCTGGATCGACTGGCGATGGATGCGCCTGCCGGACGCATTGACCTTGCCGCTATTGCTGGCGGGGCTGCTGTTCACGCTGGCAACGCATCCCGCAACCATGTTCGATCACGCAGCCGGCGCCGTAGCGGGTTATCTGGCACTCCGTGGCGTGGCCTGGTGCTATCGTATCGTTCGAGGGCGCGAAGGGATCGGCGCAGGCGATGCTAAGCTGCTAGGTGCTGTCGGCGCATGGCTTGGCCTCGCATGGCTGCCGCTTGTTGTGCTGCTCGCCGCGCTGCTTGGGATCGCTTTGGCGGTGGCGCTCGCACTGTCAGGTCGCAACATGCGGGTCGACACAGCTTTGCCGTTCGGACCATGCCTGGCGATCGCGTTCTGGCTGCTGTGGCTGCATGGCGATTGGCTGATGAACAGTGGCGGTGTGTCGTGATCCGGTCCAGCGTATTCCTCATACTGATAATGGTTATTGTTGCTCCGGCGCCGCGCGCAAGCGCTGGCGAGCGCGGGCCGGTCTGTCGCGTTCCCTCGGTCGTGGATGTGATGACGCGCGAGATGCACAAGCGCGATTATTATGCACGGATCGAGCCGCGCCTAATTGATGAGATTCCCGAGAGCGCGCGCAATACTGTATGGTGCGGAGTGACGGTGTCGACGCTCAGTTACGACGCTCGCATCGGTGATGGTCTGCCGCTTGGACGCTGCGAGCAGCACGCATTCCGAGTGCAGGCGGTTTCGAACGGTTTCGTGGTGCGCTACCTTCGTTAGACTTGTATGGGTCCCGGTATGACGATGTCTCGGCCTGACGAGCGCGGCTTCACGCTGCTTGAGATGATCGTTGTGCTCGTCGTCCTCGGACTGATGCTGGGACTGGTAATGGCGCATGGGCCCGCGCACAGAGACCGGTTGGAACTCGATGCATCGGCGCGCCAAGTGCGAGGTGCGCTACGCTTGGCACGCTCACGTGCGATAGCCGAGGAACACGCCATTACGGTGATGTTTGAGGCGCGTGGCTACCGCCTCGGTGGAGATACGCCGATCGAATGGTCCGCCAACGTGTCGGCGGCAGGCGATCGCGCCATAAGCTTCACCGCAGATGGCGGGTCATCAGGCGGACGCATCGTCTTGCGTGGCGGGGACCGACAGATCGCAATTGGCGTCGATTGGCTCACGGGACGCGTCCTCGTACGCTGAATGATTAGGGAAGATCGCGAGCAGATATGAGCGGCTTACCTGTCGGCTTCCTAGGGTGAAGCAGTGCAAGTCGCTGAAATGCTTTGGTGATCGAGCACATGAGTCCTGCCCGATCACTATGGCGGGTTATTTACCCACAGCTCCTACGCCACCACACGGGACGCGCCCCACTAATATAATACCACCCGACTGGACCGTTGACTCGAACGTGAAGCGGTGCGGCGCGACGGGGTCTGATTCGCCGCCCCTCGGCAATGCGCAATCGACGCGCTCACTTGCTGGTCGTAGCGTTTGAAAATCTCGGTGACATCGGCGTCTGATGGCGGGTGGCCGAGATAAGCTCCGCTCTTTTGGTGGCTCTGGTCAATTTGTAACTGGAGCCGCGCCATCAGCGCATCTGACGTATCGCAGTCGGCCCACGCTGGAGAACTGGCGAGGCAGAGCAGGCAGGCGAGTGGGGTTCGCATCCAATCTCCCCAAATTGCCTCTGCACCGCCGGGCAGCATTGCAGGGAGGAACGGATTCCGGGACGTTCAGGCCCCAGCCGGGAGATAGGCACCGACAGCGCAACACCCTGATTCGACAGCGACTGCCCGCGGCGCGAAGAGTGTTGCTCTTCGGCCCCGACACCTTCGGGGAGCTTGCCGGCAACATTCCATGAGCAAATAGGGAGTTCGCAGATGAAGTGGTTATCTCAGGTGACCCCGCTCGCCGCGATCGCCTCGCTCGCCCTTACCGGTGCGGCTCGGGCAGATTTCGTGTGCTCAAATGCGACGCTCAAAGGCGCATACGCCTTTGGTGTCACCAATTTTACTGCACGACAGGTACAGGTTGTAGCTGGTATCAAGGTTTTCGACGGCAGGGGCACTCTCACACAGCGTGATTACCAAGGCAGCAGCGTTCCCGCTGAGTTCTCACCGCCAGGGCAGGAAACAGGGACCTACATGGTTGATCCCGATTGCACGGGCAGCATGGTAATCAACTTGAACGTGCCTGGCGGAGGCGGCCAGCTACAAATCCTGTTTGTGATTAGCGACGGCGGCCGTCATATCCACGAAGTCGTTTCACAGTTCACTCCGCCGTTTGCCTCGGAACCAACGCCCGTCCAGACTAGTGCTGACGACTGGAAGGTCGCTCCGGAGCAAGCCGCGGCGCAAACAACCAATAGTCGTTGATCCCGCAATCTGGCAGACCTCTAAGGACGCGCAGCGGTTGATCATGGCCGTCGCGGCGGCCTACGTTGCGCCAGGTGTGGCCCTCATTACCGTGAGCGCCGTCCGAAAATCGCCGCACCATCCGGACAACTACGCCTGACGTGCGGCGAGAGCGGCGACGATGCGTGACACGGTCGGTGGTGAGACACCGAACATCCGCGCCATCTGTGCTGCGGTCTTCCGACCTGAGATGACCGCCTCGGCGATCTCGCGGCGCTTGGTATCGTCCAGCTTCTTGCGCCGTCCACCGATCCGCCCCTCTGCCCTTGCAGCGGCCAAGGCGCGCTCGAGGCGCCGACCATCTGCATCATCATCCGTCCGGCAGGTGTCGTGGTGTCGATGTGCTCGGTGAGCGAGCGGAAGCCGGCACC